>JAABUP010004482.1_pt1 | contig 22738 bp, 27 predicted proteins | sample 5559201 | NCBI WGS metagenome assembly JAABUP01 (sample SAMN10711887, study PRJNA513373) | rock metagenome | isolation source: Antarctica rocks | place: Antarctica | reverse complement strand
CTTGGTTGCTGCGTGCCTGCACAGCAGTGCAAATGCAACGGGATGCACAATGCTAGTGGACAATCTTGATGGTTGCTGCGGTTCTGTTGACAATGCTGGTGGACAAAGCAAGAATAGCATGTTTGTGGCCGGCATATAGTAATCTGCAGGCAAAGCTTGCACGGCAAGCTCTCGGGCAGAGCCTGTGAACATTGCTGATAGACAGTGATGGTGATCAGACTTGGTGAACAATGCTGGTGTAGCAAGTGTGTAGGCTTTTTTGTGAACAGTCTTGTAGATCTGGAAGCCAACAGAGATATGTCAAACTTGGTAGCATGCTGAGGCTGGTGTGGTACAGCGTGTATGTATGCCTCCAAGATTGCTAAGCTCAGTCTACCTGCAAAGCCGTGACTTGCTTGATGAGGCCACAGGCTGGGCTGCCGCCTTCTTCTTGTTGCAGGTCATGCAGCTGCTGCTGTAATGATGTCGCCTCTGATTGCACTTCCTTGGCAGCCTTCTTGGTGGCAGACAATGCATCCCTGCAGGCAAACGCATGAGGCTGTCCCATGCATACTGATGTATGCAATTTGCAGTGACTTGAATCACATTTGTGAGTACATATAGCTTGGATGACAGTGCAAATGACACAGAAATGGGAGCAAATTGATAACTCGGCAGAAGGCATGTGCATGGTCAAGAATGTAATGTTTGCCCCCATCATCACAATAAGCTACAAGGCAACTCATGATGTGGTGATTCCTCACTGTTGACAGTTCAAGGGTCAATCTACAAGTCAAAGTATTGTTTGCCAGCTGACACAGCTGTACATTCCAACTCGGAAGCTGTTGATGCTGCTGCAGTGTGACAGCTCACCTAGCTTTCACTTGCTGCTTCTGCAGTGTCTTGAGGCGCTTCTGCCTAGCTGTGTCTGCTTGTGCTTGCTGCTTTGCTGCCTGAAGTGCTGCAGCATGATGAACATGTGCTTTTGCAAGCTTGACCTGGGCTGAGTCCACCTGCAGCGCCCAGTAGATGCAGTCTGTGGTGATTTGACCATGGCCTCAAAAGAGAGCTGCATTGCTACTGGGCGAAGCTATGCAGGTCCTCATGGCCAAATCAAGCATCATCTGCAAGTGTCCAATCTGCCTGTTTGGGTTGCCTCAACAGTTGGGTGCCTTGAGCGCTGCAAATACATTGGACAGTACAACAAAGTACACAAGATGACTTGATGCCAGAAGATAAGCTTTGGATAGAGTGAGTAAAAGTACGTGAGTGTTTGTCAGCAGTTTGCACTATCAACACCTGCTTTGCTAGCGTGGAAATCTGCTTATTGCCTTCAGCAGAACATTGTGCAGCCAGCTCCAGACTTTGAGTTGCATCCCTCAGCCTCTGGTGCTGATTGGATGCTTTCTGTTCTGCTGCTGCCAACTTCTGGCTGATTCTCCCAGTCTGCATGGTGAAATAAGCATGGCTGAACCAGGTTTTATTGATTTTTAAATGTCAGCAAACAAAACATTGACCAGGTGAATCAACAGACACTGCCATGTGCAACAGAAACATGATGGTGTCAGTCAACATAACAGCAGCATTGGGCAGCAGTGGCGGCTCAGCAGATAATACAGCAGACTTTCAGATTGTGGAGTTACTTTGCACTACGGAATGTTCTGCTGAGATCTGAGCATGAGCATGCTATACACAGCAAGCTCTTACTGTTGCTTTAGACAGATCATGCTTCAGCTAAAAGTAGCATGCTTGCATTGCAACACAAACTGACAGAGGCTTGATCCAGTACTTTTGCATGATACAAGCTTGATGTAGCCAAATGGCAGGAACTCACCTTGTGGGCCTTCTTGTCAATTGCTTGTGTGAGAGAGTCAGCTTGCTGCTGCAGGAAGTGCGCCTTGCAATCCTGAAAAGCTGCTGCTTTGGCTTCATAGGCTTTCCATTTGATCACCTGGGGAGCTAAATGCTGCCTGTGTTGCTCCACCCTACAAAACATTATTCAAGTTGGAAATCTGGTGGGGTTAGACACCACGATGCAAATCAAGCTTGTGTACACAGAACATGCAGTTGCCTCATATGTGACTGTCACGTGGGCACATACCAGTGGTGCTTGTCAAGGCTCATTCAAGCCTTGTGCAGTGATAATCTTGTGATGAGCTAGGAAGGGGCACATACTGCTCCGATTCTTCAGTTAGATTGTTGCATTGCTGACTGCAGCTGTTGATGTCAGATTGCTTGCTGCTGATCATGTCCATCAGGGCTGCAGTGCCGCCAAGCAACTCCAGGTGATGCGCTAGTTTCAGGGGGTCTTGCACCCCCACTGCTTGCCTATTTTGTGTGACAATAAATCTGCAATGGCAGGATCAAGCTTGTGCACTTGCAGCTGCAGCGTGGGCAGAAGACTGGGGAGAAGAAGGGATTTGGACAAACACTGAGGCCATGCTAACTGAGTGAAGCATACAGCTACAGAAGCTTAAAGAAGTCATGCCTGGTGCAAGCTTTGCTTGCACAAAAGCCAGCTAGCAGCTGTACCTGTCAATGACCTCAGTGTCGATGCTGAAACCAAGCAGCAGTTGACGGACATCTTTCTGCATTCACATTAGTCCAGTCAGCATGCATGTACTACAACTGCCATGCGCCTATGCCACTCAGACTTTTTACCAAATCATATGACCTGTGAGACTTGCAGCTGTTCTGTTTCATCAGCGGCTTGGTATGACCATACTGACTTTCTGGGCTGCACAATTCGCTGGATCCAGTATTTGCGAGGGGCAGCATCGTGCTGAGGCTGGTGCAACAAGCACAGTTTGACCTGGACAGTGATAGTGGTTGATGAAGGGAGGAGGGCTGCAGCATGATTTCATGTGCATACCTTGGCTGTTGGTGATGACGTGTTGCTGCACAAAGCATCATGTATGCATGTCTGCAAGGTTTTGACGCTGGGCCGGCGTCCACCGTCGCCTAGCACAAAAGCTATGGCATCGCCCTGCAAATGAGTCACTGGCAGTCAACGATGCTGATCTCAGAATACGAACGTGACCATTGAAGCTGCAGTCTCACCACGACAGATTTTCCACAGCCGTTTGGTCCCACGATGCAGCAAAACGGGGCAAACGGACCCAATACCGTTCGTGCAAGGTAACTCTTGAAGCCTGCGCTCACGTCTGCATCGGCCGCCGTTCCATCTGGCGGCAAATGAACGGTCAAAACGCTGTTTCCATACCTTCAAGTTCGATGTTGTGCAGCCAGGTCCTGGAAAGACGTCTCTGCTCATCCGAGCCCTGTGACATGCTTGCTTTCCAGCCTTGCCTGGGCTAGGTGTGCAGTGTCATCGTGACACACTTGGCATTGTACAGTGCATACAGCAGGTGGACCGTATGCTCAGCAATAGAGTCAGCGTCGCTCAGGCATGCCTTAAGCAAAAACACAAATAGCTTTGGTTAGGTCAGTTCAAAATCGGTTTTCCTTCGTCTCGAGCCGCACGTGCCAAAATTCGAACGGCGGAATCTGGTCGGACCGAGCCAGCTGGCCGGGCGCGGCCTTGATCAACACCTGAGCTAATGCTTCGTAGAAGTTCGAGCTGACATCGCTGGCCTGCTTACAGCGCTACAGAAACGCATAACAGTTAAAAAGTCGCGCGAGCAAACTCATCGTAATGGGCTACGCAGTGAGCAATGAGGATTCTCTCGAGTATCCGACAAGTTCAAAGAAGCACAACAGGAATACCAGTCGGGAAGCCTTCGCTACCTCACACGATGCAGGTCGCTCCCCATACACGACTTCAGCGCCACCATCCACGTTCAAGAACAAGTCGCAGGCCCCCTTTCGGCCAATGAACGTGTACAAGAAGGCTAAGGGCGAGACAGTTCGACTGATGGACAAGGCAAAATGGGTGTCCAAAGATCTGTCTATGGACCTGGGAAGGTGGCGGCGACAACGTTTCGGATGATCTGCCGTTCCAATTGGCGTAGACACTTACCCGTCAGGTCTGCTCTCAGCTCGCTTAACAATAGCGCTTAAGACCCCTTGCATCTCGCATACTCTGTACAAGTGAAATTACTGACAGCAGTGCCGCTTTGCAGATCGTTCTCGGTTCTTATCACCATCAACAGTCATGGCAAAGTAGAAGACCACCAGCATAACAGCAAAGTGTAAGACCAGAGCACCATGTCCTTTGTGACAAAAGCTTTCCTGCAAGGGAGCAGAGCTTGGCAGAGAAGCCAACAACAGTTGCAGTTGACAGTGCATGCCTTTCCTTCGCCAGGAGGCTTTGCCATGGCGTGCGTGGCTTCAAGGATCTGCAATAGCTATAGGGATGAATTTGTCAGCATGCTTGACACAGAATGATACAGACTCTTCAGCTACAGCAGAATTTGATTTAATAATTTTTCAGTTGTGATGTAGACTAGACAATTGTAGAATGTACGCCCAAGACACTGATTGTGTGTTGACATAGAATGCTGTATTGTCAGTTATTTTTCGCCAAAAACATATGCGACCAACTCTTCCCCAAGATACCTTTGATTACGTCTGAATGCATGAGGACAACGTGTGTTGCTTCAACGTTTAAAGTGTAAATGTAGAACTTCTGAACTGTTGACGAGATGCAGTCGCCCCTTACATTGCATCATTCTGGCGTAACGTGCATGCTTTGCAGCAATAGTAGGTTGAGCTTGCTCAATGAACACATGCATGCATGCGTGTCTCGTGACATTGCTAAGCTGCATAGATATGATTCATGATGATGTCCACACCAGTAGCTTAAGCTTGTTGCTGTATCTAAATGAAGCATCCCGCACTATGCAATCATCAGCATGGCCTGTGTCACCTGAATAACGATGTGGAAATGTCAAGCCTAGAAGCCTCAGCGCTGGTGTACAGCGCTACAAGCAAGGCCACAGGCTGGAAGTACAGGCTAAGGCTCATAGCGCTACAGAGGAGTCCAAAAGTTGAGTCAGTGTCAGCAGAGCAAAACAGTTCTGACCGTCACAGTTGCGCTCGAGTGCATAAGTCTATCTGCATTGCCTACAACGACTGAAGTTCACTTCACACAAGCACCGGTATCAGTTTTGGGCACATCGAGCATGTGAAGGTGGTCCTGCAGGTCCTTTTCCAAGGTATCTGAGCAGGCCCTTCCAACTGCCAATTCATGAGGAAAACCATTTCAACCTGGTTAGCATTGCTGATGTCTGATGTAAGTCAGGAGCTGTTCAAGTGTGCTAGGGGACCAGATTCACGTGCAAGGAGCAGGTCTTACAGCCGCCAATTTCTTGGGCTAGCATGCACATTTGCACCTGCAAAGGCCGCAGCACAATACTATGTGGACCAGCCGAACTACCACTTGAAGTAGTCAAGTTGATGGTGTCAAATGAACAACATTCCCCAGCAAACCTGAAAGCAGGTCTGACTAGAAACAACCAGGGTCAAGGGTACATGTCTAGCCTGTCCAGACCAACATGGGAATGTGTATCAAGAAGTCATTAGCATCAGCATCAGCTTCTGTTCGGAACCTCTGCCGCATGGTGACCACTCCTTACAGTGTAAAGACCAATACCAACATGATGCTCACCAGGGTGCTGGCAGCCATTGCTATGACACTATGAAACATCATTTGGCACAACAAAACCAGGGGACTCAAGAATACTGGGCACTCACACAAGAGATGGACCAAAATTAGTAGTGATGTAAGTCAATTTCAAAGTGCTATGTGTACTATTAAATGTGTTTGGTGTTTTCATATTCAATGCTGCTGTTTTGAGCTGAGACTGCGTGTGACAAAGTGTACCAGCAACCCTAAAGGCCCTCCTCCAAATGTGATCAACAGGCTGTGCCAGGTAGGAACTTTTTTTTCGAGGCCATCTAAGTAGATCCAACGACCACCAATCAAATCCCAAGCAATCAAATGTATCCAGTCCTGAGCTGCATATCCAGGGCCTGATGATAGGAACTCCCTCATTTTCTCAGGGTCTGCAATTGCATCTATAAACAAAAACTTCACCTTCTGCAGCAACTCGATGGGGGAAGATGTCTCAATGAATGCTGCTGCTACAAAGAAGAACGCAAACACCAGCCCTGGAACGATCATTGACCATTCGCTCTTGAAAACTTTCTGTGTGATACTCCATTTTGGTGCGAGGACCATCATCAACCACGGTATGCAAACTGTACTGTTAGCTATGACGAAGGGTTGGGCTATGATATCGGGTGATACAAGACCACGGCATCGGATGTTCTGTGAAGTATGGCGAAGTGCCGTTTGGGGACGAAGCTGGGTTCCACTAAAAGCTGTTTCAGGACGCCTTGCAGTTCTGACTCCGAGCGTCAGACAATTTGGACCGTATCTGGCTGGGGTGACCGAAGGGATCGCTCCACATCTTATCGACGCAACACTCTTCGTTGCCTGGCGCAGCATGCTTGCAGAAGAGGCGACCTTATTGGAAGCGATACAGTGTGTGGTCCGTGCACTGGTGAAAGGGGTGGGGTGAAAGGGGTGGGGTGAAAGGGGTGGGGTGAAAGGGGTAGGGTGAAAGGAGTAGGGTGTACAGCAAGGGGGGAGGGCGGGCCGAGTTTTGGCGACTACCAAGTTAGCTCAAAACAACAGCTAACAATGCGCTACTGCAAACGACAAGCTGTGACAAGCTGCGCATTGCACACATGCTGCTGCGTCTATGCTGTAAAGTACTAAGAACTGCAAGCCTAACTAGGTCACAGGACTTTAGTCACAATGACTGCTGCTGTACAGCACATGTATAGGAGTGTGAAGCCCACAGACATTCAACTAATATACCTTTCATGAATGACATTACAGCAGTATGATCTATCCTGGCCATGAGTAAATGGCATGTGAGAAGCATTCCTAATGTAAACAAATTAGGATGCATTCCTCAGTCCCTGTACACCATACCCCAGTGACCACTGCAGATCACCATCTGAGCACCCTTCCTGCACAGCAACAAAGGAGACAACAGCATGCACTCCACAACACAGGAACATGCTGCCCACAAATGCAACCCCAAGGCGCATGCAGGAGGGCCTGAGCTGGGCAGGCCCACCCCCAGGGGGACCCCCAGGGGCCCAACCCCAGGGGGCCACCCCCAATGCCTGCATGAACACAGGCATGCAAAGCCATAGCTGATCACAACATGCACACCTGCAGGCACCAGCATAGTACAACGACCCCCAAAGCCTCAGCAGGCTGGGGCAAAGCCTGCTATGCCCCACATATGCAGAGGCAGCAACAGCACCAGTGGACCCTGCCACCTGCTCCAGCATCTACCTGCACGGACTAGCAGACACAGCTAAGCTAGTGGACCAAGCAGTCAAGGCCGACACCAACCGCACCAGACGCAAACATGTGCGGGAGTACATGGACTGGATGGGCAACCTGCAGCTGCCAAAAAGCATGCAGACAGTCACACCCGAAGACCTGTCTGTATACAGCACTGGATTCCCAGGCACGCAGGCTCCAGTGTGGGCAAAGGCAAATCTGGCACTGCCCCAAGCAGCCTGGCAGGAATCAGATCCCACCTGTCCACAGAGTTTGAACTGCTAGGCAGGACTGGGGAATGGAATGCTGAGACCCTGCAAGGGAACCCAACATGGAGCCCCTTGGTCAGGAGACTGACCAAAGGATACAAAGCAGAGGCTGAGGAGCAAGGCTATCAGCAGAAAGGAGCAGTGCCCCTAGCAGAGGATCGAATCCAACAGCTCCTAACAGCTCCTAGAGCATCTGCATGCTCAGCAAAACAAGACCTCAGGCAGCACCAAACTGCTGTACATCAGGGATGGCCTGGCAATCAGCTGCCTCTGGCAATCCATTGTCAGAGGCTTCAATGCAGGCAGCATCAGGCTAGACAATATCAAGCTACCAATCAACGACTCTGCTGTGCCATTCCTGACCCCAGAGGTGAAGCTGCAGCCAGGAGCACAGCTACACATTATGCTGGACAGGACCAAGAACAAGAAAGGAGGGCATTGCACCATAGCACTCACCTGTGACCTCATGTGCTTCAGCACCTGGCTAGCCTTAGCCATTGACGCCAACTTGGCAGCTGGCCAACCAATCACCAACTACATTGTCAGGCCCCTGGTGAAAGGCACCAGCACTTTTGCTGAGACCTTCATGAAGAGCGATGCCATCTGGCAAAGCACCTGAAAGACTGCAACATGTACACAGGGCAGAGTGTACACAGCAGTCGCAGAGACAAAATGATTCACATCAACAACCAAGAAGGATCAGGCTGGGAAGAATCGGGTGAAGCTGCAATGATGTTAACAAAGCAGGTCGTGCTGAAATATATAGATGAGCACAGACCAACCAATTACAGGGGCGTAGGAAACTGCACTAAGTAAGCTGTCAAAGAAATCCTAGGCTTGTTCCTTCGTTGCATGTTCTTAGGTGCCCTAGAACCCATCTCATACAACCCTGCATGGTAATGCAGCTGGACAATGTCTACCACAGGCAACTGCTGAATCATGGCAGACCAGTACCTCAAGAAATGAGGGACAATTAAAATTGCATTCACCTGTTCATGCAGCAACTTACTGATCACTGCACCTATCAAGTGGAAAGGTGGAAATACCCATAACAAACTGTGACCATGCACTGCAGCATCTGCAGCCCAGTCACAATGCATTGCGCTTATGCCCACAGAAGCAGGACTGCAGTACTTTGTATAAAACCGTGCAGCCTTGTGCTGCCCAATTGCAGCCCCAGCAAAAACGTCAAGAGTGGGCATGCCCCCGTGCACTACTCCCTGCCTGTGGAAAACAATACGATGGAATGTCTTGCGTGTGACAAAGATTTCTGAGCTGTCTTCCTCTCTAGACAATCCATCAGCAATCAGCATTTCAGGAGACTCCCGAGGCTTCCAGATGAAATCTACAGCACATCATGATGAGCTGCAAACAAACACAACCGTTTGATTTCAGGGAAAACATCAGGGGTGCCCCCCATCTTCAACAAACCCTGGATGGAAGGCTGGCAGTCCCCTGTGAGAACAACAATTGCACCAGACAATCCAACGGGGTCAATATTGTACACCACGGACTGCACTGCAAGCCGAACATTCTTGGTCTCCGGCAAGACAGAGGACAACTTCTGTGCCTGCATGAGGGCTATTTGTCTGTCATCAAAAGACATGATCATCTTGGACATTTCACCATTAGGCATGTATGCCCCACACCCCACACTGGAAGCATCTCCACAAATGTGCAGTGACTTGACCCGCTTGATCCCTGTTTTGCCAGTGCTGATCCGTTAGATGGTCAGCTCAATGTTGCAAGTCATCCCGAGCCATACTCAAGTTCCCTGCTGCACCATCCCAACCAGTACTGCTGTCCAAAGCATGGTATAATGTTCTGGTGTACAACGGCGCCATGTGCACTGCAGCTGAAATGGACATCAACATTCCTGCAATACTAGCAAGCTGCCGATTGGTAGCCTTGTCTGCAAGCAACACCTCATTAATAGCACTCAGAATATATTGTACTTTATCAGCAGGCACACGCAGCTCTGACTTAGCACTGTCAACTATTCAACCCAAGAACTTTCCTTGCTGGACAGGCACAAAACTGCACTTGTCCCGAGACAAATCGAATCCCAGGGCTGTAAACAGTATACATATGGTCTTGACCTGGGCAATGCTACCTTGCCTAGTGCCAGCAGCAAACAATGCATCATCAATGAAATAGGACAGACAGAATGCAAGCGCAACGGCTTGTACACGTCACTCATGACAGCAGTGTACACCTTGCAAGCTGAGGCTAGACCAAATGGCAAATGAGTGAAAACATACAACTGTCCTTGAAGTTCAAGAGCCAAGTCCTCAAAGCTGTCAGGATGCATGGGTACATGATGGTAACCTGACCTGGCATCAGTCAACACAAACCAACCATCAGGCTGCATATACTCTGTGACATCAGACAACTGCTCATATGCAAAATGCTCATAACGCACAAAAGCATTCTCATAGCGACAATCCAGCACCAATCTCTTCTTGCCCTTACAATTTTTGACTACACCCAACCCATTGATGACAGTAGGGGGTCTAGCACCTTGCCAGGGGGCTAGCGAACCAACTGTCACTAGACCCTGCAGAGTGTCACCTGCATTACTATCACAAGACACTCTGTTTGCAAATTGCACTTGAGCAGGGCTGACCCTATTGAGCATGGACGGGACATCACACTTGTCTACAGTTACAAGCAACAGCTGCCCGATCAACAGCAAGGTGAAAGGAGTACTGCTCCGAAACCATAGCTGACATTAAGCAAGCTAGAACGGTCAAGGCCTGCCAGAACTGTTGAGTACTAAGGACACAGGTTGCATGGGCCCCTGCCCGCGGGGCAAGGTAGTTACCATTGCCCAAGAGGCAGAAACACAAAGGATTTCTTACATCTACCGATATTATGCCATTTATAAAGATATTCCTGTCTGCTTGTACTCCAGGAAGGCTGATGATTTTATTTCAAGAATTCAAGGCTGCAACACTCAATTGACCACCTGGCCAGCTTGACCAGATGCATCCTACACCTATGTGTGTACAGCCTCGACCTGATGCTGACCTTATGCCTTTGTTTGTATACAGCATGCGGCAGCTGTAAGATGCACACATTGGCTAAGGACCTGCCTGATCATTGGGTGAACACTGCTGACTACCTATAGTTTCACTAGTCATCATCTGCAATGAGCAGTTTGTTCCTACTTGGGCTGCCTAAGTGGTTCATCTTTTGATCTTCCTGCTGCACCTGCAAGGCAGAAAATGTCTCAGAACCAGTCAATACAGGCAACACCAGCTTGTACAGCACCATACGTATCTTGCATTGGTCATGGCGACTTCACACAAGGTAAACTCTATGCGTGGCCTGTATCAGCTGGCCACACTGCATGCAGGATACACTTTCAGGACAGATCAAGTCCTGATTGTAACAATAGGCTACAAAGCTGACCTGCTTGTCTACATCCATGTCGTCCATAACTTCATCCTTGATCTGAACAGGCTCATTCATTTTGCCTTGGCCTTTTGTGTCTGCTTCACTAGGCTGAAGAGCTCGGGGCCAGTCAGGAATGGGTACATCACTGCAAACAAAGCAGATCTGGTAACACAGACAGCAAATTGCAAGCTGGGTAACGTAAGCGCACTTGCACATTTGCTGAAGCATTACGCCAGCAGGCTTTATGAAAGCATGCGATACTGATCACACCATGAGGTGAGCGGATCATGGAGTATGACACTCAGGCGGTCGTGTCTGTAGCTTCAGTCTATGCCTCAAGTGCTGCATGCCAGCTGGCTGCTGCAGCAAATTGAACAGCTGCTCACTTCACCACCCAGAGAGATAAGGTACCTTGTGAGTGGTTGTGAAGTCGCAACACACAATGGAGGCAGACCAAGACGATTGGAGGACGAAATGAGCATGGTTGCAGACAAAGCCATTGCCAATGCAGAATGAAGCTGACCTGATGAGCTGCTCGACGTTGGGTGAGCAGACCACTCGCTGTGCAACATCACCAAGGAACACAAAGTGGCCTTCTCTTGCGTTGATGGAAGCCATGTCTTGGCGGAACTGGCATGGCGTGCCTGCTGCCACATCCAGCACCACATCCCCCATCTGTAGCTTCACTGCCCCACTCTCAAACACAAGCAGCTTGCCCACCTGGACGACATCCAGACCACAGGAGTCAGCCCTCAAAACACACGGCATGCCTATCAAGGATATGACCACCCAGCAGACCATCAATAGCAAGCATGACTGTGCTGCCAAGTTGCGCCGCTGCTGACTGGTGTTGGAAAGCATCATACAAGAGCCTTGCAGGTACAGCTGCGAGAAAGCCCTTGTTGCGCTGCAGCACAGGGCGCAAACTCCGGCTGGAAGCATGCGCAGCCAGGTAGACACCAACCTTGCCTGAGGGTAGCTGATCCAGGGAGGAGGCCGTTGGCTGGGTAAGGGATCTCAAAGGTGCGCCTGGCTTTGGTGGGCCCAGGGAGGAGGCAGGCACCGGCAGCAGAGAAGGCAGCTGAAACAGCAGCAGCCTTTCTGGGTCTGCGTCTGCATCTAGCAAGCCTAGCTCTGCTGCTGCACTACCAGGATCCTCCTGCATTGATCCAGGACAGCACTGATAAGCGTGTAGTGAATGAGCTCTGGGCAGGAGGTATATGCCTCTTCTGCATGTCTGTTGTCATGAAAGCTGACTGGCTTTCAGCTAGATGCATGCCCAGAATCATGGACTGTGTTTGCAGGCAGCTTGTGCAAGCAGCAGCAGCATTACCTGGATGGCATTGCAGCACAGTCAGGGAAGACATGCGAAGATAGGCAGGCTGTCTTCGCATGGACCAAGTTGCTTTTGTTTGTCATGTGATATAATGGCTGTTGCTATTGCAAGTCAACAGAGTGAAGAAGTCAACAGTGTGCAGAAAGTGTATAAAGAAAGGAAAAATGGCTCTGCCCGCTGTTGAGTACCTTGTGCAAGGAGAGGTCAGGGGGACGGTCATCACGGGCATGAACCTCTGCATCTGTTTCTTCCATGCCTGGCTGCCTCAAAGGCAGGATGGTAGGGTAGTACTGGTCGTAGTTCAGCATCACCTCTGGCTCCTGCACAGCTTTGCCCTCTGCTTCCTGCATCTCTGCCTCCCTATATGCATGACATGAGTCTGTCCTGTGACAAGCATCTGGCGCTGGGACTCTGCAGCATTGCAAACGATAGAGAATTCTCTTCACCCATGCCTGTCTGAAAATCTGTTGTTTCTGCAGTTATGTACTTAGTCTCAGCGCAGCCTTGGTGGCTGTGCATTTGTCTGTCAACACTGCCACCATGTACATGCATGCTCTCATGCATGTGGCCATATACAATCTCCCAGGAGCTGCTGCAATATGTGCAGCAAAAATACATTCAAGCGCTTACAACTGCGTTGAAGGCAACGTACAACCCAGAGGTGATTTTGCAAAATTCAAAATAAGTGCAATGTCAACCTAGGCACCGTCAACATTAACTCACCCCTGTTTCACAATCCGTTTTGCATCTGTCGCACCACCACCACCACCCTTCCCACCTCCTTGACCCCCACCAGAACTGCCCCCGCTTTGGAAGCTGCCGCCTTGGGCAAATGCTGCAGCAAAAGAACACAGTTCCAGGTGTGGTGACTGCTTGCATTCAGTTGATTGCACCATGATGCTCTCAGGGTAGCGCAGCTTACACACAATGCTGATTGGAACCGGGAGAAGATATTGTGTCCCACAGAACATTACAGATTGCTTGCAGATCACGTTTGCAATTTGCAGGTTTGACCAACAGTAAGACAGGCTCACTTCAAACTGTGTGCATGCTTGGTGGCATGTCGCCGTAACAGATCAAATTATGCAGCTCATACTGCACAAACAGGACAGCAGAAAGAAATGACAACCACATGCATGCGGAAGCATAGCAGACTGCTTGATGACCTGCTTTGTCTTAGAAGCGTCCCCACATGCAGCAGTGCTTGCAAATACACTCAGAAGATGGGTGAGCATTCCCTTGAGTGGGTGGGAGCTAAACAAGCTTTCTGTTACTGTCAGTGCAAATGTACTGTCAGTGCAAATGTAGAGCATATGTTGACTTACTGTGCTGGGAACCGCCGCCACCAAAGACAGTCTGAAAGTGCTGTCTGCCTGCATCACCCCGACCCCGGCCTCTGCCACCACCCTGCCCCCTTGCCCAGCCTGCTTCTGACTTTGCCTGTTGCAGCAAGACACTGGGTTGGCAGATGTTACTCAGTAAAGGACCCCAGGGCCTGCTACTTGAGATGCAGCCAATTGCATGAGTCTGGCAGCATGACAGTGATGATAGTGATTTGGGTTGTGCAGAGCTGATTCACAGGTTTGTTCATGGTGGATCATTGACCGTGGCAGATGAGATGTACCGCTTTGATCAGATCCTTGAAAGCTTCATTCTCGGGCGCATTGCTGGTGCTAGGTTCTGCAGCATCAGATGCCTCTGCAGCTCTGCGCCTGGCAGGCACCTTTGGGGTGAACTTCGGCTGCAGCAACACCAACAGGGACTTGGCGTGTGTCCACAGACTTGCTGTCAGAGCGGCGCTGCACTCAGCAGAAGCTTGAAACCAGGAAAGCTTTGATCAGTCTCTGCAGCAAGCTTGGCAAATGCCAGTACTCATTATCCTCACCTTGCGCCCCCCTCTGCCACCTGGAACTGGTGGCGGTTGGCTTCCGCTAGCTTCTGCAGACCCATCTGCTGGAGGTGCTGCGCGGCGTGGGTTGCCAAGACCACCTGCTACAATTCACCAATGTTGCATGCCTTACAACACACACTGTCAACCCACCAGGCGAGGTTGTATGTGGCTATGCAGGTGACCTGTACAAGCAGATGATTATGGTCACTTGCCTAGTCGAGTGGATCCGTTGTTTTCGGTTTTGATAGTACCAAGTCTTTTCAGAGCTTGCTTGGGTGGGTGCTTTGGAGGCTCATCCGCCATGGCCTGGCCCGTAGAAAGCAGCAGAAAAGGGACTCCAAAACTGAACACGCATGTCAGTCCATTCCGTGCAAGACTTGCCTCCAAGCAGAAAGATGCGCAAAGGAAGCGGCCCTGATCAGAGGCTGAGGCTTGGAGAACCGATACAGGGCGGCACTCAGCAAGGCAGAATTTCGAGTGCTCCTGGGACTGCTGGATTTGACCTTATGTCCGTGTGCCTGTCTGCAACTGAGATTGCTAACCAAGCTTTCGACAGCGGCATGGCTTTCGGAGTTTGTATCGAAACAGAAAACCCTTGAAAACCCTGGAAAGTCAAACCATAGCTCACTCCCGATCACTGTCAAGGATTGCTTGGCCAGACCTGTCGTTGTGATGCGTTTCATGGTAGTATAGCTTTAGCCAAAAGTTTTCGGCCATGTCGAGCAGCCCGGTAAGGCAGTCCAGGTCCTCAAAAGCCACATACAAAAGGCAACCAAGCAAAGCTAGCGCCGGCAGCAATGGCAGCTATTCAGGCTATAAAGATGGTCGAGCCTCACGTACGTATGCATTGCAGTGCATACTACAACCAGCCAGGACGTGCTTGTAGCCCTCACCCGTGCTACAGCAAATGCTTAACATCTCTCAGGGGTCACTGTGCAGAAAGACTTCATACAAGCAGCAGGATGGGAGGGAGTCAGATGCGCAGCAGCAGGCTCGGTGCAACCCAGGCAGGGGGTGGCACCAATGATCACAGGGTGAACATAAGTGTTTTATTTTCCAAACCTTGAGCAACTTCCTGCAAGCAGGACTGTCGAATAGCTTGCTTGCTGACTGTAGATTTCACATGCCTGTCCATGCCTCTCACGTCAAGTCATTGCCACAGGTCTTTGATGAGGAGGGCAAGGAGAGGACACCAAAGCCTATGTTATCCCTCCGCCCAAACAATATGCGGCCCTTGCCCTCTCTTATCGGCGAATCTCAAGCCAGTGTCACATCAGACACTGACAGAGGGTCAATGATGTCAGAGATGGGTCATCTTGAGCGACTCTCCTCTGCAGCCTTCAGCACAGGCAGCAGCCGCATGAGTGCAGGCTATGGAAGCAGCAGCTTGACCCCCGAACTGTCCATGGGCTCGCAGATGGGTATCAGCGTCAGTGCTATGGCAGCTGGCTTGGAACACAAGGTAGCACCAGCCCAATGACAGACTTTCCAGATGCTCTGTACCCAAAGGCATGCCTGCACACGCATTCCTTACTTTAGGAAGTGCGTCAACTTGATGACATGACGACCATGCTGTTCTTGCTTTGCAAACCTAGCATGCTATGCATGTCGGCTTGAGGAATATACGTTGAGCATATGATACCAATGTGCAGGTGTCTAAACAGCTGAGCAGCTCTGCTGCTGTACTGAAAGCAGGGCCGCCACCAATCGAGAAACCTGCAGTACTGACAGCAACCGATTTGGAAAAGCCTGTCTGCATTCGCTTGGAAGAAACAGAAACCATCTGGCTGCTTCATCTCCCCGGAGGTTGTATCAATGCTGACACAGATGAGGGCAAGGCAGTAGAGACAGCAAACTCAAAGTGGGCAGACCTCCAGCAGTGCAATGTCCTGTGGATGAGCAGTTTTGTCACTTCATGTTTGAGCAACCTCAAGCATCTCAAAGTTCCAGCAAAGCTGTGGCCAGCACTCTGCCAGTGAATGCTTCCTATCATTCACTGCCTATGCAAGCACACGTGCATGACTTGGCTAACTGGAGATTAGAACCTCATGCAAGGGTGTGACTCATGCAGTGGCAATTATGCTGTGCCAAGCTTGCTGCGTTCTTGGGCAAGCAAGTAAGTTTGCTTACATACCATCATCCGCTTCTCAAGCAGCTTGTCACATGGCATGGCACAGCCCACTTTTGTGCATGCTGATTTGGCCTGCTGTAGCACGCTACACCTGCAGCAAACAAGCAGCACTCAAGATGGACGTATTGTGTGATGATTCCTGCTCACTGTGTGCAGGTACAAGGACTTGCTGAGTCAGCGAGAGGGCAGTGACAGGTTTGTGGATGCTGAAGCTCAGACTGTCGAACACTTGCAGAAAGCCAAGGAAGTACAGTGCACCAAGTCATCAGCCACATCCACTGAAGTTCAGGTCTGTCCCCAGTTGATGCAGACTGTACTGTAGACTTGCATGCTGCACCAAGTGAAAGTTTGCGACATGCTTTGCACAGATCAGCTGCTCACTTCACATGCAAGTGGTAGCTGGCTTGCTTGCAAGATTTGCAAGGTGTTCCCTGGCCTTTATGAAAGCACTTTTATACCATGTATGTGCAGCTCAATGGTAGTTGCAGAATTTATTGAAGCCGGCAAGTGTTGGAAGGAGAGATGGCTCAGTCATTTGTACCCTGGTCGCTTGACTGGTAAAACACATTGTCGCACATTGGGAATTGGGCTGTTTTGGGATGCAGGCCTTCACATGGGACATTAATGATTCCATGTACTCAGATGAATTGACTGGTGAAGCAGCAGATCCCTTGACCCCTGTCCCCAAAGCACCTGTCATGCGCAGCAGCTCCGAGATGTCTGACCAGATGCCGCATTTGTCTGGCAATGAGGGGCGAAGGGCCAGTGTCATGTCTGCACAAGTCAGCCTGCCTGATGACCCAGGCAGCAACAGGGCTAGCCTGATGGGTAGTGGTGGCGGGTGAGCCTCCTTTTTCTCTGGGAGAAAGAAACAAGGAACATGTAGATGCCTGAACATGAGCGTTCCGTCAAGCACCATCATTGCAGAACAAGGCTTGTCTGGCGCAGCACATGTGACAATCTATGTGGTCACGCTGTAGCACAGGGTTTTATGTGCATCATAATGTACTACAGGGTTTTATGTGCATCATAATGTAGCACAGGACAGCAGGGTTGCATTAGCATCAGCATGAGGATGTTGGTCTGGCCTGTATGCTCTGCAGGGAAGCTGACAGGATTCCCAGAGATGAGATCAGACCCTCATGACTGACTGACTGACTGACTGACTGACTGACTGACTGACTGACTGACTGACTGACTGACTGACTGACTGACTGACTGTAGCTTGAGGGGCAGTGCTCTTAGACGGGGTGCATGTGCAGGTCAGTTGCCAACTGGGGTGCAGCAGACAGTGTAAGAGGGAGCATGGAGGGCAGCCGCAGCAGCATGTCCTCGCACATCCCATCTGGCATGACGGGCCTGCCTTCTGTGCTGCAAGGTATACCTGCTGTTTACTGCCGCACATGAGAGTATGAGCCCTGGTGCAGCATTGGCAACATGTTTTAGCAATAATAAGCATCACAGCATCTGCTTCCCATGTGTCTGCATAGACAATGCTCATGGGCTCATTGATGACTCCCCTGATGAGTTTTGAATACAGGAAACATAAATTGATCGATCGATCGATCGAACCACTTCACATTTCCTTTCCTTGGTTCTGCGTTTGAGGTGTGCTGATACATCATCCGGCACCAACACGCTAACGCAGTCCAACCTAAAGGCAGTCAAGCTCTCAGCGACGGTGTTTGTTTGTGTATGTCAAACATAACACCTAGATCAGCAATCAGGCAGGCTGAGTATGATGCAATGGCGTGAGCATGTAGCAGTGTCAGTGACAGGATGACATGGCTGCAGGTGAGGGCATGTTCAGCGGTGGTACCAGAAGCAGCGAGGATGTTGTTCCAGTAAGCCTTCATTGAGCTCATGCCCACGTTCTCAACTGCTTAGCCCTTCCTGGCTGAGGCTGTGGTCTATGCTTATGTCCTTCTGTGTGGGCCAGTGTTCTGATCCTGATCAAACTCTGCTTGACGTCCTTATGCTTCCTGAGCTGTACATGCACAAACAAATGCTGCTTGCTTCTGTGCAGCATTGCAAAGGTCAGCCTTGCACAGCAAGTGCGGTCCATGACATATGCTGCGCAAGCAGCACCTTCAGCAGTCATGCTGCCATCGAGATCTTCACCTGTTGCAATGTGGTGAAGGTTGACAACAAGCTCACTGCTCCTTCATGATGTGTTCCCCAACTGCTGAAGGTTTCTGCCCTCGGTTTCAGGTACCCATTGATCCTATAGGCAAGCTGCCTGGCCTGCTGGATGCCCTCAAGCTCATGGATGCTGCTGTGCAGCAGAACGTGTACCATGAGAAGCTTCTCATGTACAGAAATGTGCGCATGCCGGACCCGGACAAGGTAACTTTCTGCAATCAGAGGGTCCCTGGAGGTTATTGCCTTGCAGAGTTGCCTGTGGGCCGTCGCACATCGAGCTGTGCGACGGCCCCCCATCATGCGGCCTTTCATTGAGTACTCCGTATGTACACTCGCATGCATGTCTGTATCACAGCTGAAATGCAGGACACTATACCTGATTATTTGCTGCATCAGCAACTGAAGCTCGTAGACCGACCTGAGAAGTGTAACAAGAAGGCTTCTGCAGCAGAGTGTGCACAGCAGCAAGTTGTTCACGTAAGCTTCCTTATCTGCATGCCTCATGGCAAAGCATGCCCGTTGACGACATGTTGACGTTCAGATACAGGCAGTAACAGCAGAGGCTGCTGCCGCAAACGATGAGGGCACTGAGGAGGCAAGCCCCACCCCTGAGGCAGAAGGGGACGAAGGGGTAGGGCCAGGCCAGCAGGATGAGTACAGCAGCAATGACACGGGGGAACAGGCGGGTATGGCCTTGACTGGCAGGGACCCCCGCCTGACCCTGCTATGGGAGTGGCAATGCCCCCTGCCGCCTTCACTCACCTTATCTACTCGAGTTACCTGCATGGCCTGGAACAAGGCAAGTCTGGCCTGCTTATAATGCCCAACTGGTATTGGCCCTCTTGCTCTTGAGGTTAGATATGGTGCACAGCTTGTGTGAGGTGTGTGCCAGATCAGCAGAGGCAGCTGCTTGGCAGACAGCTCGCCATGCAAAGCTCAGGGATCTGCTGCACAACAAGTACTTCATGCCAGCAGACATGTTGAAGGCTGAGCATGCATGGGATGCCATCACTTACCTGATGCAGCTGCTGCGCTCATATCAAGACATGAGACACAGCAGCTGGATGTGCCAAGTCTTGACTTGCCAACCTGTTACAAGCATTGTTTGCATCTGTTGCACCTGCATTTTGGCCAACAGACAAGCAACAAGAATATTGCGCTCATGAAGATGATTTCATGAGCCCATCATCATCAAACATGCTCACTGTTTTGCAATGCCTGCAGATGTATTGCTCCACTTGAAAGACACACTGGCTTAACAATTGGTATGCTTGTATCCGTCAGCAGACATGCGTGAGTGCCAGCAAGCATGCATGAGATCACAACAAGACCATGACATCTGGTGCGGATCAACAACCAGAAGGCCCATGAAGCAAGCCACCTCGAGAATGAGACGGCTGCGTTGTTCACTGACAGGTGCTTGCTGATCACAAAGCATCCTTGGCCACACTGCAAGCTCAAAAGAAGGTGCTCGATAAGGAAACTGCAGAGCGGAAGGAGCAGCTTGCCCGCTTTGAGAATGATTGGACAAAAGCCAACACAGACAAGACAGCTGCCAAGAAAACACTGCAGCGCCTTCAAGCTGAGCAGCAAGACACGTGAGTCTCCGTTCCATGACTCAGCACCCGCAGCTGACGTCGTGTCCTACTCCTTACCATGTCCATGGGCTTACTGGCATTTGCAAGCTATGACGCTTCATGCTTGAGCACCTGCTGATGCCTTTCTTGAGCAGTCAGTGTCATTTATATGTCTGCAATCTGAGCATTGCTGCCTGCAGTGATCTTCCCCAAATTATAGACTACATCAAGGTCAAAGCGGAGATTGGAGATTTGGAAAAGAAGCTGACTGACTGGGGCCGCAAGATTGAGATTGCAGAGATGGATCAAGCTCGCACCAAAAAGATTCACCTAGCCATGAGTGCACTGCCAAATGCAGCAACTCAAGTTTTGTAGCAGGACGTGCAGGCTTTAAAACCTCTGTCTGCAATTCTCAAATATCCATAGGCTTCTTAATCATATTAGCCTATGTGCAGCTTTAGATTCGTTCACAAAGCTTTCATCTAATAGACAAGTGCATTTCTGTGAAACGCTGCTTTGTTGTGCAGCCAGTTGGACTCTGGATGCAGCAGAACTCTATCGGATGCAAGAGAGTTGTATGCATGAGCAGCCCATCCACAATGTCCTAACAGTTGTTTACTGTAGTGGCCAGCTGCATGCGTGTAGCAGGAATATCAGAGATGACATGGCATGAGCCTGCATGACTGAAGGCAATGCTGCCTGCTGTCTGAAGCCATCTTCATCCATCTACCTAAAGATGGGCTCAAGGATCTTGTAGTCAGTGCTGACCTCCTGTGCCTGCTTGTCATCTGTGGACATGAACCAGCACTTTCGCAAGGGCTTCAGTGACTCCAGCTGTACAAAGATCCCATCATTTATCTGGTGTGGCCACCCCTTCATCTTCCAAACCTGCATCCAATCCCGACAGCAAGGTCCATACCAAGGACATATCAGCAAGAGGCTCTGGCATTGCCGTGGACCAGACATCTGAATAGCAGTTCCAATGCACAAGCAGGTCTGAGCACAATGATAGCAATAGCTCACTTTGTGTGATCCAGCTGTGTAGTCTTGTTGCCAAGGGCTGTACATGATGCGGACAGTCAATCAGCTTGTTCAAGCAAGCGCACGCTCAGATTCCTCAACAGTACCTGAGGGTATGCTATTGACTGCTTGGGAACCACTGCACAGGCCGCATGTGATCCTGTGTCTGTTGCGTACTGACGCAGGAAGGCCAAGCAGCTTTGCAGCAAGTCCGGGGATTGGAATGCTGTGCTTATCTGCACTTGACCCATCTGCTCCTGACCGCTAGCAGCCTTCTTGCCTGCACAGGTAGTTGTGATGCTACAGTCGAAGCCAGAGGCAACAGGATGCCCTACATGATGAACATTGATGCCCTGTTTGTTTGAGACATGTTGGTGTACAGATGTGCTGGTTGCCATCATGTGCTGCACAGAGCTCGGCAGGCATCTTAACAAGGGTAGCTGTCCACCTTCTGCGCATGAAATGCTTTGCAACCAGGGAGGAGCAAGGTCATCTTTCAAAACCCATAGTGCATTGCCATGATCACAGACATCAAGTCCGCTGTCGGAAACGCCACTGTGCTGTGGGTATGTCACCTGGAAGAAAGTACACAGATGGCTGTATGGTCTTCCCTTCCGACATTTGTTGCTGGACGGCCACAATGATGTCTTGCCCAAACTGCTGTATCCTTTCACTTGCAAGGGGTATGGGTTCACCACTTGCCTGCATGTACAGCTCAGATCACACGTCGTCTCATCAAGCAAGCAAGCAGCATGCTTGATGGGACTCAGTAACATACCATGCCTTCCTTGGCTGCAGCATAGTCATCATCGTTCCTGATCTCCCCAACATTTGGTGCTGCAAGGACCTTGCTTTCTTGCTTGTCAGCAGTTGGAGTTGACAAGCATGTGCTACGGCCGTTGGTAAAAGCAAAAGAGCTGGCAGGCTTCCCGTCGTCGCTCTCTGCAGGCGTTGCTTTGACAACGAGTGCACTGCCCCTCTGAATCTGTTTTTTCAAAGTAGCTATCTTGTGCCTGAACTCAGAGGTGTTTTGCAGCTTTGCCGCCTGTTCATAGCTTGTTAAGGCCTGCGTAGCAGCAAGCTGTTCAGTGATGCACATTGCTCAAGAGTTGATGATTGGCCAGCTGTGCATGCCAGAATCAACCTGGTTGAGCTCGCCCATGGCTTCCAATACCATAGCCTTGCGGTAGTGCCCCTTCTCCCATTCTGGCTTGAGTCGTATGCATGTGTCTGCATCTGCCAAAGCTTTGCCAGCTTTCTGAAGCTTCAGAAGAGCCGCACAGCGATTGCTGCAGGATCAACGCCCTTCTTCACTTGCGCTCCTGTGACTTACTGGAAGTGGTTGACAAATTGGGTTATACCTGTATAGAACTGTGTTCTCAGGCTCCTCTTTTATGCCTTTCGTATAGCAAGCAGCTGCTTTCAGCCACTGCTCTGCTTTGTAATATTCGTTCCCTTGATCCTTGTGACTTTTGGGTGTTTTTGCTTCTACCATCTAGCGCATCAGCAACTGTGATCACAGAACTCAGAACCAGACTTTGTTTCGAATAAAATTCCCTTGATCGATGTCAAAGCAGCAGCGACGTGATGAAGCACTTGCGGGTGTCCAAAACAGATGTCCGGCCCTAGAGAGAGAGAGAGATTACAATGCTTTAGCCAGCCAGCAAGTCTGATCACATATAGAAGAAGACGAAGGTCAAATGTGGAAAACATCAAGACAGTCTAGA
>JAABUP010004481.1_pt1 | contig 22742 bp, 32 predicted proteins | sample 5559201 | NCBI WGS metagenome assembly JAABUP01 (sample SAMN10711887, study PRJNA513373) | rock metagenome | isolation source: Antarctica rocks | place: Antarctica | reverse complement strand
ATCTGATTAGCTCGAGGAGAAGATGCAGCTCCCGTACTCTGCGCATACATTGCCAACCTGATCTTGCATTTCTCGTACGCTATACACAGCACAGCACAGCACAGCACAGCACAGCACAGCACAGCACCATGTGGTACAGCAGGGCATAGATTCTAAAAGTCTCTGTATGGGTGGCTTGTGTAGCTGGCAGACAATGTTGAACGTGCGGCGTGACTGTCGTGGACCTGGCTGTGCTGGCAGACAACAAGGACATTTGGTCAACCTTGTTGGGCTTGGCGCAAAGGGAACTGTATTGACATGACAGACGGCAACCCAGCATGAAATTGCAGCAATGCTGGGTGTATTGTTCTCAATATGAGTCCTCAATCACCAATGCTGGGCAGTGAAAGAACAATACATCCAGCATTGCCGCATTGTCATGCTGGGTCGCCACATGGCATGTCAATACAGTTCCCTTTGCGCCAAGCCCAACAAGGTTGACCAAATGTCCTTGTTGTCTGCCAGCACAGCCAGGTCCACGACAGTCACGCCGCATGTTCAACATTGTCTGCCAGCTACACAAGCCACCCATACAGAGACTTTTAGAATCTACACACGGACAGACATATGAGCAGACAGACAGCTGTAGCAGGTAAGCAGACAGGCAGGCAGGCGTGCATGCAGGCAGGAGGCTACTTGGGTTGTTCATAGCAGGCATGCAACAGTAGCTGAGGTGGCATTATTGACACCTGGTGATGGAGTAGCACCGATAGGCACATTGTCATTCCTACCGTTCATAGCGCTGCCCGCAAACAGCAACACCAGAGTTGAAACATATTCTTCTGACAAGACCTCTGTGATGAGGTATGTGGGTGCAGTTCTCAAGCTGTAAGGCATGATCAAGTACATCGAAAACCTCATTATTGAGTTGAGGTCAACAGCTGGCATACCTTGTCACAGTGAAGACAGGGCCAGGGGATCGCACAGGGCCAGGGGATCGCACAGGGCATGCGATCAAGCTTGGTCTTTCCCTTGACAGCGCTAGCAGCTGTCAAGGCACACATCATTCAGGAGGCTAACGCCAAGTTTATGCTGCATGCAATGCGTGAAGCTCCTGCTGGACTATGGCAAGCTCTGCTGTGTCGTTCTTGGTCTTGTGCACTGCTGCCATGATGTCTCTTAGAACCTCACCTCCGTACTGCAATCCAGTCAACATGTTGGCTGGAGGCTCAGCAAGATTTGACTAGCATACATAATGCAGACGTTGTGCAAGCAGGCTAATTCAGCCAGCAAGCAAGCAAGCACACACGAATGCATGCACGCATGCATGCACGGATACACAAGCAAATACTGCATGCGTAGTAGATGCCAAACTTGCACAGTCAGAGCTCAAATGATGGTCAGCAACTACACAGGTGCCCTCACAGGCCTTCATCAGGCTCTTGTGCTTCAGCACACGGATGTCAGGGTGCCAATCAGTATGCCGGCCTTAAGCTTGCATCAGGTGAATGCTCAAGACTTGGCAAACAGTGCAACGCTATTGATAATCATGCGTGTGTCAGGAGTTGCAGGGCCAAGAGGCGTGGCAGCTGTGTGAGAAAGGCTAGGCTGCTCAGAGTCGTTTGCTCCTTGCAACACAGCTTGCAAGCTTGAGGCTGACCTCTACAGCAGCATCTAGAGCTCTGCTTCCATACAGCTAGATACTACCCACCTAGTACGCCAAGAATGTAGTAGGTGTTACTAGTAGACTGCTTGTTACTAGCAGACTGCTTGACAAGTCACATTGTTTCGTGGCGTGAAAACGCATGGCCACTGCAAGCTTCGAGGGCAAAGGTTCAGCAGAACTCACATGACTTAGTGCACCTCCGGGGCTCAAACCCAGACGGCACATCAGGCTCCTTGGAGAGAACCAGGCCTGAGAGGCTGCCAATTGCATCCCAAGCTTCTCTACCTCTGCCACATGCAGCAGCCATCCAGTCTGGGAGACCGGACTTGCCAAAAAAGGTGCAGCCTGTACCTGGGGATGCTTGCACACGCTTGTTACATCACAGTCCTGTACAGCAACATGTTCTGCTCCGTGTCATGTGCAGTCAAGATGTTCACACGCTGAAATATTGCATGCAACGCTTGACATAGAGCATGTCGTGCAAACAGTTCTCAGCCCTGGCAACTGAATCCATGCTGCTGCTGCAGGACAAGCAGATCGGTAGTTCTTTCTTCAAGCAAGGATGTGTCCTTGCACCAACAGGTTCTGTTGAGCACACACGACAATGTAGTTGTAGTTTCGCGTGTGCCCAACAAGACCCGTTGGCGCAGGGACACTTCCTTGCTTGAAGAAAAAACTACCGCTCTGCTTGTCCTGCAGCAACAGCATGGATCCAGTTGCCAGGGCTGAGAATTGTGTGCACAATATGCTCTATGTCAAGCATTGCAAGCAGTTTTTTGACATGTGAACAGCTTGACTGCACTTGGCACAGAGCAGAACATGACTGTGATGTATTACAAGTGTTACTGACAAGCATTTGCAAGCATCCCAGAAGCAGAGCGGTATCTTTTCTTTCAAAGGGTTTGAAGTGTCCCCGCGCCCAAAGGCTCTATTCAGCACACTCGCATCTACAAATATGAAGCCAACTCATGAGATCACTGACCCACAGATCTCTAGAGTTGACTTCATAGTTGAAGTTGCGGGTGAGTGCTAAAAGGAGCCTTTGGCGCAGGGACACTACTGTCTGGCTTGAAAACCCTTTAAAACAACTACCGCTTTGCTTGCCCTGCAGCAGCAGCAGCAGCATGGGTTCAGTTGCTTGGGCTGAGAATAGTGTGCACAATATGCTTCATGTCAAGCATTGCATGCAGTATTTCATCAAGTGAACAGCTTGACTGCACTTGACACAGAGCAGACCAGGACTGTGGTGTAACAAACATGTGCAAGCATCCACAGGTATAGGTTGCACCTTTTCTGGCAAGTCTGGTCTCCAACACTGGATGGTTGATGCATATGGCAGAGGTAGAGAAATTTGGGATGCAGTTGGCAGCCTCTCAGGCCTGGTTCCAAGGAGCCTGACGTGCCATCTGGGTTTGAGCTCCTGGAGGTGCTCTGCTGCATTTGACGACAATCTTGCATGGAGCTTCTGTCAGTGCTTTCCTGCAAGGTAGTGGCAAATTTGCATTTAAATGCAATCAAAAATAACTTGTCGGCTGCTTGCTTGGGAGACAAGCGACTGTGTCAGCCAGGCTGAGCAAGAACGCAAGTGTGCAGAGCGACGTGCCCAGAATGCCTCAACCTATTGAGAGGGCTTGCTTCGTGTTTGATAGTTCCAGACAAGCTCGCACACCTGCTGGAAGGAGTTCTGGTCGACGCTGCCATCGTCACGGTGACCGCTCTGTGCACTGAATGACGCACTGACCGGACTTTACGCAGCGTGTCCCAAGCGGGATATCTCTTTTAGAGTCACAGGTCTTGCTAGAAAAAGAGGAGGCAGCGGCCGCAGCCTGGGTTGGCTTGGCTGTAATTACTATGCTTATAAGCGAAGGCAACGAGAGCAAGACTGGTAGCCGCTCACTTTGTGTGCTCCTATAGAGTGCTGTCAGGCAGAGGCAGCAGGGGCGGCGTTTATAGGCACCACGAGGGATGGGCGTTGTGCTAACCCATGTTACCCCCCAGGCTACCCTAGGGAGGCCTCATTTGCCCCTGGACCGTGGTCTGAGTGGAGGTATAACGTGTACCTTCGAACTGCTACTAAAACAGAACATAAAGAAGTGATAGAGCATACGGGCTGTCTATGACGCGACCTTCCATTGGTGTGCAAAATCGCGAGCCGGAAGCCACCGCTGCCACCAACGTCAGCTGTGACATCGGCTGTGGGTTATAGAGCAGCCGGGCTCAGACTCTGCTTGTCCGCATACGCAGAAAGTGCGGGTCGTCGCGGTCTGTGTCGAGGTCTGCTCACTGTCCCCTTCGAGACAGTCGGGTCTTCACAGTGCGCTCGATGCGAACCTTTGTTTCTTGCATTCAGAAGCCCGTTGGGAATGGGAATTGGCAATGAAACACAATTGCATGCATGCGACATCTGATGATTTGATTCAAACATGTTGAATGTGCCGGACAGCAAGGATGTGGTGCTTTTGTTTACATGCCAGATGGCACTACCTGCTACACATCTTTTTGCAACATCACGCGACCATGGCATAACAAAACAGACAAGAGGCACAGTCTTCAAATGCATGCTGGCACATTGATTGTGGACCTGTCAACCCTTATACTCTAAATCAACTCACTCCGGGCAAGTGGGTCCTGCAACTGGTCAAAGACACAAAGGCACCTTGTCAAACAGCACAATTGCAATGAATTGTTGGCTGGGCAAGTCTAAGCGACAAATGACACAATAGACCAGTCTGTATGCACTGACCCAATTAACTCAATCTCCTTGCAAGTTAAGGTGTCACTGAAGCTTTCATTAAAGTACGAGCAAGGCAATCAAACTGACAGCCCCCAGCATAGTGCTGCTTGCCAGAATCAAACTGCTGCCCCCAGACAAGGGTGAAGCAAGGTCCAGAAAGCTTTCAGTAGTCGCATTGACATCTGCATGGACCCCACAGTTTGCACTGTTTGTGGCAATGGTGTTATTTGTAGCTAAGCTCTCATCAGGGTAGTCTGTAGTATTGAAACGGACTGTTCCAGCCAAAGCCCATTGGCTGGTTGCAACAAGCTGAGCATACACGTCAGTTCGGTCTGTAGACTGTGCCCACTGATCAGCTGTTGCTGCATTGTCTGGATGTAGCAAATCTTCCCTCCTCTCACTGATCATGGCTGGCAGCCATATAGTTTCATTCACCCCCTCTGCTGGAGAGCCACCTAGTTCTGTGTTGGTTCTGTTCACAATGGCTGCAAGGCTGTCGCCATCGTCACCACCGCCATGTTGAATGATGGTGTCATAAAGAAATGCCCTTGACAGGGCATACTGGAGGCCCAGTGCGTCTGCCATCTGCTGTGATGGCTGGTAATAGGTGGTGGTAACTTCAGCCATCTGGACGTCCTGAAAGGCTGCTTGCTTGGCTTCGTTCATCCAGGCTTTGCAGTAACCTGCTAGGAGACTTGTTGAGTCGCTGTTGTTCAGGGCCAGTAGTTTCAGGGCTGGGATGTACTTTGCAAGGCTGTTGCTGGGATGCTGCGCTGTGTAGGCTTGTATGACATCAAGAGCATCTCCTGCAAGTAAATTATCACAATGACGGCGAGTGCTTACTTGACCTATGGTGTTGCAGTTGCAAGGAGACAACAGCAAAGTGAGGTGCTAAAGCCCTTACCATCTGCAGTAGTGAACCCAGCAAAACCAGCTGTCACTCCACGCCCGTCATTGATGTTCTCGCAATACTCTGCATGACGAGTAAACTTGTGAAACTTGTGAGACTTACAACCTGCATGTTTTAGAGATCAGCAGCAGTTTTCAGAAGCCAGTCCTTACCGTAATCAAAGTCAAATTGCCCATTTTCAAACAGATTTGTCAGTGACATGGCTGCTAGCTTCTGAGATGTACTCAACGAGCAGTTCCGCCCATCAAGCTCGAGAGCTGAGCAAGCGATGGAAGCGAAGAGCAACGTCAGACACGCTTGAATGTGCATCCGATGCATTCAGCTGTGCTTGAAGATCCTCAGCAAACTGAACTGACAACCAACCGAGCGGCAGACGAGCTGGAGTGCGCAGAAGCAGTTATAGCTTTGACGTATTTAGCCCGCGGTCACACTTAGACAGCTGCGGTTCGACACATTGCACAGTCGCCATTGCAGCGACCGCCGCCGCTTCCGCTTGACATGACCAACGGCCTGTCATGTCAGTGGACGTCTGCTTGTCGAGCTCATACACTGAGCTTCAGCTGTCGGTAACACAAACAACTTCACAAAACGCACTTGCTTTTAAAGATCAGGTTGTTGTTTCTAGCCGCCGCAACACTGCTCCTTCTGGGCTGACCCGATCTGTCTTGATCCGTGCGATGTCTTCGGCTGCAAAATTCGCTATGCATGCTAGCCGCTACACCTTTTTGACTTTGGCTGTAACTAGCGTCGTTTGGGGTCGTGACAGTGCCGCGTCTGTCGGGCGCAGTCTCTTGTCGCACGAAGTCTCCGGAAACGAGACAGCAACAGGGATGCTGGTGACCTACTGGGGCCAAAATAGTGCGGCTCCCAAGTACCAAGAACCAAGCCTGGACCAGGTATGCAGCTCTTCCATAAGCCATATTTTTGTGCAAATGTAGCCCTCGATTCCTCTTGTTCAGCTCAGATCTGGTTCATGTCAGCCTCAGCTGCAGTGCCTGTTCAGGTGTGTGCACAGTACAACATTACAGCAATTGCGTTCCTGGCCGAGTTCGGACAAAGCATGCCTCTTCTACCGAACGTAGCTGGTCACAACATCAGCGAGGTCGGACCTGCTATCACCGCCTGCCAGTCCTATGGAGCCAAGATCTTGCTTTCCTTGGGTGGTCAAGGAGGTATGCAGCGACTGCATTTTTGTACTTTGTGTGCCTTCATCTAGCTCCAAGGGTCTTTCCTGCTTAACACCTGCTGCCTTGCATAGCCAGAGCTTACTTTGCCTTGTGGTTGCTCAGCGCTTTACCATGGCCAGCTCGACTCCACGCACAACAGCATGTGAATCCTTCAGCTGACCTTCTCACCTGGCTGAACTTGCAGGCGACTCATGTGGCTATGGATTCAGCAGTGGAGAAGACGCAGCTGAGACAGCCCTCAACATTTGGGAGCTCTTCCTTGGAGGCTACCCAACCAAATCAACTGCAACTCGGCCCTTTGGCAATGCAACCCTTGATGGTATCGACCTAGACATTGAATGCGCAGCCAATAACACAGACCCCATGTACTACACCACCTTTGTGCAGCAGCTGCGGTCTCTCATGCAGAACGGCAGCAGCTCATCTGCGGCAACAGAGTCTCTGGACACAGAGTATGCAGCAGTAGAAACTACACTAGGCACAGCCAATTACCTCATCACAGCAGCCCCTCAGTGTGTCTTCCCAGATGCCTATTTAGGCCCTCAGCTGGCAGGCCTTGCCCTGACTGATGCAGCCATGCAGTTTGACTACCTTTGGCCTCAGTTCTACAACAATCACATCTGCCAGTACAATGAAGCGGACAAGGGCGCCGGCTTCCAGCAGAGCTTCCAGAATTGGTCATCCTGGGCAAATGCCACAGCACCTGCCTTGAAAGTGCTGGTTGGCCTCCCAGCTTCCCCTTCAGCTGCATCCACTGGCTACATAGCTGACAGTGATGAGGTCAAGCAGATCAACATGATCAGGAGGAGCAACGCCACCAACTTTGATGGTGTGATGCTGTGGAGCGCTGCTTGGGAGTTTGAGAATGAGCAGATGAACCAGTCATACATTCCCTCTGTGCTGAAGAGCCTGACAGGTAAGCTGATCTCACTGTCCTTCATTTTCTTTTTGCCTTGTTGCCATGCACACATTACACTGCTAGTCCAATCACAAAAGTTCTTTCCCCACAGTGTAGTTGTGACTTTTCAGTCATGCATCATATGCTGTGACAGCCTTGTTGCTTGCTATGTGTCAGTCGAGGTCTTGCCCTACACCAAGCATCTTGTGATCTTCATGCCAAGGTCTTAGTGCACAATTGGCTGACATTTGGATGTTTTGTGCAGATCACAGTGGAGCCGATGCACAGCAGGTTGCCAGGAGCGCCACCTTTGTGGTCATGGCTTTGGCACTGCTATGCTGCTTGTTGTAGCAATCAATGACGCTAAAGGAGGAAGCCCAGCAAATGGCTGCACTGCAGCAAAATTCTGAATCTATGGCATTATACCCTGTCATGAGTCCTTACTGATCGCCAGAATGCTCTATTGACTGTCATTAGTCCATGTGGTCCTAGTAGTAGTCGCCAGAGTGCTTTATATCCTGTCATTAGGCTTGTTAGTTGCCACAATACCTTATACTCTGTCATAGTCCTTATTGATTGCCAGACTGCTGTCCTGTGATGATGCTTGACCTCATTCGCTGTGGTGCAAAGTTGAAAGTTTACGCTTCCATTACTACTCAGGTTCATTCTATCTGCCATGTCTATCAGCTTTAGTCATTGTTGTTTGGACGGGAACAGCTATAAGTTGATAGAAAACAGATGTCAATCAGCAAGACAGCTGTGGTATGCTTGACTCTGCACTTTGCCTTATTACTGCAACCTATAGAGTACTGTACCTCACAGGCCAGTACTCTAGAGCTGTAACCATTTTTATGCTTGTGATTACTTTGATTGGAGACAAACAATGCATCTGCATTCTAATGCTGCCAGCAAACTTCATATATGCAGACATCTGTAATATGCAGACCACTGCAAGCATTGGAGTGCTGGCTAATCCCAAAAACCGGTGGTGCATGCTGCCTACCATATACACAATACTTGAGGCAAGCAGACAAGATGGAGGCTCCATCATGGAGCCAGTTGTACATTCAGTAATTGTGACAGTTACTCACGAGAAAAAACGCTGTTTGCGCTCCTTCAATTATTGCTGGGCAAGTTACAATGCCTAGATAATAATGGTTTTGTAGTCATCAGCTGCAGTCCTTGCATGCATTATCACTATGTTGCATACGTACAGATGCCTTGGTGCTATTGTCTGTGATACATGTTGCTGCTGAATTATACTCTGTACAGTCGTGCCATTGCAATTCAGGTCACTTGGTTGCTGAAAAGCACAGATGCTCTATCTGGCGCTCCTCACTGTCATCTGGGGTCCACATGGCCCCAGATGTGTACTCTACAGTGGCCTTACCAAAACCCAGCTGCATGAACAATGCATGCAATGACTCCTGCAAATGCAGGCATACAAGGGTCAGGCGGTGCAGACAGACAGACATGTATACAGACAGACAACAAACAGACAGACAGACAAACAAAATGTCAGGCAATCACGCAGACACACATACCTGGTATAAACAGTCGCAGGTAGACAGACAGCAGGACAGTCATACATCCAGACATTACAGCAGGCAGGCAGGCAGGCAAACACACAGACAGTGAAGTGAAACAGTGACAGGACAGACAGAGTGATCACCGCTGAATGCAGGTAGCGGTTGGCCTTGCCATCAGGGGTGGTGTGCCACTCCCCAGCCTCTCTGTTGCCTACTGTCCAACCATAGAAAGTGCCACCAGGCTTCAGCAGGAGATGCGCACTGGTGACAAACTTTTCACAGTCTGCTTTGGAGAGCACATGCAGTACTGCTGCCGCCCACAGAAAGTCAGCAGCTCCTATCAAGCCACCTGCACAATCCCACTGCACAGAATTGGCTTGTATCCCTTCAAACATAGTATTTTGGTTGAAGCAAACTTGTCTGTCAAAAGTATCACCTTTGTCTTTCTTTTTCTTGCAGGGAGGGATATGACACAAGGGATACTTGTATACCAGCTCGTGTGCAGAGGGGTTGTGCTAATTTTGCAAGAGGTGGACAAAGCATGCAAACAATGTGATGAGAGAACTGGTGGCATGTCTGCAGTAAAGAGCTGGTTGCACAGATGTGTTCATGAATATATCAGCACTCTGCAGTCTCTACTCGTAAAGAGCAGTTTAAAGTGTGAATTTGGCGTAAGCTTGGAATGCAGATAAACAATGAGGGATGCGCCATGACTCACCCATTTGGGAGTTACGCAGATAACAGTTGTCAGCAGACACAAACCCCTCATCTGTCAAGCTGCCTGCTATGAGGGGCACATGCATCCTGTCCTCATCCAGAAACAAAACTTTGCCCATCTTCCTGCAGAATCAAAACATATGACGTCCAAGAGTCAGGGCAACATTTATCCGGTGGTCATGCAAAAGAGAACACAGCTCAGCACTCTGTCAAGGCACAAAAGGAGTACAAACAATCTAAATTTCAACAGAATTACTTCAAATGATTGAGCTGGAACAAAGACTGATGATATCCTATCGGCTTGGCATGGCAGACTCTAAGACCGCAGGGCATTTGCAGCATACAGCATGGCATGGCGCATCAGGTCACAGTGGGGCACACAGCACAATACAGCATGGCACACGGCACACACAGCACAGCACAGCACGGCACGGCACGGCACGGCACAGCACAGCACAGCACAGCACAGCACAGCACAGCACAGCACAGCACAGCACAGCACAGCACAGCACAGCACAGCACAGCCAGCACAGCCAGCACAGCTTGACTTATTTTGACCAGCAAGCACTGCAGGCAACACAGCACGCTGGACCAGCAGGCAGCTTTTGCACAATGCTCATCTATAGTTAGAGACGTGCAGGCTCACATCCAAAGGCTTGCTGGTTTTGGACATGAGTTGCCATGCTGCAAATCGTTAATAGCATATTGCTGTGAGAGGCCTGGACCAAATGGGCGCAATAAAGCATATGCAAAGGTTCTGCAGTTGCAGATTCAGCTGCACAAAATAGATCTGACCAGATCCTCAGCAAGTCACAGTATTGCAACAGAAGTACGCTCTCTCTGCTGATGCCTCACTGCCGGTAGTGCAGCATTGCAGCAAGAGATGTGTCATACCAATAGTCGTCAACAAGATCTAAAGCCACAATCTGATGTTGGCCCCATCCATCAGTCATCAATCTGCGGGTGTCCTGACCCAGGCATGCCCCCACATCCTGGAATGCAGATGGAAGTCTTGTCGCATGCCCTTCTGTGTTTGAGTGCTGTGTGATAGACTGTTCAGCAGTGAGAGCCTTAGGTCTGCTTGATTGCCATGCAGACATTGACGCCGACCAGGTACTACTCCATTGTGTTTGCAGCAAGGCAGCAGGTCAAATTGCATACAGCAGGGGCACATTAGAAAGCTGTGAATGGTGTACAGGTAAGCTCTATCAGGTGACTTTTGGACTTGTTGCATGTTGTCTGTCTCACTGACCAGATGCAGCATGTGTTGACCTTGGCTTTCTTGATGGGCTGCGAGCACTTTTGGGTAGAAGGGATGCCGAGATATCTTGGGTATCAGAAACATAAACTGCTGTATGCACTTGTACACCCACAGCTGCAAACAGTCCTCAAACATGAAACGCGAGCACCAGAGGCGTCAGCAAAGCTGAGAAGTTGTCGCATCGAAGGTCGTGACACTGATTGGCACCACCTCTTGCTTGGCTCTTTGCCAGACTCGCAGAACGTGCTGTCGCAAAGCAGCAACCTGTCCACCATTGGTGTACTCCACTATGAATGCCATGTCCTCATCGTCAAGCTGACGAGGTTTATCTGTGACAGGATAGTGAGGTTGGTTAGCGTTGCCAGCAGGTTTCTCTGGAGCGGACATGTTCGCTGTGGGACTGGCAAAAATTGTGCGGCCAAAGATCTCAAAGAAAGCCGCAGTCCAAGCCCAATGCAGAATAGGCGAGGTAGACGGTGTTCTGTCCTGGAGAAATGCATGTAAGAGGATGAGGTTTAAGCCAGACAATGCTTGCAAGAGAAGGCAAAGTGTGACGTAATATGGAGGAAGATGTGTGAAGATGTGTGACGAACTATATCCACATCTGCGCATGTGACACAAAATTAGTCAAGCTGTGACTAAATTGGCAGCCTACTGCGGAGTCCACACTGGCTCATTGTGATTAGAAGCCGTTGTGTACAATACGTGTGCAGTCTTCTTTTGCCCAGAGTCACCTAGCCAGCATAGCAAGTAAAAGGTCGTGTTCAGCATTCAACACAGTGTGAGTCTGGCATGCAGCTATTTGTGAAATGCACTAAACGAACTGTGACAACGAAGGTGCACGTAAACATTGCACTACCAGCCGCCCCCCTAAACCATAGTCTGCAGTACTGCTGTTGTCATCCAGGTCACTTGGTTGCTGAAAAGCACAAATGCTCCATTATGCATTCCTTGCTGTCATCTGGAGTCGATATGGCCACGTCTGGGTATGTATGGACATATGTGTACTCCACAGTGGCCTTACTAAATCCCAGCTGCATGAACAATGCATGCAATGACTCCTGCAAATGCAGGCATACAAGGGTCAGACAGTGCAGACAGACACAGGGACAGACCAGCAGACAGACAGACAGACAGAAGGTCAGACAATCAAGCGCACACGCATACAAGCAAACACAACTACCTAAGATCAACATACGCAGGTAGACAGACAGACAGTCACATATCCAGACAAATTTACAGAAGGCAGGCAGGCAGGCACACAGACAATAACATGAGACTATGACAGTGTAGACAGAGTGATCACCGCTGAATGCAGATAGCGCTTGGCCTTGCCATCAGGGGTGGTGTGCCAGTCCCCAGCCTCTCTGTTGCCGACTGTCCAGCCGTAGAAAGTGCCACCAGGCTTCAGCAGGATGTGTGCACTGGTGACAAACTTCTCACAGTCTGCTTTGGAGAGGATGTGCAGCACTGCTGCCGCCCACAGGAAGTCAGCAGCTCCTATCAAGTTACCTGCACAATCCAACTGCACAGACTGGAAATATACCCCAAGTTGTGTGCAGAGGGGTTGTGCTAACTCTGCAATAGACACTTTGCACGGGTGCCCAAAGCATGCAAGCAGTGATGAGAGAACTGGTGGCATGTCTACAGTAAAGAGATGTTTGCACAGATCCAACGTGTGCGCTGCTGAAGTACATTAACGGTCTGCAGTCCCAAATATGAATACTGGGTTAATGTCGGCTGAAATCAACTTCAAGATGTGTCAGTTTTGTTTGAGCTTGGAGTGCACACAAATGCTGAGGCATGTGCCATGACTCACCCGTTTGGGAGTTACACAGACAACAATTGTCAGCAGACACAAACCCGTCATCTGTCAAGCTGCCCACTATGAGGGGCACATGCATCCTGTCCTCGTCCAGGAACAAAACTTTGCCCATTTCCCTGAAGAAACAAATCATGTGATGCCCAAGAGTCAGCGGCAACAGTCATCATCACGACAAAAACAACGTGACAGTGAAGCACTTAGCAGCAAGACACAAGAGCAATATGAACAAACTAAGTTTCAGCAAAGTTGCTTCAGAAACATTGGACTGGAAAAGTGACTGATGGCATTGGCTTGCTTTGAGACAGCAGGGCATGGCATGGCATAGCATAGCATAGCATAGCACAGCATAGCACAGCGTGACACACAGCACAGCACAGCACAGCACAGCACAGCACAGCACAGCATGGCACACAGCACAGCACAGCACAGCATGCAGACCTTGAAATGTTTTAAACAGCAAGCACTGCAGTGCATGCTGGGCCAGCAAGGACATTTTGCGTGATGCTCATCTAAAAGCTAGAGATGTACAAGCTCACATCCAAAGGCTTGCTGGAACAGACCAGGTGTATCATTCGCCATGTTGCATATCACTAACAGCATGGTGGGATTGCATTGCTGTGTGAGGCCTGGACCAAATGGGCACAATACAGCATATGCAAAGATTCTGCAGTTTCAGCTGGACAAGGTGCAACTGGCCAGTTCCTCAGCAAGTCACAGTATTGCAACAGGACAATGCTTTTATGCTGATACCTCACTGCTGGTATTGTAAGGGCTGCTAAAGCTTCACTGCTGGTAGTGTAGCATTGCAGCAATGATATGTCATACCAATAGTCGGCAATGAGATCTAAAGCTACAATCTGGTGTTGGCCCCATCCATCAGTCATCAGTCTGCGTGTGTCCTGACCCAGGCATGCCCCCACATCCTGGAACGCAGATGAAAGTCTTGGTTGGTACACCCTTTTGTGTCAAAGGACTGTGTGATAGACTGTTCAGCAGTTGAGAGCCTTAGGTCTACTTTCTTGCCATGCAAAAATTGACGCAGACCAGTTGCTACTCCAATGTGTTTTGGACCTGTTACATGTTGGCTGTGCTACTCACCAGATGCAGCATGTGTTGACCCTTGCTTTCTTGATGGGCTGCAAGCACCTTTGGGTACAAGGGATGCCGAGATATCTTGGGTATCAGAAACAAAAACTGCTGTATGCACTTGTACACCCATAGCTGCAAGAGATCTTCAACGATGAGACGTGCTTCAGCACCAGTCAGCAGCATAAACGTTGAGAGCACGAGTTCCATACCTCTAGCTTGGCTCGTTGCCAGACTCGCAAAACGTGCTCGCGCAGAGCATTAACCTGCCCACCCTGGGTGTATTCAACTATAAACGCCATGTCGTCATCATCAAGCTGACGAGGAATATTCGACACAGGATAATGAGGCTGGTTGCCAGCGGTTTTAGCTGGAACGGACATAGCCATTCTGTAGTTGAAGAAGGTCCTCCGACAATTGATCTCGCAAACAGCTCAAATGCACCCAGAAGAGGAACAGCAGAGGCTGATAGTAGGGTGGGAAACCTACCGCTCCCTATGGAACATCCACTGATGTAAGCTCAACGGTTGTACTGCCGCAAGGCCAATACGAGATGGCCACACTGTGTGCGTGTGACCATCAAGTGTTACGTAGCGTCATTAGTCAAGTCATGACTAACCAATGCCCTGGCAGCTGCTGTTTCATTCATTTTCAGCTGCGTGAATGTGATGTGCAGCTACTTGTGGTGAAACAGGGCACTGTGACTGTAACAGTGGTGCATTGGACATTGCGCTGCAAGCTACCAAGTTACAACGTCCGGTATGCCAACATGGTATCCACTTGACTGCAAATCACTATTGGACCGCTTGGTGTGCCTTAAAGACCTCATAAGCTGGGCGTGTTTGCATATGCAATTGAGGTCAATTACACTTGTGATCTTGTTTTATCCAGGAGGTGAGTCCCAGAGCCCTTATGCAAGGTCCACATCTGTGCGACTAACATCGTACTGTAGCATGGACTCATCACGACGTGTTATGCAACCTGTGATGACGCAGCATCTGGAAATCTGGTGCTGTCATCATTTGTTGTGGCGAAACCATGTTTGCTGGCGTCAAAGGCTTGCATGTTACTTTGGCGCAGCTGATCCAGCATGGCGTTGTCAGCATGTGGCCAGGGGAATGGGTCATCAGGGTTTGACAAACCCTGCTTCTTCTGCCCAAGCCATCTTGAGAAAAGCACCTGCGCATGTCAGTGATTCACGTCTTTAGCTATAGCAGTGCCATCAACCACATTGATGCCATCCAAGGACAACAGAATGCTGAACTATGCAGATTAAAGAGGTCATGTGGACAGTATGAGATTGCCAAAGATTGCTGAAGTATGTGTACCTGCGCTGAGCATGCATACATGGCTTTCCTGTGCAAGCTATGTCTCACTGCAGACCCATAGCATGACTGACGATACCACAAATGCAGATCTTACAGGAGCCAGAACTGCAGCAAAATGAGCATGCGAACGGCTAGGCTTGTCACGCTATCCGCTGGATCAGAAACGTCACTAGGGTGTTGGGAAGATCCAAGACACTCACCTCCTTAGCAGTTTGAGCCATTCGTTCCTGCTGGTACTCCTGAAGTGCAGCATCCAGGTTCCCTTGGTGCTTTGTGATTGCGCTGCCCAATTTGCCGGCATCCCCAATTGCCATATTGGTGCTGCATGCACACCACCAATTGTGGGGCCAGGGTCAAGAGGAGAGATGTGGGGTGCCGGGAGGGGGAGGGGGTGGGGGGGGGGGGAGCAAGCAGGTGGGGTGGGGCAGATTGTGTGAACAGGGCAGACTACTGTGAATGCATGGCATGCCCAGCATGTGTATATGTACCTAGCCATGACTGACAAAAGATCTGGAAATGACTCACCATGTGCAAAGTCAAGACCAGTAGGCACAACGAGGATCAGGAACGACATGTCATGCATGCCAGATATAGAAGAAGGTGGGAAGAAGAAGCAGGACGAACGCAAGACAGAGCGCAGAAGAGGCTGACAAACCTTCTGAGGCCATGGGGGGTGGTGGGGTGGGCCGCCTCCCCCAGCAAAGCCACCCGCCCCCACACAAACTGGTCCAGAGGCTCTCTGTCAAAGATTGCATTGATGAAGGGGGATTCTGTTGCCTGCACAACGATGCTGCAGCTTGATGTCAGCATGCAACATTATCCATGCATAGAATCCATGCAGGCTCAAGCATCACGGTTGAACAAGCTGGAGACTGACTGCATCAAAATGCACCACAGCAAAGAATGCATATGAGTGTTGCTAGCAGCAGCACGGGCAGCAATTACAGCAGCAGGACTATCTAAACCCCACAGCAACCCGTATTTAGTGTTCAAACCCCAAATCCCGAAACCTCAACCACTCTGGGGATGCATGCCATGTCAGTCTTGCTTCTACACCCATGTGGTCTCACATTCTTGCCTCATGCTGACACAGCTTCCAACCAGTGATACGAGAGAAGTTCTAAGTCTCAGAACACAAAAAACCCCACAGCACACTAAATGGACCCGGCATGAGCTCTAATCGCATTACAACTGCAGAGTAAAGCGGAGGGGAGCCACCTTCATGAGTTGGGCTAGCTCTGGGGGCCATATCTGGTCTGCCTCCCTGTGCATCTGCTGTATTCTGTCCTCTGTGGCTTTGATGGTCACTGATGGCCCCTTCAGTTCTGGCTCTGGCTGATTCACATACCTGCAGCCCCAGTGACAGTCATCACATTAGAAGAGAAAAAGAAGAAGAGAAGAGAAGAGAAGAGAAGAGAAGAGAAGAGAAGAGAAGAGAAGAGAAGAGAAGAGAAGTGAAGAGAAGAGAAGAGAAGAGAAGAGAAGAGAAGAGAAGAGAAGAGAAGAGAGGAGAAGAGAGGAGAAGAGAGGAGATGAAAAGAAATGAAAAGAAATGAAAAGAAAAGAAATGAAACGAAAAGACTACAGCTTCAGGCGTCAGTTTTAATGAGAAGCCAAGTACGATACCGAGGCGTCATCACACTACAATACTATACCACACCATTCATGACACAACGTAAACAACATGAATGAGTTTCTCTTTGTTACTCTTACTACTGTAAAACAAATGTCATGTTCCATGGGATTGTGGTCGTGACTATACAACTGAGATACTTGTGAAGTGATACTGCAAGCGGTCTTTGTCCTGAGGAGGCACAAGACAGGCTGCTCGGAAGAGACAAGACTTGTCCTGCGCGTACCTAGCCCATCATGAGCTGGAAAGCATAAAAGTATGATTGTTACCAAGTTTCTATCATTAGGCAGCCAAGTATTCAGTGCAGTCTCCACCCTGCAAATCTCTGTCACATAGCCCTACAGCTATGTAAAATGGCTAAGGATCGTGACAATGTTGATGAAGCAATCCATGAGTCTATGGCATTGATTAGTGATGCATGATGGACCCTCACCAGCAAGACTACCAAAGTGCAGTTCTGGTGGCCACTGCTTTTGTGATGTCATCACACCACCAAGAGCAACATTTACACCTTTCTTGCAGTGCTTTTGCATCTCAAGCTTCAGTGTACAGCAGCCTGTTGCAATTGGACCATATTAGACTTGTACCCAAAATGCGCTACTGCTATGCACTCGTATTTTGGGTACAACTGTAACAGGGTGCAATTATAACAGGCTGCTGTACACTGATGCTTGACATGCCTTACACACATTGACATACCAGAAAGCCAATTACCACAGCCTCCTGGGCAGCCCGGTATAATACTTGCATTCTCATTAAATTGACGCCAAAGGCGTAGTCTTTTCTTGTTCTTTTCTTACCACAGCCAATTGAGGCGCTCCTCTGGCAATTCATAAAGCACTGAGTGGGTCCCCTTGGCTATATCAAAGTACAGAGTGTCTCCCATACTGTATGCCTTTCTCACAGCTTCTGCCACCTTGGGATTCTCACCGGCACGCATCACCCCTCGCCATGCAACGTAACCTGAATACCTGTATGCACATCACTTCCTTGTGACAATTGTGCTGTATGCTATGGGGCACATGCACAGCATGCCACAGCCCTGTGTGCACAACAGCGGCACCATGTGCATGAGTAGCGAGTTGTAGAGAGAGCAGGAGAACTGTACTCTCCATATCACATGTTGTAAAGGTCTAAGTTGCAACAAACATTGCAACAACCAGCAGCGCATGAGGTTGTGATAGATCTAAGGGTAAAATGCAATCAGCCCGGAAATGCAGCACGTTTTGGCTGGGCCACATGCTGCACAATGCCCAGCATGCGTACCACAAGGTAACTCAGCATGATGTGTAAGAGCAAACATTCCTGAGAGCTCATACTCCCCATGTGAAGAGGAGTGGAGCATTGACCTGAGCCCCAAGGGGTTGTCAACATGCGTTGTCACAACTGGGGATGCTTTGTCACATTTGGGGAAGGAGGGACCAACACTGTCAAATGTAAGAGCAAACACCTGCGCTTGTCATGCGGTCTGAACTTGGCGCGCACTGACTACATGGAGCCATCACAGGCGACCAGGAAGTCCCCTTCAAAGGCGTTAGGTTTCTTGTCCTCCCCTACCTCGGCTGTCACTTTGACCTTGTTGCTGCCTTCTGGCTGGGCAAAGTCTGTGACAGTGTGGTGGAAGTGGATGATGCTTTTGTCTGGGAGAGCGTTCAGCAATGTGTGGTGGATGTTACTCCAGTGAGTGCTGCAGAGCATAGCAGGACCAAGCGTGTCAGCATCAGTCTGTCAGAAAAAGTTGCTGCTTTGCAAGATAGTGAAGTGAGCAGGATGTTTGGTTGACTCACGCACGATGCTTGTATGAGTCATCATGGGTAAGAGTTTTGGCTTTTCTGTTCTCAATGACTCTGTTGACCTCAACCGGAAGAGGGAGGCTGTTTTTGTTGAACTGCTCCTTTGAGGTCCATGAGCGCAGCAGGTCACACACTGGTTCATCTAAGCCCAAGCCCTGACATCACACGGCAGCTGTCTGCACAGTGACACTACAGAGGACGCGCCAGAACTTGTTCAGATGCATCTGATTTTGTGTTTCTGCATGAACTTAGTGCAAATGCTAGGCAAGAGAAATCCACGCATGTCAAGATGCAGACGGGGTTTGTCCAAATTTCGCAAGTTGCTTGTCATGGTGATACTGGTATGCAGCGTTTGTATAGTAAAAATCGCAGTATAAGCAGGCAACATGCCAGGCACCGTTGTACAAACACAATGAGTTTCCTGGTCTGCTTATGAAAGAAATAAACGACTTACCGCTCCCAACGAGTTGCCAGATACTTCGGGTGCCCGTTCAAGGACTGTCACGCCGCACCCGGCTCGCAGCAAGGCATGCGCAGTTGACAACCCACCTATCGACCCACCGATCACCAGTGCATTCAGTTTTGCGCTCATCTCGACGTGAGAATTAACCGCAGCTACAGCTGGTCTGTGCAATGTTCTCGCAGCAAAAGAAACGTAAAGTGACGCAGATCACAACGCATGCAGGTGCGCAACATGGTGTAATGCATGCATGCATTCGCAGAGCGTCCAGATTCCCTCTACCAGGCATCAAAATTACCATAGCCAGTTTGTTTGACTTTTTGCTTCTTGACAGCAGGCGCAGCAGGTATATCAGGAGCGCTTTCTGTCGCGAGCTGCGTATTGGACTTTTTGGGTATGCTGCTCAGATACTTGCCTACACCAGATCCGTTTGCTGTGCTAGTGGTGTTGCTTGCTCCTGCAGGATTGCTGAACCAGTTGCCAACGCCTTCTTTTTCGATGTCTAGTGGCCCTGCTTCCTTTTCGGCCTACGTAGACATGTTAAAACGTTTCATCTCATGCTGCCCCAGTGTCTGACCACGACACCAAAAAGATTCCAGCCATGCACAGCAGGTGCCGCTTGGTATGCTAGAATTCACTTGTATTTCAGAGGGGTATGCAGATTCACTGCAGTGTGTTAAAACTTCAGGATCAAACAAAAACCGCATAATACTCCTTGCAGTATAACATGTGACGCATGATACAGCGCAGGGCAATCTGGAAAAAAGCAACGTGATGCCACAATGCTTTGATGCAGCTTGCCTGTTTTCGCTCCGCCTCAGCCTTCTTGCGTTCTTCCTCCTCCATCTCCTTATAGGGGTTGACAAAGACACTGGCACCGGTGATCTTGATCTCCTGCTCTGGACGATCATCACCATCTACTGACACGCGCTCCATGGCAGTCAGCACATCAAAGCCTGCAGCGTTTAGCACAATAGTATACGAGCTAGGAAAGGCCAAAATACATGTATGTCAAGAGAAACGAACAGCATAACATGTGGGTGCATGTGGGTTCAATGGCTTGTGAATGATACAAGGACAGGATAAAGCAATTTTGGAACTCGCAGGTCACGCTTGTATATGTGTATCCCTCACAGCACTTCCTATGCCAGGCAAGTGCAGTTGAAGAGGCTGCACATATTCACTTGACACCAGTGAGTCAACCTGCTTCAGATGCAGTGTAGGCACAGGAGGACAATGGCATCTGACCCAAGCTGCATACACAGATGTCAAATGCATTTTGAGCACACACAGCATGGCAGATTGATCATTGCCTGCCTGTCACCTGCTCCTCAATGCCTAAAGTTTCACACTGTATTACGATTGTTGTGGCACCCATAGTAAACTGAAACATCTCCCCAACGTAGAAACGCAATGCAACTGTCCACAGGCGTTTCTGAGTCTGACTTTCCAGTGTAGGGATGACGTTTCTGAGTAAAAAGAGACAACTTGCAATTATCAAAAAGCTACTTGACCACAGAAGCCAAGTCACACCCAAACCTTTGCAATGGATCAGCAAAACCCTTGCAATGCATCATCAAAACCCTTGCAACAAATCATCCAAACCCACCTCCAACAACTTTGCCAAACACGCTGTGCTTGTAGTCCAGATGCCGCGCCGACTTGTACAAAATGAAGAACTGAGAGCCATTGGTGGCAGGTCCTGAATTGGCCATGCTCATCACCCCCCTGCCTGAGTGGGTCAGCCGGGAATCTAGCTCATCCTTGAAGGTGGGTCCATATATGGACTCCCCCCCTGTGCCGGTCCCTGTTGGGTCACCTCCCTACAAGTGTAGCCTACACTGAGGGGATTGTAACCTACACTGATGGGATTGTAACCTGCACTGTTGGGATTGTAACCTACACTGTGAGGATTGTGAATTACACTGTTGGGATCGTAACCTACGCTGTTAGGGTTGCAATTTGCACTGTTAGGATTATAACTGGCACTATTGGGATTGTATTCAAAGCTGTTGGGATTGTAGCCTGCACTGTTGGGACTGTAACCTACACTGTTGGGGTTGCAACCCGCACTGATGGGGTTGTGACCTGCACTGTTGGGGTTGCAACCTGCACTGTTAGGATTGTAACCTTCACTGCTGGGTTTACAATCTCCAGCGCTGTACTTGAATAGCTTTGATGATTGACCAGGGCTGCGGGCTCATAGGTTTTGTGCATGAGAGGCACGCAACCCATACCTGTATCATGAAGTTCTTGATGCTTCTGTGGAAGATGGTGTTTGTATAGTAGCCACCCTCAGACAGGACGAAGAAGTTCTCGCAGGTCCTGGGGGCCAGGTCACAGTGCAGCTCCAGGTTCAGATTCCCCAGGTTGGTGTGTAACCGCATGTAACCCTTCTTGTTGGGGTTACGCTCCACCCTAACCTTCTGCCGCTCATTGCGTGTCACCACATTGACAGCTGTTGATGTGAATGATCTGGAAGCCGCTCCTGTACAACAGCAGACGTGACTTAGCATTACCAGCATGAACCTTGTAGAAAGGAAAAGAAAGGACTACACCATTCAGCGTCAATTAATGAGAAGCCAAGGATTATACCGGGCTGCCCAACATGAACCATGTATGAATACAAAACCAGACAAATGTGTTGCTAGTTAGTAGTACTGGGGCACACATGCAAAACAGGAGTTGTAGCAGTGCAGGGAGAAACTATGCATGGTAAATCACTGTTCATTGATGCTGTGCATTTCAGTAACAGCACTTGACACATTGTTCAGCCTGACTTCCTCACACAGCCCTGATGCTGCAACTCATCCATCACTCATTCCATTGTCCGTTTTTGTACATTTGCTTGTGTGATCTTCTGTTCTGTTCATTTGCTGATTTGTTGAACACATGTTTTCTCCTAAGGTCAATATTAAGCACACTCATTCCGGGATAGCCCCCAGCACGAGCTAACCTATTTTGGCAGTCAGCATATCAGCAACTGTTCATGTTGATGTTGATGTTCATGTTCATGTTCATGTTCACCATCACTTTCATGTGTGACTGACACGTGTAAGTGAAGGTCTGACCAACTCCTTACCTGTGGTTCTAAACTCGCTGGTGACAAACTTGGCGTCTGACATGTAGGGTTTGGGGACCTCCTTCTTAGGGCCTGCCGGTACCAGGGACCCTGCTTCTTCTTCTGGCTCACCCTGCTGCCACTTCTTCTTCTTCTTGCCATGCCCTGCAGTACAGTTCAAGACACTGCCTGTTGATGAATGTTGGCCCAGTGCACTTCTTCTACATGCACCTCTATATACCTGTATGTCCTATGCACCTCTATGTACCTCTATACGCATGTGCATGTGCTTATGCAAGTAAAGTATGTACCAGGGTGCTTTTATACATCAAAAACAGAACAAAACACGCCGCCGACTAGTTTGATATAGAGACACATGATGTGATCCTAGAGTTGAGTCCAAGCTTCTCTTAGCTTTGCAGCCTTGTACATGCAAGCACATATGTTTACAGCTGCATGCATGTTGCACGCTAGAATGGCATGCACACCTGCATGTATGTCGCCAGCTGCATGCCATGTTGCCAGCCAGAGTTGCATGCCATGTTGCAAGCCAGAGTTGCATGCCATGTTGCAAGCCAGAGTTGCATGCCATGTTGCAAGCCAGAGTTGCATGCCATGTTGCAAGCCAGAGTTGCATGCCATGTTGCAAGCCAGAGTTGCATGCCATGTTGCAAG
>JAABUP010004480.1_pt1 | contig 22742 bp, 22 predicted proteins | sample 5559201 | NCBI WGS metagenome assembly JAABUP01 (sample SAMN10711887, study PRJNA513373) | rock metagenome | isolation source: Antarctica rocks | place: Antarctica | reverse complement strand
GACCCGATGGCCTGGCACAACGAGTGGAAGCAGCTCGCGACAGCGGCCAACAGCCCCCCGCAGGCCGCCTGACCCGACCCACCCGTCCAACAGGACCCGACCGAGAACGTCGTGGAGAGCGCCGGACCACCCGGCCACCCCAACGCGCCCTCACCCAGCAGCCCTCAAGATCACGCGAGCTTCATGATCCCCAGAGGTCGGACGGTGGATCCAGGCTAAGGGGCTGGGGTGAGCGAGCAGGACGCCAGTCCGCCTGAGGGTGTCGCGGTGGTGTCGTCACGCCATCGGGATCACCGGTTTCCCGGCCGGGGGCGGCGGATCACGGTGCGCCTGGCTGATGAGGAGCTGGCGGCGATCGAGTTGGCCGCGGGGCGGGCGGGGCTGACCCCGACGGGTTATGTGGGGGCGGTGGCGCTTGCGGCGGCGCGGGGGACGGCGCCGCCGGTGCCCTCGCAGTCGCGGCAGGCACTGGGCGAGTTGATGGCGGCTCGGGCGCAGGTTCGCCGATTCGGCGGCAACGTCAACCAGGCGGTGGCGGCGTTGAACGTGACGGGTGAGGCGCCGGAGTGGCTCGGCCAGGCGGTGCAGCTGACGGCGCGGGCGGTGGCCCGGGTGGATGCGGCGGCGGAGCTGCTGATGCGGCGCCGGCCGTGATCGGGAAGGTCGCGCCGCGCGGCAAGCGGGTCGGCGGGCTGATCCGCTACCTGTACGCGACCGGCCCGGCGCAGCAGGAAGGCCGCGGGCGGCGCAACCCGCACACCAACCCGCGGGTGGTCGCGGGGTTCGACGAACCCGACCAGCTCGAGCCCGGGGTGAGAGAGAAGGGGTTGCGGGACTTTCGCCGGCTGACCTCGCTGTTGGAGCAGCCGCTGGCCGCTGCCGGGGTCGGGGCGGACAAGAAGCCGGTGTACCACCTGATCATCGCGGCGAAGAAGGACCCGCAGACGGGGGCGCTGGTCGACCGGTACCTGTCCGACGGGCAGTGGCGGGACATCGCCGAGACCTACATGGACCGGATCGGGCTGGCGCCGCGGGGTGACGATTTGGCGGTGCGGTGGGTCGCGGTCCGGCACGCGGATGACCATGTGCATGTGGTGGCGACGCTGGCCCGGCAGGACGGGCGGCGGGTGTTTCCCCGCAACGACTTCTGGCGAGCCGGGGAGGCGTCGCGGGAGGTGGAGGCCAAGTACGGGCTCACCGTGACAGCTGCGAGTGACCGGACCGCGGCCAAGCGGGCCAGCTACGCCGAGACTCAGAAGGCCGCTCGGAGCGGCCACGCGGAGCCGGTGCGGGACACGCTCCGCCGCTCTGTGCGCACCGCCGCGGCCGGTGCCAGCAGCCTCGGGGGGTTCCTCGAGCGGTTGCGCGACGACGGGCTGCTCGTGCGGGAGCGGCACAGTGAGCGCAACCCTGGGCAGATCACCGGGTACGCGGTGGCGCTGCCCCGAGTCGGTTGATCCGGGCGGACAGCCGATCTACTTCGGCGGTGGGAAGCTCGCCGCCGACCTCACCCTGTCCAAGCTGCGCCGCCGCTGGGAGCTGGCCGAGCCTGCCGGCAACGCCACCACGAGCGCCGCCGGCGGCGCCGCGGCCGGGCAGCGCGGGCAGGCAGCCGGCGCAACCTCTTCAGCGTCTTCGACAACCGGTGGAGCGGCCAACCAGGACCGGCACCGGCTCACCGCCGAGGAGCGGGCCCGGATCTGGGAGCAGGCGAGCGCGGCGGCGGCCCGCGCCACCGAACAGGTCCGCGCCGCCGCGGGCACCGACCCGCGGGCTGCGGGCGACGCCGCGTGGGCCGCATCGGACTTCCTGGCCTCCGCGGCCCGGGTCGTCGAGGGCCGCCGCGGCGGGCCGCTGACCGTCGCCGCCGGGCAGTACGACCGCGCGGCGCGGGAGCTGTGGGGCCGGCTGCCTGCACCGTCGCAAGCCGGGCAGGGGCTACGGGCGGCGTCGGTGCTGCTGGCCTCGGCGCGGTTCGTCGGCCGGGGCGAGAACACCCAGCTGCTCGCGCTGCTCGCCCAGTTGGCCGCACTGTCCGACGCCGTGACCCGGCTGCGGGAGAACCAGGACCGAGCTGCGCAAGCCGCCGCGGCGCGCAGTGCGGCCGAGCAGCTGCGCCTCACCAGCGCCCAGCGGACCAGCCTGCAGCCCGGCCCGGTGGCTGCGACCGCAACCCGCACCCGCCCGTCGGGGCTGTCCTTCGACGCCGGCCGATCCCGGCCCGGCCCGCCGCAGGGCCCGGCCGGTCCGCACCGCGGACCCCGGCGGTAGGCACTCGAGCAGCCAGCGCGCGCACACCGACGTTGTCGACCGATAGCACCTGGGCGCTCGCGCGGGGAACAAGCGGCAACTGTGTCGGGCGGCTGGCTGGTCGCGTCCTCGTCGGGATATGCCGACGGGGTGGAGCTGTGGGAGGCGCCGATCGCAGCTAGCGCCTTACCGCCACGGCGCCACCGAAGACGACATCCGTCACGTCCCGCGCAACCTGGTTACCGTCACCGCTGACCCTGGTGACGAGGACGTCACCCTGTTCCTCGGTCCCGACCGAGCCGCCAACATGATCGAGGTGGCAGTGCTAGCCGCCGACGATGGCCCTTCGATCATCCACGCTATGGCCGCCTACGGCCGCCTCTTCCAAACCCAAAGAGTGACTGTGGCTCGAACCGTCGCCGAGAAGGAGCGGGTCGACGACGAGATCGCCGCCCGGGCAGACCGCCACTCCTGGGCTGCGGTCGCCGCGATGCTGGGTGTGTCCAAGCAGACTGCCCAGGCCCGCTACGGTCGCTGAGCCGTCCCGGCTCCGCACCCGGACGGGCTGCGCAACCCCGTTGGTCGATCACCTAGAGACACGTTTGAGGCGGCTACCGCCAAGGCCATTTGCGCGCGTCTGGGGCAGCGGTACGGTGGCGCGCTTCGTCCGACTGGGGGCGGCTTGCGCTACCTGCGGCAAGCCGGCGCAGCTGGTCCAGCGCCACGCAGCCCGCGCCGCCTTCGACTGCGAGCAGCCGGGCGTAGGACCGCTACGGCCTCGGCGGGGGGTACCCGTTAGCCAGCAATCGCAGACAACGGCTCAACGCCCCCGCCGCTGATCTCCGTCGTGCGTCTCCTGGGGTGCTCGTCGACCCGGCCTACGGCAACGAGGATGCTGGTGGGCTGTTGGTGGAGCAACCTGCTCACCACCGAGAGTGCGGGGGCGGGCGGTATGACGGCTCCGGCCGCATTCTTTGACCGCTGGCTGTTGCCGCTGGTTATCGGCGGCGCGGTCCTGGGCCTGGGCTGGTCGTCTCCGCCTAGAACGGCAGTTGCTCACCATGGGGTCAATGCTGCCCTGATTGTCCTTGTTGCTGCCGTCGGACTCGGTCTGCCTGCGACGGCCCTCTCTCAAGCACGCTTGCGAGGGCGAAGGGTGCTGCTAGCCGTGCTGGGCGGCGCCATTCTGCTGCCTCTCGCGGCCTGGCTGGCCAGCCGCGTCGTTCCTGCCGGTCCACTGCGACTTGGCGTTCTCGCAGCCGGGGTCGCCCCCAGCGAAGTCGCTGCCGTGGCCCTGGCCGCCCTCGCCGGAGGCCAAGCGGCGATCAGCGCAGCAGTTCTCGTCGGAGCCACGCTGATGAGCGTGCTCACCGCCGGACCGATACTGCATTTACTGGCCGGGCCGACCAGCGACTTCTCCAGCGCCAGCCTCTTGTTCTCCCTGATCCGGATCGTCGCCGTGCCGCTCATCCTCGCAGCGCTTCTGAGGGCCTGCACGCCCGCGAGGCTCGCCCCATTGGCCGACACCACCAGCGCCGTCGTCAGCTCGGCGGCCGTCCTGGTTTTGATCTGGCTGGTCGCGGGACAAGCCCACCTCAGCACGAGTTACATCCGCGCCGGCGTGGCACTGCTTCTCTACCTTGTGGGTGCCACCGCAGTAGGAGCCGTGACGAGTCTGGGACTGCCGCGCCCCGTGGCCGTCTCCCTCCTGTTGCCGGTGGCTATGCGCGACTTTGCAATTGCTGCTGGTATCGCCAGCGCCGCCTTCGGGCCGGAGGCCGCAGCGGCTCTCGGCTTGTACGGCGTCCTCGTGCTGATGCTTGGTGCTGCCACGGCTCGCATCGCCCCCAAGCCGCACGAAGCCGCTGAATGACCTACGCCGTGGATGCCGACCGCGCCTGCCGGCCCCCGATGCCTCTGTCGGCAATCCGGGCAGCCCGGCACGGGGTTACTGCTCCGGCCGCCTACCCTCGCCTAGTGATGACTGGTCCCGCACCCCTTGTTCCACCTGCCGGTTACACCCTCGTCGGACACATCACCGGGTGGTCCGCGCCGCTGATCGTCAGCGCCCCACAGGCCCGGAAGGGTGGGAACGCACCTGACGTGGTCGTCGCAGATGTTTGAGCAGAGCGGCGCCGGCGCCGGCGCAGTTGACGCGATTGTCCTTACTCTCAGCTGCCCCGACCAGCGAGGGATCGTGCATGCGGTGGCTACCTTCTTGCTGGTCCACGGGTGCAACATCACCGAAAGTCAACAGCACCGTGAAGCGGACACCGAGCGGTTCTTCATGCGTGTGACGGCCGACCGCGAAAAGGCAGAGGCCAACATCGAGGGGCTGCGCGGGGCATTCGCAGCGACTGCCGCGACCTTCCAGATGACGTGGTATCTCGGTGACGCGCAAGACCGGCCGCGCGTCCTACTCCTGGGCTCCCGCAGCGAACACTGCGTCTCTGACCTGCTGTTTCGATGGCGGACAGGGTGGCTGCCGGTCGAGGTGATCGGGCTTGTTTCGAATCATCCGAATCTTGAGCCGCTGGCGTCGTGGCACGACGTCCCTTTTCACCACCTTCCCGTGGCCCCCGAGACCAAGCAGGAGCAGGAAGCAGCTGTGCTTGACATCGTCGAGCGCGAGCGCGTCGAACTTGTGGTGCTGGCGCGCTACATGCAGGTCCTGTCAGAGGAACTGTGCCGGCAGCTGAACGGGCGGGTGATCAACATCCATCATTCGTTCCTGCCGAGCTTCAAGGGGGCTGCGCCTTACCGGCAGGCGCACATCCGCGGCGTGAAGCTGATCGGTGCGACGGCGCACTACGTCACCCCCGACCTCGACGAGGGACCGATCATCGAGCAGGACGTCGCTCGCGTCGATCACCGGGCCACGGTGGAGGAGTTGACGGCAACTGGGCGCGATGTCGAGTCGCAGGTACTCGCCAGGGCGGTCCGCTGGCACGCCGAGCGCCGAGTGTTGTTGAACGGTTCCCGAACGGTGGTCTTCTCCTAAAGGGAGACGGACCTCATACCTCAAACCGGAGAGTTGATCAGCCGGAAGGCGCTGACCCGGCCCGCGTGCTTCAGGCGGCAGCAGGCCGGTGCACCCAGCGGCGGAGACTGCAAGCCGTGACCGAAGGGTCGGGTCGCTGTGGACTCGGTAGGGCTGTGCCTGTACGTTCCCCCCACTTATCTGCCGACGCGCTAGGGGACACATGAGCACGCTGTCCAGGCCTTCTGCTGCTCCCGTACACACCGAGCGTGAGGACGGCTCCCTGCAGCGGCACACCAACTGGTGGGGCGCGTTCGTCATCGGCCTGGCCGGCACCATCCTCGTGACCGGCATCGCGCCGTTCGCGGTTCAAGCCTGGGCGCCGCCTCCATCCCGCTGTTCGTGGCGGTGACGGCGGCAGGAGTCCTGCTCTGTTTCTGCCTGGCGGAGCTGGCGGCCATGATGCCGGACCGGACCGGCGGTCTGCCGTCTTACGCGTTTGAGACGTTCAAGCCCCTCGGCGCGACCACAGCCAAGCACGTCGGCGGAGTTTCTGGTTGGGCCTACTGGCTGGGCTGGTTCCCCGTCGCGCCGATCAACATGATCCTGGCGTCGGCGTACATCGTGAGCCTGTTCGGGCTGCCCAACGGCCGCACATTTCTGCCGTTCGGCACGCTCGGATCCCCCGTCTCGGTCGCGGTACTCATCATCTCGCTGATCGGCCTGGGAGGAATGCTCATTCCCTCGCTGCTCGGCATCCGGCTCGGGGCCCGCTTCGCGACCCTGCTCGGCGTCGTCTCGATGGTGCCGCTGACCGCGCTGGTGTTCCTGCCGCTGCTGCACCCCAGCTCCATCTCGTTCTCCAACCTCAGCGGCTTTCACCTCCCGTCCGGAACCGCGGGAAGCTTCCCGTTCTTCATGAGCTGGATCTTCGTCATGACCTGGTCGGTGCTGGCGATGGAGGCGGCCGCCTGCTACATCGGCGAGTGCCGTGACCCAGCCCGCGACGCGAAGATCGCCATGACGGCGGAGGGCCTGTTCGGGTTCTTCATCTTCGTGTCCATCCCCCTGGTGTTCGTGCTGGTGCTGGGCACCTCGAAGAGCTTCGACCCGCTGACTGTGTTCACCGACTTCAGCAGCCGGGTGTTCAACACCACCTCCGGCGGGGCGCTGAAGTGGTTCATCGGGATTCCGCTCGTCGTGGCGCTGCTGCTGTCGGTGCTGAACGCGATCATGGGAGTCGGCCGGTCGCTATTTCAGGTAGCCGAAGACGGGCTGATACCACGGTGGTTCATGCACACCAACCGCCACGGCGTCCCGGACCACGCGATGACGTTCAACGTCATCTGCTCGGCGCTGGTCGTGCTGTTCGGCTCGCCACTGCGCATCTATATCTTCTCCAACATGGGCTACCTGCTGGCCTGCTCGCTGGCGCTGTTTGGCTACTTCCTGCATCGCCAGTTTCACCCTGAGCTCGTCCGGCCGGTCAGGATGCACGGCGCCGTGCGCTGGCTTGCCCTGGCGGTGTTTGTCTTCTTCATGTTCGCGTGGGCCTACGGCGGCTGGCGCTCCCCCGCCCTCGTCGTCGATCCCAAAGAAGGCTCCTTCCTGTTCTGGGCTGGCCTGGCGGTCATCGCTGCCTATCTGCCGCTGTACCTGTGGCGCCGGGCGTCGGACCGCCGCGCTCTGCGCAGCGGCGCGCCGGTCGCCGTCACCACCGACGCGTAGCGGGCGGCGTGCCGCTGCCCATCGGACGACGCTCAGCCCATGCGAACGCACCTGCCGGTCCAAGCAGCGTGCTGCTTGCCTCGACGGGCGTGCCGTTCACCGCCGAGGAGATCCGCCAGAGCGCCCTGCTGGCCGGCCCATCGCCTGTCACGGTGCTGTCGATCGCGCGGCTGCACGGCTCGTCCCTCGGACTTCCCAACCCGGGTCTGATGCCGACGCGACGAGAACGGGAGCAGCAGCGCGAAATCGTGGCGACAGCGATCTCAGCCTTAGAGCGAGGTGACCGGCAGGTTGACGGTCAGGTTGTCATCACCCGGAACCCGGCGAAGACCATCGCCCGGGCTGCGCTGCGACTCCAGGTGCAGCATGTGGTTGTGGCCGCGCCGCCGCAGAGCCGGCTGCATCGCGTTGTGGAAGGCGACCCGGTGGCCGGTATCCGTCGGCGGGTGGGTTCAGCGGCGACGGTCATCGGGCGTCAGAACAGGGTGAGGTAGCGGTCGACTTCCCAGTCGCTCACGACGGAGTGGTAGTCCAGGAACTCGCGCCGCTTGATGTCGGCGAAGTAGTCGATGTAGTCCCCGCCGGCCCCCTTGCCCAGGGCCTCGCGCAGTACGTGGTCTTCGACCAGGGCCTCGGTCGCATGCAGCAGTGTCGGCGGCATGGTGATCAACCCGCGTTCGGCGACCTGCTCCCTCGACAGGGTGTAGAGGTTGTCGCGGTTGGGCTCGCCGGGGTCGAGCTCGCGGTCGACGCCGTCCAGTCCGGCTGCCAGCATCACCGTCAACGCCAGGTAGGGGTTGGCGGAGCCGTCGCAGCCGCGGTGCTCCACCCGTCCGCCGTCGGGGATCCGCAGCATCTGCGTGCGGTTGTTGCCGCCGTAGGTGGCGTACGCCGGTGCCCAGGTAGCGCCGGACGCCGGGGCACCCACCCCCATGCGCTTGTAGCTGTTGACCGTCGGGCAGGTGACGGCCACGGACGCTCGTGCGTGCTCGACCAGGCCGGCGACGAAGGAGTAGCCCAGCGAGGACATCCCGAGACCTCGAGGGTCGGCGTCGTCAACGAACAGCTGCTCCTCGCCGCGCCAGAGGCTGGAGTGCATGTGCAGGCCGTTGCCGGTGCGGTCACTGAAGACCTTGGGCATGAACGTCGCGGCCATACCCGCCTCGTGGGCCAGGGTGTGCACCATGTAGCGGAAGAAGATCAGCCGGTCTGCTGAAGTCAGCGCGTCGGCGTACTTGAAGTTCTGCTCGAACTGCCCGTTCGCGTCCTCGTGGTCGTTGGCGTAGTTGCTCCAGCCGAGCTGGTTGCAGTACTTCGAGACCCGGGCCAGGTGCGGGAACATGCGGGTGAGCGCCTTGACGTCATAACAGGGCGAGCTGGCGGTGTCGAGGGGGTCCGCGATGCGCACCTGCCCATTCGGCTGGCGGGAGACCAGGAAGTACTCCGCCTCCACGCCCACCTTGTAGGTCAGCCCACGTTCCTCGAGCCGGTCCAGCTGGTTTTTCAGGATGAGCCGTGGTGTGAACGCCCACGGCTGGCCGTCGACGTGGATGTCGCACTGCAGCACGGCGAGCTCGGGCTGCCACGGGACCCGCAGATAGGAAGAAGGATCGGGTACCGCGATCATGTCTGGGTCCGATGGCGTCTGCCCCATCGGTCCGGCCGCGAAGCCGGCGAAGCCGGCCCCCCCGTCCATGAGCACGTCGAAGGACTCCGCTGGTACCAGCTTCGCGCACGGCTTGCCGTGCATGTCGACGAACATGGCAAAGAAAAACTCGATCCCGTCGGCCTCCGCCTGTCGCTTGAGTTCCTCGCGAGAAGTCATGCTCTCTCCTGCCTTCGGGCCCCAGGGCTCGGCTCGTGACCTGTCCCCGGCGAGGGACGCGTGGCGTACATGCACTCCCATGAGCGGGTCGCCTGTCAAGAAAAACTGCCTTTGCCTGTCAAGAAACGATGTGTATCGTCAGGTGACCGGGTCGCGGGCCGCAGCCGGTACTGACGTGATCCTTTCCTTCTCGGGAGCCGGGCGTGTGCGGAATCGTAGGACTTCACCTGAAGGACCCCGCCCTCGAGCCTTCGCTCGGTCAGCTCCTGGTTCCGATGATCGAGGGTCTGACTGGGCGGGGCCCGGACTCGGCGGGGCTCGCGCTGTACGACCGGTCGGTACCCGACGGCTCACTGCGCTGGTCACTACGTGGGCCCGGCGCCGGCTACGACTGGTTCGGGCTGACCGAGCGTCTGGGGTCAGGCATCAGGCAGCCGGCCTTCGTGGAGGTCAAGGCCGACGTCGCCCTGTTGACGGTCAAAGCGCCCGCTGACCAGGTCCGGAACCGTCTACTGGAGATCGCGCCGCAGGTCGGCATCGTCGGCGTCGGCGAGTCGATGACCCTGTACAAGGAGACCGGTTCGGCCCGGCAGGTCTGCGACCGGTACGGGATCGAGTCGGCAGCCGGCTACCAAGGTGTAGGGCATACCAGGATGGCGACCGAGTCGGCCATCACGACCCAGCATTCCCACCCGTTCTCGCCAGCACCTGATCTCGCGCTGGTCCACAACGGCTCGTTCTCCAACCACGCCTCCATCCGTCGGCGCCTCGAAGACCGCGGCCTGAGCTTCGAGACCGACAACGACTCGGAGGTGGCAGCGCGCTACATCGGCTGGCGGCTCGATGAGGGCGACACGCTCGAGGACGCCATGCGGATGGTGCTCAAGGAGTTCGACGGGTTCTTCACGCTGCTCGTCACCTCCCGCACCGAGTTTGCTGTCGTTCGGGACGCCTTCGCCTGCAAGCCGTTGGTCGTCGCCGAGACGCCTTCTTACGTAGCGGTGGCCAGCGAGTACCACGCTCTGGCTGACCTGCCCGGCATCGACGACGCCCGCGTGTTCGAGCCGCAGCCCGAGGAAGTGCACTCGTGGGTGACGGGGTGAACCAGCTGCTCTCCCCCTCGCTGGCGGCAGAGCCGGCAGCCGATGTTGTCCTGAGCTGCGCTGAACTGACGACCCGCCAGATCAACGACCGGTTACGAGAGTTGCCCGAGGGCAGCGTCGTACGCATCACCGAGGCGCGCGGCACCCACAACCTCGCCGTCGGTCTGCGCCACCGCCTCGACATCACCATCGAAGGCAACGCCGGTTACTACACCGCGGGCCTGTCCGACGGTCCCGACGTCACCGTCGAAGGATCAGTCGGCTGGGGGCTCGCCGAGAACCTCATGAGCGGCGTGGTGCGCGTGCGCGGCAACGCATCCGAATCGGCAGCTGCCACCGCGCACGGCGGAACGGTCATCGTGCACGGGGACGCCTCCTCGCGGGCGGGTATCTCCCTCAAAGGCGGGACCCTCGCGGTGGCCGGCGACGTCGGGCACATGAGCGGCTTCATGGCGCAGGCCGGCGCCATCCTCGTTGGCGGAAACGCTGGCCACGCCTTAGGCGACAGCCTGTACGAGGCCGTCGTCTACGTTGGCGGACAGGTTCGCTCGCTCGGAGCCGACAGCCAGGTCGAGGACCTCACCGAGACCGACGTCCGACGCGTTCGCCAGCTCATCGCCTTCGCCGGGTTCGACCACATCGACCCCGAGAACGTCACCAGGGTCGCGTCGGCCAAGCAGCTCTACAACTTCGACGCTCTGAAGAACCAGAGGTACTGAGTGAGCGTTGTCGATTTGCCAACGCCGGGAGCGGCAGACGTGCCTGGAGCCAACGGCGGCCGTGGCACCAGCGAGCACGGTGGTACCAGTGAGCACGGCGCAGTCGCTGATGCGGTCGCAGCGCCGGCGCGGGCTCAGGTGCGCCCGGTCCGGCGTCCCAGCGCGAGCTTCCCGCCGGAGGTCGTCGCCCAGATCCAGACGATGGCCGACACCGGGCGCTATGAGATCCGCGGCTGGGGAGCCAAGCGCCGGCTGCCGAGCTTCGATGACCTGTCGTTCTTGACGGCGTCGGCGTCGCGGTATCCGTTGGAGGGCTATCGGGAGCGCTGCGAGACCACGACGGTGCTGGGCTCCCGCTTCGCGAGCAAGCCCCTCGTGCTGGACATTCCGATCACGATCGCGGGCATGAGCTTCGGCTCGCTGTCGGCCCACGCCAAGGAGTCGTTGGGCCGCGCCGCGACGGCGGTCGGCACCTCGACAACCACCGGCGACGGGGGCATGACGGCGGAGGAGCGGCGCGCCTCCAAGACGCTGGTGTACCAGTGCCTGCCGTCGCGGTACGGCTTCAACCCCGCCGACCTGCACCAGGCCGATGCCATCGAGGTGGTGATCGGGCAGGGCGCGAAGCCCGGGGGCGGCGGGATGCTGCTCGGGGAGAAGGTCAGCGAGCGGGTGGCGGGCATGCGGACGCTGCCCGCCGGGATCGACCAGCGTTCAGCGAGCCGGCACCCCGACTGGACAGGCCCGGATGACCTCGCCATCAAGATTGCCGAGCTGCGCGAGGCGACCGGCTGGGAGAAGCCGGTCTTCGTCAAGCTCGGGGCCACCCGGGTGGCCAACGATGTCAAGCTCGCCGTCGCGGCGGGTGCGGACGTCGTTGTCGTCGACGGCATGCAGGGGGGTACGGGCGCGACCCAGGAGGTGTTCATCGAGCACACCGGCATCCCGACCCTCGCCGCTGTCCGACTCGCCTCCGACGCGCTGCGGGAGCTCGGCAAGTCCGAGGAGGTGCAGCTCATCGTCTCGGGCGGGATCCGGACCGGAGCCGACGCCGCCAAGGCCCTGGCGCTCGGCGCGACCGGGGTGTCCATCGGGGTGGGTGCGCTGGTCGCTCTGGGATGCAACCGCTCGACCTACGTCCGGGACGGACAGGAGCACGACGCGACGCAAGACTTCACCGCCCTCGGCACGGCGCCCGGCTTCTGCCACCACTGCCAGACCGGCCGCTGTCCGACCGGGGTCACCACCCAAGACCCGGTGCTGGAGTCACGGCTCGACCCCGACGTCGGCGCCCAGTGGGTGACGAACTACCTCAAGGCGATGACCATGGAGCTCACGACGCTGACCCGTGCATGCGGGAAGTCGAGCGTGCATCACCTGGAGCCCGAAGACCTGGTGGCGCTGACGATCGAGGCCGCCGCCATGGCGCGCCTTCCGCTAGCCGGTACCACTTGGATCCCGGGCCAGGCGTTCTAATAGCCCCCCGCCAACCTGCCGTGCAGGCGCCCGTGTCGCCAAACCGGGTTCCTGCTCGCGCACGACCGAAGAAGCCTGCCGAGCCCGATGTGACAGTCCCGCGGCGGGAGACTAGCCAAGGCGCGGCTACCCGCCAGGCCGGATCCGGCACCCTGGCACGGGAGTCCTCGGAATCGTCCTCCAGGGCTGAGGCCGGCCTCGAGCACGCCCTGGGTCTGAACATCGCCGAGCGGATCCGGGAGTACCGCCAGCAGCTCGGCCTGTCCGGCAGCCAGCTCGCGGAGGCGAGCGGCCTGTCGCGGGGGATGCTGAGCAAGCTGGAGAAGGGGCAGGTCTCCCCCAGCCTGGCCACCCTCGTCCGGCTGTCCGTCGCGCTGCAGGTACCGGTCACGGCATTTTTTCGCGGCCTCGACGAGGAGCGCGACGTCCTGCTGGTCAAGGCCGGCCAGGGGATGGACATCAGCCACCGCGGCAGTCGGGCCGGCCATCGCTACCAGTTGCTGGGAAGCATGCGCGGCCCGAACAAGCGGATGGAGCCGGTACTCGTGACGCTGCTGGAGCGCAGCGAGGTCTTCCCGCTCTACCAGCATCCCGGCACCGAGCTGCTGTACGTCCTGTCCGGCGAGCTGGAGTACGGCGTCGGCGGGGCGAGCTACACCCTCGAAGCCGGCGATGCTCTGCAGTTCGACGGCGAGGTGTCGCACGGCCCTCGGCGCCTGCTGTCGCTGCCCACCCAGTTCCTGTCCATCAAGGCGTTCGGCGGTGCTCAGTCGTGACGAACCTGTTTCCTGCTGGTAGACAGCGTTTCGCGGCAGGGTTACGTTTGGTCCACTTCGCCATAGCCCCAGGGGGTCCCTCCCGGTGAAAGCATCTCTGTCCTCGGCCGCCAAGAGCCTTCGCGGCACGGGGGACACACCGCGCACTGTGGGTTCCACGGGCTCAGCTGGCAGGCTGGGTTCGACGCGCCGGGGGCCAGCCCGGTACTCCGCCCTCGGGTTAGCTCGACGCGGCGCGCTGGGGCAGGACTGGCCGCGCAGCTTCGCTCAGCCCGAGCTCAAGGCCACCTACGACGCGGTCATCGTCGGCGCCGGTGTTCACGGCTTGGCAGCGGCCTACTACCTGGCGACCAACCACGGGATGACCAACGTCGCCGTCCTGGACAAGGCCTACATCGGTGGCGGCGGTTCGGGCCGCAACACCGCCATCGTGCGGTCGAACTACCTCACACCGGAGGGCGTGCGGTTCTACGACCGGTCGGTGAAGCTGTACGAGGACCTCGCTGTCGACCTGAACTACAACGTCATGTTCTCCCAGCGCGGTCACCTGACGCTGGCCCACAACGACTCGTCGCTTCGCACCATGCACTGGCGGGCCGAGGTCAACAAGCTGCAGGGCGTCGACTCGCAGGTCATCGGCCCGGACGACATCTCCCGCCTGGTCCCCTACCTCGACGTCTCTCCCGACGCCCGCTACCCTGTGCTCGGCGCGCTCTACCACCCGCCGGGCGGCACCATCCGCCACGACGCCGTCAACTGGGGCTACGCGCGGGCCGCCACCCACCTCGGTGCCGAGATCCACCAGTACACCGAGGTCGCCGGCATCCAGGTGACCGCGGACCGGGTGACCGGGGTCAGGACCAACCGGGGCGACATCTCAGCGCCGGTCGTCGTCAACTGCACGGCAGGCTGGGCGAGCACCGTGTGCGACCTCGCCGGCGTCCGGCTGCCGCTGATCACCCACCCGCTGCAGGCAGCGGTCACCGAACCGGTCAAGGTCTTCCTCGAGACCGTCGTGGTGTCGGGGAGCCTGCACGTGTACGTCAGCCAGACCGACCGCGGTGAGCTGGTGTTCGGAGCCAGCGTCGACCCCTACCCGTCGTACTCCATGCGCGGATCACTGGAGTTCATCGAGGAGCTGTCCGGGCATGTCCTGGAGTTGATGCCTTCGATTGCCAAGCTGCGTGTTCTGCGGCAGTGGGCCGGGCTGTGCGACATGACACCCGACTACTCGCCGATCATGGGTGTCACGCCGGTCGACGGTTTCCTGGTCGACGTCGGTTGGGGCACCTACGGCTACAAGGCCGGACCCGTCGCCGGTGAGGCGATGGCTGAGCTGATCGCGACCGGCAAGACCCCGGAGATCATCAGTTCCTTCGACCTCGCCCGCTTCAGCGAGGGGCGGCTCGTGGGCGAGAAGGGTGCGGCGGCCGTCGGCCACTGACCGGACGCCGCGGCTAAACGTCTCGCTCAATTGTTGCTCCCGAAGCGCCAGGAGGACTCACCCATGATCCGGATCCCGTGTCCGTACTGCGATGCGCGCAACTCCTCGGAGTTCCGGCACGTCGGGGAGGCCGGTTCGCGCCCCGACCCGACGGCAGCAACGCCTCGGCAGTGGCGCTCCTACCTCTATGAGCGGTCCAACCCGGCGGGCTGGACCACCGAGACCTGGTTTCACGCGATGGGTTGCCGCCGCTTCGTGCGGGTCGAGCGCAACACCGTCACCAACGAGATCCGCTCGGCCCTGCCGGTCGGTCGGGATGCATCCGGGCCGGGCGAGGTCCTGTCGGCACGGGCCGACGGCGGCAGCCCCGACGCTGGAGGGCAGGCCCTGTGAGCGCCGCGCCGGCAACCTCCAGGCGCCTGGCTGCGCAGGTCGGCGAGCTGGTCGACCGTAGCCAGCCGATCCCCTTCCGGTGGGACGGCCGCACCTACGTCGGGCTGGAGGGCGACACGATCGTCTCTGCGTTGCTGGCCAACCGCGTCACCGTCTTGTCCCGCAGCTTCAAGTACTCCCGGCCGCGGGGGGTGCTCAGCGCGAGCTTCGTCGACCCGGGATGCACCGTGCAGGTCGGCGACGAACCCAACGTGCGTGCCGGGCATCGCCGGCTGGCAGCAGGCATGGACGTGCGGCCGCAGAACGTGTGGCCCTCCCTGCAGTTCGACCTGAAGTCGGCGAACCGTCTCGCCGGACGGTTCCTGACGGCAGGCTTTTACTACAAGACCTTCATCAAGCCCCAGCGCCTGTGGCCCGCCTACCAGCAGGTGCTGTCCCGCTTCGCGGCCGGCGGCGTCGCCTCCAAGGACAGCGTGCACGGCTACTACGACAAGCGCTACGTTCACGTCGACGTCGTCGTCGCCGGCGCCGGCCCCGCTGGCATGGCGGCAGCGGTTGCGGCCGCGGGCGGCGGCGCGAGCGTGCTGCTCGTCGAGGAGGAGTACGAGCTCGGCGGTCACCTGCGCTACAGCGGGGAGCAGAGCGTGTCGCTGCTGTCCGAGCTCAGGGCCCAGGTTGCGGCCCGCTCCTCGATCGAGGTGATGACCAACGCGGTGGTGACCGCCCGCTACGACGACAACTGGGTCGCCGTGCTGCAACGCAGTGTCGCCGGCGCGGTCGAGCGGCTGGTGAAGGTACGGGCCGGCGCCCTGGTGGTGGCACCCGGGCTCATCGAGCGGCCATATGTGTTCGAGGGCAACGACCTGCCGGGCGTGATGCTGTCGACCGCGGTGCGCCGCCTGATCAACCTCTACGCCGTCAAGCCCGGCGACAGAGCCGTGGTGCTGACGGCCAACGACGAGGGGGACGCCGCCGCCGCCGACCTCGCCAGGGCTGGTGTCGACGTGGTGCGCCTCGTCGACGGACGCGAAGGCGAGACGATCCGCCGGGCGACCGGACGAGGTCGGGTGCAGGCGGTGGAGCTCGAGGACGGAACCGTGATCGGCACCGACCTGCTGGTGACGGCCACCGGCTGGACCGGTCCCACCTCGTTGGTCAACATGGCCGGCGATCGGCCGGTCTGGAACGCAGCCGCCGCGCGCTTCGTCCCGTCCGGCAGCGGCCTGCCCCCCACCGTCCTCGCGACGGGCGGCCTGGTCGGCGACGGCAGCCCACAGGAGCTCATCGACCACGGTCAGGCGGTAGGCGCCCTGGCGGCGGACCGCGCACAGGGCCGAGGCGGCGAGAACGTTGCGCCCCTGCCGTGCACCCCGCATCCGGCCATGTTCCGGGCCTCGACCCACGGGTTCGTCGACTTCTCCGAGGACGTCACGAGCAAGGACATCGTGGCAGCAGCCAAGGAGGGCTACGACTCCAGCGAACTGGTCAAGCGCTTCACGACCGCGACGATGGGCCCATCGCAGGGCAAGCTGGAGACGATCAACACGGTCGCTGTCCTGGGCGAGGCCACCAGCCGCGACATCGCCGAGCTGGGCACCACCGTCTGGCGACCTCCGTACGCGCCGATCAGCCTGGGGGCACTAGCCGGGCGAGTCTTCGAGCCGACCAGGGTCTCACCGATGCAGACCTGGCATGAGCAGCACGGGGCGACCCCGCTGCTCGCCGGCCAGTGGGTACGGCCGGACCACTACGGCGACGCCGCGCAAGAGGCCCGCAACGTGCGCAAGAACGTCGGCATCATCGACGTCACCCCGCTTGGCAAGCTTGACCTGCGCGGTCCGGACGTCCCCAAGCTGCTCAACCACGTGTACGTCAACAAGTGGTCCAAGCTCGACGTCGGCTCGGTGCGCTACGGGGTGATGTGCGCCGAGGACGGCGTGGTCATGGACGACGGGGTCACCGGCCGGCTCGGTGAAGACCACTACCTGATGTCGACCACCTCGTCGGGCGCCGCCACCGTGTGGGAGTGGCTGGAGAACTGGCTGCAGACCGACCACACCGACTGGCAGGTGCACGTCTCGCCGGTCACCACGGCCTACGCGAGCATCAACGTCGCCGGCCCCCGCTCGCGTGAACTCATGCAACGACTCGTCGAAGGCGTCGAGCTGTCCAACGAGGCGTTCCCCTACATGCGGGTCCGCCAGGGGCGCATCGCCGGGGTCGACGACTGCATCATGTGGCGCATCGGCTTCACCGGTGAACTGTCGTATGAGATCCACGTGCCCGCCTCCTACGGACTGCACGTCTGGGAGGCACTGATCGACGCCGGCAGCGACCTCGGCGTCCAGGCCTTCGGCGTCGAGGCGCAGCGCATGCTGCGCTTGGAGAAAGGTCACCTGATCGTCGCCCAGGACACCGACGGCTTGACCCGAGCGCCCAGCGCCGGACTTGGGAGCCTGGTCAAGCTCGACAAGGACGACTTCGCCGGCAAGCCCGAACTGGTCTGGCATGAGCAGTTCGGTTTGGCCACCGCCCCCCGGCTGGTCGCCCTGCAGCCGATCGACCCAAGCGTGGTCCCGCCCGAGGCCAGCCAGATCATCACGCCCAACGGTCACATCCTCGGCCGGATCACCTCCAGCCGGATGTCACCGACGCTGGGCCACGCCATCTGCCTGGGTCAAGTCGACCCAGCAATCGCCGCGCCGGGAACCGTCGTCATCATCCGTCTGCCAAGCGGCGGCGACGTGCAGGCCACCGTCAAAGAGGACCTTGCTTTTGTCGACCCGGAAGGGGTGCGGCTCCGTGCCTGAGGCAACTGTTGCTGCGGCCGATGATCCAACGGGCAGAGTGTCGGCGACGCCGGTTGCACGCAGCCCGATCGCTGTGCCCGGGCCGCGCTCCGGCGTCGGCCGGTGGGAAGTCAGCACCCGTCGCAGCTCGGCCCCCCTGCGCCTCGCGGACGCGAGCCCACTCGCCAAAGTCTCGATCCGGGCAGACGTCGACGGCGCCTTCGCGGCCGCGCTCGGCGTGCGGTTTCGCCGTAGCCGCCGGGAGAACGGCGTCCTGACGATCGGCAGCGGCCCGGGCGAGTGGCTGCTCATCGGCGCCCCGGACACGGCACCTGGCCTGAGCGAGCAGGTTCGCGCCCTGGCTGCCGGGGAGTTCGTCACCACCGTCGACCTGACCCACGGCCGTGCTCTGATGCGGCTGAGCGGGCACGCCGCCGCTCAGGCGCTGTCGAAGGTGTGCGCCGTCGACCTTGCTGAGGCCACCACCCCCGAGGGCGCGGCTCTTCGCAGCTCGGTGGCCAAGGTGACGACCGACGTCGTTCGTGACGACGCCGGGGCGGCACCCGGCGAACCCTCTTACCTACTGCACTGCGAGCGGTCGACGGGCCAGTACCTGTTCGAGTGCCTGCTCGACGCCGGCAAGGAGTTCGGTGTCGAACCAGCCGGCTCGGACCTCACCAGAGAGGGAGTCTGACGTGGCCATGCCATCGGACCTGCAGATCGCCAGGAGCGCCTCGCTCAAACCACTCGACGACCTCGCCCACCAGATGGGGATCGGTGAGCATCTGCTCGAGCCCTACGGCACGGGCGTAGCCAAGATCAAGCTCGAGGCGATCGAGGAACTCAAGGACCGGCCGAAGGCGAAGTACGTCGTGGTCAGCGCGGTCACCCCCACTCCGCTGGGCGAGGGCAAGACCACAACCACGGTCGGGCTTGGGCAGGCCTTCGGCCACATCGGCAAGAAGGCCACCGTCGCGATCCGGCAACCGTCCATGGGGCCGACCTTCGGCATCAAGGGCGGCGCCGCCGGCGGCGGCTACAGCCAGGTGGTCCCAATGGAGCTGCTCAACCTGCACCTGACCGGCGACTCGCACGCCGTCACCGCGGCACACAACCTGCTGTCCGCGATGCTCGACAACTCGCTCTACCAGGGCAACCCCACCGGCCTGTTCCAGCACGACATCACCTGGCGCCGCGTGCTCGACGTCAACGACCGGGCACTGCGCAACACTGTCATCGGCCTGGGCAGCAAGCTCGACGGTGTACCGCGCGAGACCGGGTTCGACATCACCGCCGCCAGCGAGGTCATGGCAGTGCTTGCCCTCGCGACGTCGCTGCAGGACCTGCGGGTGCGCTTGGGACGGATCGTGGTCGGATACACGGCGAAGGGCGAGCCGGTGACTGCCGACCAGCTGCGAGCCGGCGGTGCGATGACGGTCATCATGCGGGAGGCGATCAAACCCAACCTGATGCAGACCCTGGAGAACACGCCCGTCCTGGTGCATGCCGGCCCGTTCGGAAACATCGCGCATGGCAACTCTTCCGTAGTGGCGGACCTGGTCGGGATCCACGCCGGCGACTACCTGGTAACCGAGGCCGGTTTCGGAGCCGACATCGGCGCGGAGAAGTTCTTCAACATCAAGTGCCGCGCTTCCGGCCTCACCCCGGACGCCGCCGTCGTCGTCACCACGATCCGGGCCATGAAGGCCCACTCGGGCAAGCACAAGATCGTGGCCGGCCGGCCCCTGCCGCCGGACCTGCTCAAGGAAAATCCCGACGAGGTGCACTTGGGCATGGCGAACCTGCGCAAGCAGATCGAGAACATCCGGCTGCACGGCGTCAGCCCGGTCGTGGCCATCAACGCCTTCCCGGACGACTTTCCCTCCGAGCACGAAGATGTCCGATCCATCTCAGCCGAGCTCGGGGTGCGCTCCGCTGTCTGTACCCACTTCGGACAGGGAGGCAAGGGCGCAACCGACCTCGCGGAGGCGGTGGCCGAAGCCGCCGACGAGCCCTCCGCGTTCCACTTCCTCTACCCGGACAATGCTTCACTGCGGGAGAAGATCTCGGCGCTGGCGACCAAGGTCTACGGCGCGGACGGCGTCGACTACGCGCCTAACGCCGCCAAGCAGATCGACAACTATGAGCGGAACAGCTTTGGGGACCTGCCCATCTGCGTCGCCAAGACCCACCTGTCGATCTCGTCCGACCCCACTCTGCTCGGCGCCCCCACCGGCTGGCGTCTGCCCGTCCGGGAGGTCCGCGCCAACGTAGGCGCCGGGTTCATCTACCCCATCTGCGGTGAGATGCGGACCATGCCCGGGCTCGGGACCTCGGCCGCCGCCGAACGCATCGACATCGACTCCGACGGCGAGATCGTCGGCCTGTCATGACCGCGGGCATGCCGGCGTGAGCGAGAGCTACGCCTTCCTGGACGAACCACTGTCGCGCTTCCTCGACCGGGTGGCCAACGACGAGCCTGCCCCCGGCGGGGGTGCCTGCGCCGCGGTGACGGTCGCCCTCGCAGCAGGGCTGTGCGCGATGGCTGCCAGGTTCAGCTCCGCCACGCTCCCCGATGCGGACGAGGTAGCAGAGCGGGCCGACGCGCTGCGCCGCGCAGTCGAGCCGCTGGCAACAAAGGACGCCGAGGCCTACACCGACGTTTTGGAAGCGTTCCGCCTCCCGCGGGAACCAGACCCCCAAGGGCGCCGCAACCGAATCCAGGCGACCCTGTCGGCAGCTGCCGAGCCCCCGCTAGCCGTGGCAGCAGCCGCGGTCGAAGTGGGACACCTCGTGAGCCGGCTCGTCGCCGATGGGAACCCGAACCTGCGCGGCGACGCCGTCACCAGCCGGCTGCTCGCAGCAGCAGGTTGCCGCGCCGCCGTCGAGCTCGTCGCCGCAAACCTTCAACCGGACGACCCCCGGCTGGAACGGGCCCGTCAACTTGCCGCCGGCTGGCCTGACTTCGAATGAGCGCATTCAAAATTGACGGGACGGCTGCGGCTCGCCAACTTCACACCGAGTTACAGCGTGACGTCAAAGTGCTCGGCGAGCAGCAGCTTGTGCCCGGTCTGGCCACCGTTCTCGTGGGAAGCGACTACGCCTCCATCGCCTACGAGCGACGCGTACGAAGGCTTGCCGAGGAAGTGGGCTGCCACTACGTCCACGCCCACCTGCGGGCCGACGCCGAACAGGCCGACCTACTCGCCGTGGTAGGGGCCTGAACGCCGACCCGCGGATCTCGGGCATCCTCATTCTGCGTCCCCTGCAACATGCTCGATCCGGACGAGGACATCGAATCCGTTCACCCCCTCAACGCCGGTCTGTTGGCCCTCGGCAGGCCGCGTTTCATCCCCTCGACCCCGGCCTCCTGCTTCTACTTGCTCGATCACCACCTGCAGCAGACCGGGACTGACCTCAAGGCCTTCTACACTCGCAGCTGCATAGTGGTGCTAGGTCGCTCGAACAACGTGGGAAAGCCGCTCTCGCTACTGGGTATGCAGCGCGGAGCCACAGTCTTGTCCTGCGACGTCAACACCTCACGTGCCGGACGGCTCCGCGAGTTCACCAGGCAGGCCGACGTTCTTGTCGTGGCAGTCGGGGTACCCGGTCTCGTCGGACCACACGACGTCAAGTCCGGAGCAGTAGTCCTCGACGTCGGCATCAACCCAGTAGGAGGCGTCGACGGGCGTACGCGGCTAGTGGGCGACGTTGACCCAACGGTCAGTGAGCGGGTCGCGGCCCTGACACCGGTTCCGGGCGGGGTCGGCCCGGTCACTGACGTGTGGCTGCTCAACAACACTCTGCTGGCGGCCAGGCTGCAGGCCAGCATAGATCGCGCGGACTCGACCAGGTCAGCATGCCTCTCCTAGGCTCGCGGTTCCGGTTCCACAGCGACTCGACGCCGCAGCCGGAACCAGCACGTCACCTGCCTTCGGAGACTGGCGCTCGAGGACCGACTCACACTCGTGTCCGTCGGCTCTGCCACGTGTTGCGGCGTGGTACCTACCCATCGGCTCGTTACGTTGACGATGTCAGGACACCCCGCTGTCCGGGCCGGTCCAGCGGACCCGGCACCGGGACCCGGCGGCTGATCTTCGTCACGCGCGATGATCGGACAGCCGGGCGCTACGCTTTGTGGGCGCAAAGTGGCTTGCTGGCAAACGCCCGCATTGGTTCGGCTGCGGAGGCCGAAAAACGCTGAACGTGAAGCCATGAGGGTCCACTTCGAACCGGCCCCGGCCAGGCCGCTGCCGTCCGGGGAGGATGTCTCGTGAACCCGGATCGGCTTCCCATCCTCGAGCTTCGACACCTAGAGGCTGAGGGGCCCGCCGCGTACAGCCCCGTGCTCGAGGAGTACGCCCCGGTCGTCACTGTGCGCCTGTGGCGGTCGCAACCCCTCCCCGATCTGCACAAGTTCTCCGCGATCATCGCTATGGGCGGACCCATGGGTGCCAGCGACGGACGGAGCTTTCCATGGATAGACGAGGAAATCGCCTACCTTCGTGCGGCGTCGGACGCCGGAGTGCCGGTGTGGGGTGTCTGTCTAGGAGCGCAGCTGCTGGCGGTCGCTCTGGGTGCGCGGGTCTACACCGGCCGGCTGCCCGAGGTCGGGGTGCTCGAGCTGGCGATGACCGACGAGGCAGAGTCGGACCCAGTGTGGAGCGACTTCCCCCGCGTGTTTTCGGCACTTCAGTGGCATTCGGACAGCTTCGATCTGCCAGCAGGCGCCCTGCGGCGGGCTGGTTCGAACGCCTACCGAAACCAGCTCTTCAGACACGGAAACAGTTACGGAGTCCAATTTCACCTCGAAGCCGACGGGGAACTCGCCCGTCGATGGCTAGAGATCGACGAGTATGTGTCCGCCCTCGAACAGACCCTGGGAGCAGGTAGCGCCCCACGTTTCCTCGCGGGCATCGAGGGCGCGCAATACGAGACCGTGAAACTGGCAAGACATGCGATCCGGCGCTGGCTCGGCACCGTCTTTGCCAACAATGATCGCGAGGTAGACGGAGGTTGAGCGGTTTGCGTCCCGGATTTTGGCATGGCCAGGCTAACCAACTCCGGGAGTCACACCCGCGCGGCCAGCACGACAGAAACGGACGCCGAGGGCCTGCGAGTTTTCGCAGCCAGGCCAACCGTCCCAGCCGGCGTTTCACTAGGAAGATCCTCAGCGTCGTGCCGTACGGCGTGCCAAAACTGCTATTGCCGGCACGGGTGTGCCACGATCTTGCCTCAATAGCCCCGTCGTGCGTGGCT
>JAABUP010004479.1_pt1 | contig 22743 bp, 37 predicted proteins | sample 5559201 | NCBI WGS metagenome assembly JAABUP01 (sample SAMN10711887, study PRJNA513373) | rock metagenome | isolation source: Antarctica rocks | place: Antarctica | reverse complement strand
CAGGCCGAGATGTAGTGATTGACTCCTGGGCGATGGACTCGCTGGATTTCGGGACCGATTGGCTGAAAGCGCTATTGCACCGGACCTGCCATGGTGATCTCCGCTGCTCGACAGGTGAAAGGCCAGGACTCTCCGTCAACTCCCCTCGCCCATCCCATATAGGTTGCCCCGCATCCTCCATGACGACTACACAAGCTCCCTCCGTCTTGACCGTCCACTCCCCCACCTTATCGCCAGGTCTCACCTCCCATGCCCCGTACACCTCCGGTACCCAGACTCCTTGGTAATTTCGCAGCGGACCGGCGAGGATGTCCAGCTCGTTTCGCACAGCTTGACGGGCTTCCTCGCTTCCATACTCGGTCGACCCTACGGAGTGGGACACGGAAAACGAATCAAAGTCGACGAGCTTGACGACACAGGGTTTCTGCGTCGTATCGCCATCGAACGAGATCTGGCCCCGGTAAGTGGTGTAGAGCCGGCCGTGACCGAGATAGTCGCCGAGCAGAAGCGAGGGTGTGACTATGACCGTTCTCGCCGAATGGGAAAGGTCGGTGGAGGGGTCGATTCCGTCGCCATCGGCGTCGGGGCTGGCGACGGCGGAAGCGTCGCATCTGCCGGCGTTGACCGCAGTGCACAATGGAGCATTTCCCGCAGGCAGGTCATGAGCAAGATCGGCGGCTTCTTCGTGCGCTTGCGTATGTTCGGGGATAAAGTTGGAAATCACGTCAACGCTGGCGCAGCCAGATTTGAAGCCTGAGTCGGTGCTTCTTCCATCTTCGTTTCCGGTACCGATGGGAATCCATTGGCACCTCGTCCAATCACGGAGATGACCGTTCCGCAGGACATGGCGATAGGAGGCGTCCTCCTTGAAAGCGAGGTTGAGCGCCGATGTTGAGGGCTGAGCGGGGGGAAAAGGCAATCAGCGATCGCCTAGATTAAAGGGTGGGAGATATGGGGCATGTCTTCAGAGCGTTGAAGATGGTGAAGAAGATTCTATGGGCAAGTTCTACGGAGCAGGGCAAAGCCTGTCGCGGATAGACCATACCATACGGCGGGAAGGAGAGACGGGTTCGAGCGGAAAGAAGGGACGGGGACTAGAGCGAGGAAGCGGAAGGGAGAGAGAGGGGCCAAAGATCATCGGGGCCGGGTGAAAGGGAGAAGTGAGACCGATGGACCTACCTTGGTGTAGGCCGGAGGCGTGAAGAGCTCTGTGGAATCAGATGACAAGTCGTTCTGGTCCTCCGTCTCCTCGTCATTCTCCTTTGCACTCGCCCTCTCGCCCCTCCCCTCATTGATCTCCTCCAGCCCTGAATTCCTCTGATCCCTCTCATACCCACTATCCCCCTCCGCCATGCTCAGAGCCTCTCCACCCGATCGCTCATGCCCCTGAGACGTCTCCTCCTCCTTCTCCGCTGGACTCCCCCCCGCCTCCATCTCCACGTCCAACGCCCCTGTCCCCGTCCCGCTGCCATTATCCTCGCCCGTACCTGCCCTAGAGCCCGTTGAAGACGCCCCGGATGCGGGAGCGGAAGCACGATCGACGACATGGGCGACAGAAGGACGGATGACAGGCCGGGTGTAACCATACGTCTCGTCGCCAGCGTGGATGAGAAGAGCGAGGAGGAGATTGAGCGGACCCCAACCGGACTGCATACAGCCGGCGGGGATCGAGGCGGATGTCTGTCCTAGGCTAGAGGGATCGCGCAAGATTGGAGGGCAGACCTGGACGATGTTCTTGGAGGCGCGATGGAAGAGGGTGTAGGTGTCCCAGCTGGAGAGGACGTCGAGGCTTGTTCGCCTGCTATCCAACTGCAGGATAATCTTGGATGACATCAGGGGGCGGCTGCATTCTGACGACCAAGGCACTCACCTGCTCAAGCATCGTTTCCACCAACTTCCTCTCCATGTCTCCCAAAAGAGGCTCACCCTCGTCCGGCGCGTCGCTTCTCCTTTCGTGTTGCCAGTCGACACAGACCAAGTCGGTCGTCTGATCCAAGTACATTTCGATGTCATAGTACATGAGCCAATACGCGAAGCGGATGCTCAACCGGACGCCCCACACGTCTGTCCTCTTCACCTCCCAGACCGGCAGGTTGACCCATGATCGCAGGAAATCCTCCATCGCCTGGACGAAATAATCCGGCCTGCCGCTTTCCTTCGTCTCAGGCGCCCTCTCCCACGTCCTGATGCTCGCCTGTGCACGGTCGAGCCAGTGATGGATGACGCCGGATATCGAGCTGGTGGTTAGGGGGAAGGTAGTGGCTGTGATTGAGATCAAAGCCCCGTATGCGATCACGAATGAGGATATAGAGGGCATTGAAGGGGATGTGAGTAGGCGAAGGATGGTGGTTGTCCAGGAGGGGGCGCTGGGACAGCCTCGAGTGAGGAGGCGGGTGCACATGGTTGTGGAGAAGACAAAGGGTACGAAGGCTGTTGAGCAGGCAGGTGGTGTTCGCCGTCGCGGGGTCCGGATGCTAATGCTCTCTTGCCTATTCACTTCCATCCATCCCCTCTCACCACGCACATACCCCTCGTCCACCACCTAGCTTCTCGCCGAAACCGTAACCCGCCGAGTAAGATACTCCCTCCTCACCAACTTCGAAAGGTGGATGCTTGCTTGCGGCCACAGGATGAGGGTCGAGGTCGAGGAAGGAGGAGGGGCAGGAGGAGGAGGAGGAGGAGACTGGAAATACCAACGCTTTGCTGTCTGCCCCTCCATCCACGTCAGCAACCAATCCCTCCCAACTGACCTCTCGCGATCCCCGTTCGGACTCGTACTCGGTATGACCCTGCTCGCGCTTGAAGACGAGGGGTTGCTGGAGGGATGGGACGTCGTTGCCGGTCGAAGGACTAGCCCGGGGCGGAGCGTAGTGGAGGGAGAGGGAGAGAGGGTGGGAGATTTCGCTATGTTTGAGAGACGTGGAATGGGGTCCGGTGGTGCCGGCTTGAGTGGAGGAGGTGAAGGGAGTGGAGGAGAGGGTGGAGCGGGCTCGAATGATCATAGAATGAGGGATGGGACCAGGACTGAGGCTGGGATTGGCGATGCGTGGGTATCGGACAGCAGGAGCGGCAAAATCTGCGTCGGTGGCGGTGGCGCTGGTGATGGTGATCGAGACTGGACCGACACGAGATGCACATTTTCCCACCCGGCCGCGCTCCCTGACTGTCCGCCAAAGATTGATGAAGGTGTGAGTGTTCCCGCTTTCATCTCGCCGTCCTGATCCAGGGGGTTCCTTGTTAACATATGGCATCAGTCGGATTTCGGCGCCCATATCCTTCCCAAACAAAGAGGGGTCGTTCCTCGCCCAATCATCATTGACAGCACAAAAGTCATCAGCCACAACCCCTCGACCACGCATCTCCCTCCATCTGAAGTTTGTCCCCATCCTCTCACACCTCACATCTCATCCCTAAAATCGTTTCTACCGCAGCTCGGCCCCAACTCGATCAGACTCGTCTCCTCAGCAGGTCCATCCCCCGAAACACTCCTAACTTCGAAGTTCATCTACGCCATTGACCACTCCAGGCCTTACCATGGTCCTCTCCGGATCGACCCCGTTGCCGAGCTCCGTCTACCTCTCCTAGACAAGCAGTCCACCACGTCCGTAGGGGGCGTTGAGACAAACCTCTCGCTCACGTCGTGGCGCGGCTCCGGAGCCGTATGGGACGCGTTCTCCATCAAGTCCTTTTGCCCAACTACCGACCGCCTGATCGCCAAAGTTGCATGTCCCTCTCTGTCCGGGGCACACATCGACGAATGGGGCGAGTCCCTCTCCGCCACGGACATCCAGAAGGCAATCGAGACGGAAACGTCCTTAATGGCTGGTCCGCTGAAGGAGCAGCAGGGCAAACTTGTGCCGATTTTTTGCGGCTTGTACGGCGGTATACAGATCGATCCTCGTGATGACGAGACAGAGATTGAACGCGAGGTGTGGTTGGCAATCTACGAAGACGTGGGGCTGACGTTGGATCACGAGATGAGGTACCAACCCGTCATTCAGTGAGTTCCCGGTGCCGTTTGTCTCGTCTAGGAGGGACCGCTAATACGAGGGACCCGGGTAGAAAAATCATTCTCGACATGTATCACCTCCTCCACGCCCTCGGAGTTATACACAATGACGTTGAATGGCGGCATATCCTCGCTTCTCACCCAATTCAATCGAAACAACTCCGGATCATCGACTTTAACCAGGCCATCCGGAAGGAACAGGTCAGCAATGACGAGTATTGGAGGCAATTGGTCTGGTTGGAAGATACGAAGGTTAGGAAGATGTTGGGTTTGCCGGTGCTCCCTGGTGAGTTGGGCATTTCTGCCCCTTGTCGTTCCTAGCTGACTGAGGCTTGGCATAGATTCTATACCCGCGCCCATTGATTTGGGGTCGCACCCGCCCGGATTTCGGAATTAAGAAACATACCTATTCCTGCATATACGTCGCCTCGTGTACGTTTTTTTCATCCTCGGTTTGTATGTGAGAAACGGAGGGACCCTAATGAGAATCCGACAGCTGCCTATGCCCCAAGGAAGAAATCAGCTTTCAAGTCTGCGAGGAGAAGGAAAACAAAGAGGGTACGGATCAGTCTGCGTTCCTCACGTTGTGCACAAGGGACATGAAATCACCAACGACATCAAGAACTCACAAAGCCGCATTCCAGTCAACAAGCTCCTCGTCGCAGCGGGAAGGGACGGGTTTGACCGGCGACGACACCGCCGTCCTTTCCACTCTACTTCCACCTGCTCATCCCGATGGCACCATCCCGCTTCCAAGCTCGCTCCGCGTTGCTCGCAGTGTTCCTTCCTTTCACCGGCTCGATCTTCCCTCCGACCTCCGGCTCCCGTCTCACACATCGCGCAACTTCACCTCCCCGATCGCCCTCACCTCCGTCCTCACGCACATTCTCACGACGACGCCCACACAATTCACTTGACTGGACGCCCACTGTCCAGCACGACCCGAGGCCGTCGCTCCTGAGCAAAAAAAAAATCTAGGAATCTGGTTCCTCGACTTCGACGCGGCATAGGTTATTTTGGTTGGTGGACCTTCGGGGTTGGAGGAGGTTAGAGGGGAAAAGGGGAAAAGGGGAGTGTCAGGTGTTGTTTGGCTTCGGCCTTCGGCTCAGGGTCAGGGGTTTAGCTTATTGTCGTGAAAGGCGACAGCTGTGAGAGGATGCCAGCAGTCAATTTCGATCGCTATCGTGAAAAAAAACCAAGGATAAGGAGGGCTGTCCGTGAAACGTACTGAACATGTAAACCTCATCCTTCTCGACGTCCTTCAAGTCGTGGCCCCCGCCTTCCACATCGGCCTCCCCAACGACCTTCTAGCCGAGCTCCGTCTGCCCGAGTTTGATCTCGAGCTTTGAAAAGTCTCGCAGTCTTTGAATCAAAGATCAACCACAAAGAGGACACTTGGCCGCCCTTTGCTGCGACGAGCTCGTCGGAGAGAACAATCTCACAGGATGTCGGTATTGGCCGCTCTTTCTGGGACCCACTCCTTGACTTTGACGTCATCCCCTTTCATCGTTCCAAACGATGATCAACGAGAGGCAGGACGGGAGAGTGCAAGCGATGTGGTCGAGGTCAACCTCTGGAGTGAGACTGGACCGATACTTTCAGTCGGGTTGTTGACGCTGAAGCGGGATTGCGGCCAAAGAACCTAGCTTTGGCTCGCAGAGCTCCCAGTCGTGTTGAAGGACGTGCGGCGTTTGCCGGCGATCTTGTTGTTCATTCTCGCACTGTTTTGGCGGGGTGTGCAACAATGGCGATCAAAGGAATGACCACGCCAAAGTTTCGCATTGGATGCCACTCTGACACCGAGACGCCGATGGGACCAAAACTCATCCAATCAAACCAACCCGACGCGATTTGGTACCCGATATCTAGCGCTTAGATGGGGACGTTCCGGGTCGGGATGATGCTCCAAATTTCTCGAGGAAACTCCCCCATCATGTATGTTTACGTCATCCGATGCGTCATAAAGCGGATCTTCAGCTCCACTTTTCTTGGTCTTTCGAATCACATCCCCATCCACGGCTCCTACCAGAAGCAAAACGATATGTCCATTCTCGTCCTTGGTGCTACCGGTAAGATGTCACGTGATCATCCCAAGTCGCCCATACTGATCGAGCTCTAGGTGTATCGGGAATCGCATTCCTCAAATACGTCCTCTCACTTCCCACCCCGCCCCACCTGAACCTGCTTGTCCGCACACCGTCGAAGCTCCCTCAGGAGCTCGTTTCGGCCCACTCGAAGGAGATTACGATTATCGAGGGATCGTTGAATGATGAGGTGAAGATTGATGAGGCGCTAGAAGCGGTCACCTCGGTCGTTTGCTTCATCGTATGATAAACTTGGGCGGCCGTCCCCTCGGCTAATCCGTCGTCAGGGCGCATATCCTTCTCTCTACTACTTCATCTGGCGATCCAAACCTGTCCCTCTAGCCGATTCGATGCGTCTCGTCGTCGCAGCAATGAAGAAGAAAAACGTCAAGCGGATCCTCACGCTATCCACCCCAGGCCATTCCCTACCCGGCGAATCCGTCCGTCTTTCCACTTGCACGTCATCTCATACTGATCTCAACAGTACAACTGGACCCAATGGCTCAACTACCAAGTCATCCCACCCGTCATGATCCCCCAAGGCTCACACGAGATGACGGCCATCGCCCAAGTCTGCGCCGATCCAGAGCTGGATTATACCATCTTCAGGGTGCCTTTCCTTTCTAGTGGAGGTGAGGAGCTGAGGGTGTATGCTGGGATGATTGATCCGGAGTATAAGGGGAGTACTGGGCTGAGTAGGGGCAGTATGGTCAAGTGGGTTTATGAGGAGATTGACAAGAGGGAATGGGTTGGGAAGGAGCCGGCGGTGGGGAATTGATGGGTTGGGGCAGAAGGTCCCGGATCAATCTTGGCGTGGGTGTACAATCAGATCACCAAGACGAGATGTACTTCTCCGTTCTCCTATACTCTCGACGTTCTTTCCGAGCCATACAACCGATTGTGAATGATTGTATGACAATCTGGGGGCCATGACAACACCACGATCTGTCCAGACCAGGTTTAACGAGCTCTTCTTCCGGCCCCGCAAACAGAATCTGATTGGCATTGATCTCATTCATTTACCCGTCCTTCACCGTCTCTAAACATGCCCATGTTTGTGCCTGTTTACGCCTATTGGCGATAAAATAGGCATCGCCTGTTTCAGGAAGTTCGGTCAGCTGGACCGTCGCGACAGAAGGGGGTAAGAAATCGATTGTGGACTCACCCGTATACGACGCAGCCCGTTTGAACTCAGCGCCTAGAGTATGTTGTGACTTATGAGATAGATGCAAGCGAAATGAAGTTGTTTTCACTATGAACGAACGCGTCGCGACCGCGACCTTATCCGAGCGTCCCAAACATCTGCGCTATCAGTTGGGATTCATATCTTTTTTCTCTCTCTCTTTCTCTCTCTCTCTCTCTCTCTCTCTCTCTCTCACCCTCACATTCTTTTCGTCTCTCACTCTTGTTCATCCGCCCGGCAACGTTTCTCAAGATGCCAATGAACACAGCATCCTCTTCCGAACCCATCACCATCCTCCCCCACATCGTCCACCTCATCTCCCTGCTCTCCCTCCATCGCCTCCCCCGATCATTGACCGTCGAATCCCAATCGCACACCACCACCCGAATTTCCTCCTCCGCTCTGCTAGCCATCGGTGGACCCGTCACCTTCACTTACTCTGAGCGTCTCTACCTGGATGATATCCAACGCCTGCTCGAGCGTTTTGCCTTCAAGCTTCACCAATCTCAAACCCCCGTCTCCGATCTCAAGTTGAGGACCCTAGTCCAATTGGCCACCGAGCTGGCCCAGGCGACCGGAGAGGAGAGAATCACCGCCGAAGCGGGGCTGCAGGCCGCTTTCGATCGGCACGTGACCCAGGTGATCAATGCTTTCCTTAGACAACCACCATTCAACCCCACCGGTGGTTTGGTCTATTGGCGGATCATGGGCGGTGGATCGGGCGGGATATCGGATTTCGAGCTCGTGCTCGATTTCGAGCATTTCGAGCTCGTGCTCGATTCTGGGTCGGGCTCGCCCCAGAGGCTCGCAGTGATCGAATTGAAGACGCCACGCGCGGTCAGTCTGGCGGGTATGGAGGAGCTGGATTTTGCGGTGGGTGAGTGCGGGGTTTATCTGGATGAGGAGGGTAGGGCCCAGGTCGGGCAGAGGGGTAGAGTGGTCGATGCAAAGTACAAGCAAGTTTTAGAGCAGGTACGTCTCTCTTCTTGATTTCATTCCTCCTTCCACCCTCCACCCTTCACGTACCTTCCCCCTTTCCTGAATCACTCCTGCGTGCCCTACCACCTGGACCTCCTCTCTCTCATCCCATAACTTCTTCAAGATCTCTCTTTTTCATCTTCACTTTGACTGGCAGATGGAGAGTATGCTGAAGTTTCGAAAATCTGCGGACAACAGGTCGCGGCAGAGATGACATCCCGCTCCGTGCCGCTGCTCGTACTCACCAACTGGGAGTCTTTCAAGCTCTTCACCGTCTCCCACAACCCCCCAAGCCTTCCTCCCACTTCTTTTCGCCGCTCATCAGGACCGGCTTCCAACCCTCATCACAGCATCAGGATGTCCTCCACCCTCGCCAATCGAACCGCTCCCGACGAACATCACCTTTGGCGCTCGCCGTTGGGCTTCATCTTGGGTGTGACGTTGCTCGCATTGAACATGGCGGGCTTGACGGCGGATGCGTGGGATCGACCTCTGGCCGGGGCTTCGGGTGTGACTCTAAATGAGTCGGAAGAGGACCGACCAGAGGACAGGGGAAGTGACGATGAAGAGCCCATGGAACCGTTGGAAGATGGTCGAGCTGGAAGTGGAGAAGGAAGAGGAGGCGAAGTGGCGATGGGACTGAAAAGCTTCGCATCGTCGTCTTCGATGCGCGAGGCGGTGGCGAGGAAAGATGAGAAGGCTTACGCCGAAAGCATCGTCTGGGAAGATACCTTAGCCAACTGCTATGTGAACAATCACCAGTCGACGGGAGTAGAAGGCAAGCGGCAAACGAGCCATGCTGCCAATGAATGGGTCAGTGTTTCTTCCTCTCAGCTTCCTCGCTTCGCCCTCTCCTCTCAACATCTGTCCGATCCTCTCTTCCTCCGTCCACTAGCGTACTGAGCCTGATGCCTCGCAGGCCGCCTTGGATGAGCACGTTCTCCATGGTCCATCTGATCATCCTGCAAATCACAGCCTCATCAGCATGGCATCAAAGCCCCGTGGAACATCCGGCAATCCACGCTCGTCGCCGATTCCGATTCAGAGGCCGGCTTCCCGGTCCGAAGAGAGATGCGTCGATCTCCGGTACGCTTTGGTCTCTGAAAGCAGACAAAACTCGCGCTCTTGCTCGCTGTCAGCCGAGAACGTGGAGGGCGGGAAGTTTCGCAAAGTGAATATCGCCTCGACTCCACCCGGACTCCAAGGATTGAACTCTTCTCCTCCCCACTCCTGCCTCGACCAACTACCCAAATCTTTCCCGGTGTCCCCTAAACACTTGATGACAGTGGAGGTGAGTTTCAGCGTTTCAACTCCGCTGTTCACTTTGCTGATGTAGGTCGCTTTCTCACGTGATTCCTCGTCTGCTCCGAAATCTTCGTGGCATCCGTACTGCTGGCGGATCCGCCTTGATACTGCCCATCCGCCATCCTCTCGGCGTTTATCTGCTTGGCAAATTGGAGCACTCTACTTCTTTCTCTCTATTTGGCCCAAACGCGAACTCAAAACACCCTGTGCCGCGCTTGGATGACACATGCTCCGACCGGCTGCCGGGAAATACATACACTACATCCCAAACGACCACTAATACCGGTGATTTACCATGATGGTGGATCCGAACACCCAGCTCGGCATGCAGAGGATCTCAATCTCCATCACTTCACGCTCTCCCTCGATCCTGTGCTCCAGCCACCACCGTCTCGCCGGGCTCACTCACCTTGCAGGAGATTTTTACGGACCACTGTCGCTCGAACGAGCGTCGATCCTTCCCCTGCTCATCGCGCCGAGCGACAGCTCTTCCGACGCTTCGCTCGTCGTTCCTCCTGGACCTCGCCATTCTCAACCTCAACTCGCTCTCGAACTGACCGACCATCGGGGATTCGGGGGCCTGTGGGATACCTTCACCGCTCACACAACTTCGTCCCTGTACCACTTCTGGACATCTCGATCGTCGCACAACCCACCATTATCCTCTACCTCACGGCGCCACTCATACTCATCGCCTCGACCTCGATCACAACGTCAATCCCTGATCCTGAAACTCACCTGCCCGGTCGATTTCCCCGTAGACGTCGGCTGCTCCTATTCTCGGACGTTGCTCTCGCGCGACGAGGCGAGACATGATGTTCTCTTGGAAGCGAGCATCATGGCCGGACCCTTGGCATCTCAACAAGGCGAGCAGGGGATCGTGCCACATTTCGAGGGTTTATTCGGATCTCTCCAGGTCGCTCGAGGCGGCGTCGACGGAACTCACGGGGACCTCGATCTTGAGGGTAACCGAGGTACGGATGGAGGCGCGCTGGTTGAGGTATGGTGTGCGATGTATGGGGACGCGGGTGTTGTCATGAGTGAGGGTGAAAAGCGAGTCGAGGCCGTACGGTCAGTCCCTTCTCTCATTCACTTCCGCTCCGAGTCCTAGGTATCCAATTTCCGATTGGCCTACGAGAGCGCCCCCGACTTACTCCATTCTCCTTTTACCGTCCCCCCGCCCGACCGAGCGCCCAGTCAGGACCTCATGTCTCTCTCTCTCCTCATCTGCTGACTCCCTCTCTTCCCTCCACCTCGCGGATTGAAAAAACAGCTCCAAAATCCTCGAACTGTACACCCGGCTTCACGCCGCCGGCGTCATCCACGCCGACGTCGATTGGAGACATGTCCTCGCCAGACCGATCCAGACTTTACCCTCGGGATTGACATCCCCGCTCGAGCTCGATTCGTTCCGCTTGATCGATTTCGGCCGGGCAAAAGTCCGGGCTGACTCGCGTGGTCCAACGAGTGGGATCCTGAGCGGAGACGTGGACGAGACCGAGACTGAGGATGAGGATGGGGAGAGGGAGCGTTGGGATCGACGGTGTGAGGATGAGATGGGAGAGGTGAGGGAGATGCTGTGCTTGTCTTGAATGTCATACTAGTTCGAATTCCTCCTGGAGGATCAGCTCAACGTACACAAGGATGCATGGCGAAGAGACTGAGCCAAGCGGCGGGGATCGGATGAGAGCCTGTGTCCGCCATGTGATCTGAATCACCGAAAACTTTGGTTTTCGCTGAAACGATTGAGAGCGTTGTCGGGGCGGTCGAGCGCGAGTCCACATGTCATGAGCTTGGCTAGGCTGGGCTGCAATTGCGAGGAACGATAGTCGAAGAGATCTGAAAAAAGCATCCCGAGTTAAGGCTGGGAGATTACGAAAGGATGAAGTTGCTACCTTTCTCCTATCCGTCCAGGCATCCTTACATATCATCTGGGTCATCTTGATCGCCTATTCTCCAGATGTAAATAATAAGCGTACACAGGTCCATTGGGAGTACTGTCCGCAAAGGGGGCGGCCTTGTTCCTTTTGAGATACGTGAAACGGGGTTGGGATCAGACAACAAAGACAGGAAAGACAATAGCAATCAAGGGGGAATGTTAAGAGAAGCAAGGCTGGTGCTTGTTGGTCTAGGATCAAAGGTCACGATTCAAAGGCCAAGGTTTCAGGTTGTCGAGGTCTGTGGGTCGAGGTTCAAAGGTCCTGTCTCCAAGATTGTTTGAGGTCGGTGATTTGCTTTGCTGCATAGTTCTGTGACAGGAGCCGGCTGTTCTGATGGACTGGCAGTATGGTGGTGAGGATCTGGGTTGGATCAAGCTCTCTGTGGTAGAGTTTTGGTTAACAGTTGGGATGAACAGCAACAAAGGATGTCATCGACCTATCGAAGTTCCCCATCGACTTACAGGCTCACTCCGCTGAGGTCCAGCATGCCAGACCTTGCATACTCAATCTCCTTTCCAATCTTACTGGATATAGACATCGCTCCTCACCACTGTGGTGAGGGGCAGTGGAGCTCGAGAAGGCTGGAAATTTTGCTGCCTTCAGCCACCCCCCTGTCTGAACCGGCATCGGAGAGTCGGCGACATCTTCCGAACATTACGTAGCGCGATTCTAGCCGCAGTCTTATGCAACTCCATCCCGCGCGGGTACCTGATAGCATCCGCATTGCTACTCTGAGAGCAGCCTACGACTCTCCCGGCGTAACAGTATCGGATCGCATGTCGGCCGCACATTGAGAGTGTAACGGTGTGTTGATGGCCTCGTTCGGCTCGAAGTGACCTTATCCTATACATCATCCATCTCCTATCATGCGTTTCATGTTACATCATCATAGATGGTACCGTGCCGCTTCAAATTATAGGAAGGGTCAGAACGGCCGGATAATGAGGGCCGGTGTACACAGTGTGATTGCCGTCGTTGATTTTCGATTTGAGGAACCGTCTCAGAGCGGCGTCGCAACCCGAGATCTCGAGTCTGATGCTTTCCCCCGCCTCCACACGCATGCCACTTGGCCAGAAACCCATCTCCATCTCGAATGGCGTCCCAGGCTTGACCGGTGACGGCTTGTCGAAGGGATGAAACACCTCGCCGGGAGATGCGGCCCGACTGGTGTCGGTGGCGCGATACGAAGCGCGGAGATGTGCGTTAGGGCCATTGTGGACGGCCACGCTGAACTCAAGGAGATCGTAATCGGACTGTACGTTGAGGGGCAAATCTTTGTAGGGGATGTTGTTGTGGCGCAGAGTCTTGCCCCTCGTGTCAAGCTTACGAATGATGCAGTGGTAGTCGGCATCTGCGCCGGTATCGTAGCTGGTCCAGAATTTGACTTTAATCATGCCGAAAATATCGATCCTCCTGTCGGCCGTGAAGGTGAAACATGCTTTGCCGGCAAATTCATCGGACGGATAAGTAATTTCGCCCTTCTTGGTCGGAGCGGTGTCGAGTAGCTTCCCAGCGCTAGCGTCGAGATGGAATGGTCGATAGACGGTACGTGGGACCGGGAAGTCCTCTTCGGGAAAGTCCGTGACGGCTAAGCCGGTGTAAGTGAGCATACAGCCGCGCACACGAGGTGTTCCTCAGAGCCGCGATGATGTCAGCTAAGTGCGACATTTCTCCTTTTCTTCGATGCTCATTGAATTTCAGGTGTACACGCAATTGCAAGGCCATGCCCACTATATGTTTGACGTCTCGTCGGGTCTGCTCCTCAGAAAGGATCAACACGAGGCATTCGACGCTCAACGATGGTCCTTGTATTTGAAGGATTGTCTCGAATGTCTGATTGAGGAGCGTGTGCTCAACGGCAAACCCCTTCCTCCTGAGCGGTTCAGGGACTACGATAGACCGGATCAGGTTCTTGTCGCTTGGCATTATGCTCAGACTGTCATGATGCGAACAAGAGGTCAATCGGTAGGTATGATACACCGCTAGGAGATGGAAAAGTGCTTCCTTGTTTGAGGGGTTAGCGGGTTGAGTTCGTTGCATTCTGGTCATTAGGGTAGTTCTGGGGGTCTACGGAAGCTATGATATCCGAGGGAGGAAGAGGAGGGCGATATGGAAAGATGGGAGTGGCTCTCAAGCGCTAGCAAAAAGTATCGAGGAAATATTGGGGAGAGCGCAAGGACACTCGGAAGTCGCCACTCAGCTCCTCCAGGGCGTTGCCCAGCCCATGTCTCCTGGCCTTCCTGCCTCAAGACTCCTTGTCCTGGCCTTGAGCAAGGCGATACTCACCATCATCGTCATCCTCTGGAAAGTATTCGCTTCCAGCTTCTCTCCTCATGTCTCCAGCGCTTTCCTTGTCGCTTCAGACATCATCCCACCTGCCGAGAAGACCAAGGGGATGAAGCGTCCATTGGTGAGAGGCCTGGCCTGGATAGCTCGCCTCTCTATCTGCTCGAGGTTTGTGGCTTGCTGGACGATGTGGAGAGAGAAGTGCTTGGTTGTCGTTTTGGTAGCCTTACTGCCAAGGAGGGTGTAAACCCCCACAGTCCCCTTGAAAGACCCTCGGAGCCGGATATCGTTCCTCCTCCTGCCTTGAACGAGTGTGACTCATGCTCTGCGCTTCGATCGATGGTTTTCAAGGTGGAATGCAGAATTCGAGCCACAGAGTCATGCCTGGCCACCGTCTGCCTGGGTCTGGCAAGGCAAACCTCGTCATGTCCCAAGGAGTTCAATTTTGAGCACCATGGGCACGTCGTGAGAGGAGACGTTGATAGAGTCTGGTAGTGGATGGCGGTGGAGACCTCGAAATCTGTCAGGCGGAGTGAGTGGTAGTAGGGGATGGTGTCGAGCCACTTCCTGCCGAGTGTAGAGGATGATTCCGCCATCAGTTTTCGTTCGGGGTCGTCCAAGGTGGTCAAGAGGTCGTTCTGTTGATCCTCCCAGAGCTCGAATTTGGGTTGGGCCAGCAGATATGCATGCTGCTAGTGTGAGAATAAAGCGATCTCTCCCTTCGGCTCTATGCATTTTGTCAATATCCAGCAGGTCATGCATGAGCCTCCCTTGACTCTGTCAAGTCTTGGCAAGTGTATCTCCGGCCTACACTATTACGCTTGGCCTTTCGAAACTGCTTTTCATAACAGGCGGATTACACCGATTGCGCTCTCAACGCTCAACGCTTGGAGCTACTGGTCCAATTCAAGTACCATAACGCTCTACGCTTGCGGTATCATTTACACAACTGATCAGATCATTCAATATCGATTGATGTTGATCACTGTTTACTCAACAAACTCGATTCAACCGATCTACTCAATATTCAGCTAGCATATACACCGCAATTGGTGCAATAATCTGCGATTGACAGACCAGTCAAAATCGATCTGGTTCATCCAAGGCTTACTCCACAAAATCGACATTTCCTTCTAATCATTTCCACACTTTCACGCGGTAACAGACCTGCCCTCAGCGGCTGCGTTCTCAACAGCGCGTGCGGCCAGTTGACGCTTGTACTGCCGAGCTTCTTCCCAACCCTCAGCCGGACTCTGCTCTTTTGACCAGACGGTTGCACCCTGCCCTTTTTGGAGCTGCAACTTGATCTCAGAGACGGGGAGGTGCTGCACGTTCCGTGTGATGAAACAATCAGGTATCCATCCTGTGGCCACTGCGCGTTTTCTAACCTCACAAAAGCTGAGCGGCCCCAAACCCGCAATTGCTCTGGGAGGAGGTCAGCTGCCCTCGGTTACAACCGGCCCGATCCCCGACCAAAAAACCTGCACACGGCTATGACCGGCAATGTGCTCCATTACCGCTGGTCCCTCTACCAAAACACTCAGATTGCTCGACCTCTCCCTTACTCGTCATTTTGTAGATACCTCTCGTCATCGTTCAAAAGAACCCTCGCTTAAGACCATGATGGACGCGGAGAAGAACCTCCACGTACGTCCTGGTTCCGCGCGCCGCGCTCATGTCCGGCCGTCAGCTCGAGCGGAGCGATACCTCCGCCATCACCGATGTCCCCGGCAAGCCCAATCCCACGCATGAAGTCGAGAAATCCCGACTACCAAGGATCGCCGAGGGGCACAAGGTGGATGCGGCGGTGGAGATCCTCGGCGACGAGAGGGTGATCATGACGGATGAGCAGGTGATTCACTCGTCCGCAACTGCTCTTTCCGTGGCTGAATGGGAGGTTTAGAGTCGGTTGGTGTGCCGAAAGATTGATCGGTACATCATGCCACCCCTCATGTGGTGCGTTCCCTCACTTTTCGAATTGCGGGTTCACACGGGGGAGATTGGGATGGGATTGATGACGGGACAGGGTATACTTCCTGCAAATCCTCGACAAGAGCTGTGTGGGATACGGAGCGACGTTCGGTCTTCAGACCGAGGCTGTACGTCTCTCCATTTCTTGCCCCTTTCTCTCAAAACCCTCCTAGCTGGAGCTAATGTTGGTACAGCATCTCGTGGGGAACCAGTACAGCCTGATCAGTTCCTCGGGCTACTGGGCCCAATTGGCGTTATGTTGTGGTCCGACGGCGTTCCTCATCGTTCGGGTACCTACTAGGACGCTCATGAGTATCTGTATCCTGTGTGAGTTGTTTCTTACCGGACGACGATTGGGCTGATCAGGTCGCGGGATAGGTTGGGGAACAGTCATGATTGGTTTGGCATTCAGCAAGAGATGAGTCATCTGCACTGTCCCGGTCTGGTTGAGTTGATCTTGTGCAGCTTTGGCCCGCTTCTGGCCAATCGGTTCCTGCTGGGGCTATTTGAGGGTGAGCCCTGAGCCAAGAGGGGTGTATCTAGCTGAAAAATCGAAGCCGTCAACATTCCTCTCTTCAGTCCGTCTTCCCACCGTTGTCGCGATCCGCCCTTACCGCAAGCAGCTATCATCACAATGACCTGGTACCGACGGCGCGAACAGCCCTTGCGGATCGCGCTATGGTACGGGACAAAGTGGGTAGCTCTTCCTCCTCTTCTTGAGATGAAGCTGACAGGCTCGTGACCCAGCGGTCTCGCTTCGATGGGCGGGAGTCTCTTAGCCTACTTGTTGTCGTTCAGCAAGACCAAGTCGCTCTACATCTACCAGGTACGCGCCCAGTCAATCTCTCGAATCGGCTGATGGTGAATGGTTAGATATTATTCCTCACTGTTGGACTCGCTACCGTCGTGACAGCGCCTTGTGAGTTCTGCATGCCTCCACGCTGATCCCAAGCTGACGGCCGCTTGCTCCATAGTGATCTTGTACGTCATCACACCTTCCACTGATTCGAACCGCTGGATTGACGGTGGCTCAGCTGGAGACTCGATAACAATCCCGCAGTCGCCCGCTTCCTCACTCCTGAAGAACGCCGATGGGCCGTCGAGCGGTTGAGGAGCAACAATACCGGTGTCGAGACCAGTACGTCCACCTTCATATCTCCACCGCTCCCGATTCCCGCGCCTCAGCATCTTCACATCGTCCATTGCCATTCCCGCCATTCGAGACTGACGTATCGTAGAGGAGGTAAAATGGTACCAGGTCCTCGAGACTTTCCTCTCGCCCACCATCGCCTTCTACTTCGTCATCACCTTCTGCGTCAAGTACGCTTCTGCCTCTTCCCTTTCCGATCCAGCTGATGATGCGCAGCACCGGTGCATCCGTCACCAACACCTTGCGAGTCCTCCTTTCCTCACCAGACCACATCAAGCTGACTCCACGAAGTGGCCCCTTGATCATCAAAGGCTTCGGCTTCAGCGCGCGGCAAACACTCCTGCTGAACATCCCCTTCGGTTTCGTGCAGTCCTCGGTGTGTCTCCTCGGATGCCTCCTCGCGGCGAAGTACGGGTTCAAGGGCGTCATCCTTATCGCGTTCATGCTCCCCTGCGTCCTCGGTGCGGGTCTCCTATACGGTGAGGTCGAGCGACATTGTTCCTTTGCTTGAATCGTGATCAGTACTGACAGAGCGCAGGACTCGGTCGGAGTAAGGGCGACGACGGGCCCTTGCTGTTTGGGTACTATTGCATTGGCTTCCTGTACGGTGGGAACCCACTCATCTTCTCGTGGCTCGCCGCCAACACTGCCGGTGCGTCAGAACCTTCTCACTTTTCCGTCGGAACTTGATTGACGATTCGACAGGACACACCAAGAAATCCCTGAGTCAGTCTTCCTACATCCGGTCGGTACGAGTGAGTATGACGGGAGCACAGGTATTTCGATGTGTAACGCCGGATCCGCGGTGGGCAACATCGTCGGTCCGCTCCTATTCAGCTCGAACCAAGCACCACTATATCACTCTGGCCTCGGTGCGACGCTCGGAATCTTCATCGCTTGTGCTGCTCTCTCCGCGTACGTCCCTTCACTTCCTCCTCACCACCACCGCCATCATCACTACCACCCCACTTCACCACTCAAACCACCTCCACCGCCGCCTTCGCCCAATTCTGGGCCACTGCTGATGGTTTTGCGGCATAGGATGTTGATGGTTCTCCTCCGAGTCATGAACATAGCCAAAGAGAAGACGCGAGTCAACAATGGCAAGCCCGCGAAGCTGTACAACTCCAGCATGGCGAAGGCGTACGCTGCGGGTCCAGCGGACGAGGTGGACGCGAATGGGAATCGGTTGGGCGATAATGCTTTTTCGGATATGACGGATAGGCAGAATGATGAGGTGGGTTCGGGCCGGTCTCGCTGGCTCTGCGGGACGTGCTGATGGGACCGGGGTAGTTTGTGTATTCGTATTGATGGCGCGAGGGTCGTCAGTACTTGGTGGGCTGGGGATCGGGGTCTTGTCGGAGCTTCGTGGAACTTCGACGACGGCTCGTAGGATATTAGGAGGACTAATTCGGAGGTTCTACTGGACTCAGAGAGGTTATACGGAATGTAACAACATAACTATGAACGGGTGGTGTCAGTTGTCAGATCCTCCTGGCAGCGGACAGCTTCGCAGGCGTGACATGGCGGATCGACCTCTCCCTCTGCCCCTCAGGACGTACCGAGCGCGCCGCAAGAGCGTCAGTCTGGCTCCGACATCCGACCCTAAACGGAGAACTCCACCGGCCTGGCTTCCAACCCGGTGCGAACGGACAGAAGTCACTCCGCGAAATCCTTGCTCATATGTCTCTGCAGCACCCAACAAAAGGTCTTTGGGTGGATCAAGCTCGATCCCTCGAGCCTTCAACCTACGGATGAACCCAAGATCCTGGCGACCGGGGTCCAGGGGGTCGACGATGACTTTGAGGGAAGGGCGGTGGCGTATTTGACTACGCATCGAGATGAGTCGATGTTGCGTATCCCCATCACAGGAGAGGCCGGATCGGAGAAGAGAGAGGTGGTGATGTTTGCGGAGGGGACGATGAGGGATCCGGTGGTAGTTGGGTCCGACTGCGGGGACTTGGAAGGTTGGGATGGAGGGACGGGTAGCGTAACGTGTGATGGGGTTTCGAAACATCCGTTGGAGGATGGGGTGGTCAACATCGGCAGGGTTGTGAGGGTTCATTTGGAGTTAGTAGACGCCGTGTGGGGCATGATCTGGGATGCGGGAGGCTGTAGGAAGGGAACAGAGGGTTGTGATGAGAGTCGTCATGGTGTTAGTAGCGAGGGGAATCGGTCCAGGGTGATGGGCGCAAGTAATTGGCCTGCGTGACCGATAAGGACGCGTCAGCTTTGATAACGATCCGTATTCCCAAAGTGAGCATTGACTCTCACTCAATGAGCACGACCAGCCCTGCGGTGTCGGAAGTCCAACTGCTTTAGCATGACACGCAAAATCCGAGTAATCTCAGATTATCGACTCCTACAGCTTGCTCGGGACGGGGACCCCCGCGTCGAACCCGTTCAAGATCACCGACACGTAGCTGTAGAATCCGACGTAGTGGATCAACGCCGTCGTCCCGCTCACGCCGAGCACCTGCGCCTCCGCTTCAGTACAGATCCAGTGACACTCACAGCTCGATATTTCCACTTGAGCATGTGACGGAGGAGGTGGGCTCACTTTGACTGACTCGTCCCAAGTCTCCTTTGACAATGGCCCAGCCCTCCGAAACTCCGTAGCAATCTTGAACGCGATCTTCTGCTCCGCCCCGAAACCCTCGGGACACCTCCCCTGACTGATCGCTTCCAAATCTTCCTTTGAGAATTTCGACGATCTCTCATGGGCACTTTCCCCACGCCTAAGCCTTCTGCCATTGTGTGAGTTGACGTTCGACCCACTAGACTTCGTACGCCGCCTTGTTCCGATGACCCACAACGAGTATCGCGACCTCCCTCGCCTTCACGGGCAATCCCTTGATCCCCGCCAGGGCACCCGCGAAACGGAGGAACGCATCCCCGATGGTCGGATCGTGGAGGACGATACCGAACGGGCCGATGAAGCGGTCTTTCGTATCGCGGACGATGAATCTACATGGGTGAGAGTGAATTGATGTCATGGGCATCCAGGGGGACGAGGGTGGGGGACGTACCGCTCGCGGAGACGTTCGGTGGATTTGGCTAGGGCTTCGTATAGTACATTTTGAGCTGGGTCGAGATCTGAAGGGGTGAGGAGGCCAAGACGGTTCATGATTGCGATTGACTATTCGGAAATGGGAGGGTGAATATTGATGCGGAAGATGAACGAGATGTTCGGTAATTGCGTTGGCCGGTTCCCGGATCTCCGTGGCCCGGACTTGAAACCGCCGGAGCACAAATCAAGGCTGAAGGGGTGGGCATCCCTTGCGTCTTCTTTCCGGAGGGGCTGAGGGGGATACATCTTTGTTGTTCAAGTTCTGGCCAGTGACCCCAATGAACGTCTGGCATTGAGCTAAAAAAAAAAACCACTGTAGCTTATGACGCGATCACTGCTATGATAAGCCCTCTTGGGCAAAATTGGACTTTGTTTCCAGATCTATTCATAAACTTCCACATACAGATAATGGAAGCATGTGAACCTTTCATTCACATTGCTGCGTTGGATTCTTGCTGGCAATTGTACTGAGTTGTTACATTATGAGGTCCTGCCAATGTTACAAAGTAAAGATTCAAAGGTATCATGGAATCATATCGAAGTAAGCTCAACGGACCTAATTGGGCCAATCCTTGGTGATTTTTGTCCAAATGCTGAACAACCAAAACCAACATGATGCACCTTCTTTCCCTTATGCTGTTCCAGATTTGAGAAGCCGCCAAGGCTTGCTGCATTTCAGCCACTTACGGTTTGTCGGACCAAGACAATGTGCAGTAGGACGCAACAAACCAGATATATATATAGACAGAGCAGATTGTTGAGGAACAAGCTCAGCGATTTGAGACTGTCACCTCTGTCATGAAAGACAAGACAATCTATCAGCAAAAGCCACATCACCCTCGGCACGGCAATCCTTGCCGCTAAAAGCCTGAGTCAGCGATTTGTTGCCCAACACAGACTACTTGGAGTTCGGGCGTAGGTGCATGAGTAGGTTTAGCATGACATATCCAAGACTGAGGCAGTTGGCAAAGGGGTATATGGTTCTATGGAGATATTGATCTAAGTCAGTACCTCAGCTCTGGATTTGGAGTCTGTTGCGACCCGTCTTTGATAGAGCTTCACTTGGTATATGACAGAGACAGAGTAGACGGTTGGTGTTTAGGTTGACTTAAGTTACGACGGATTGAGGTAACTCGTGGTAACTGTCGATTATGAGTGGAAACGTCGAAGGGTGGCGACTAGCTAGATGAGCATGCTGGGTTTAACCAAGATAGAGCTGGTGTATGTTGAGTTAGCTTTGAGGGATCAAGTGCGCAAGTGTTAGGCTTGGTTGAAGTAGACGGATCCCGCAGGGTTATGTCAGTGAAGCTCGAGATACGAGACGCAACAATATTTTGATCCTTGGGAAAAGGATGAGACATGGTTAAAAGTGCTAGCTAAACTACTGCATTCGACTGGCTGAGAACCACTAGGCTCGGAAGCGTCCTGCTGGGGCTGGTCAGTCGATAGCAATTTCGGCTCCACATTTTGACTGGATCGACCCGCACACCTCACTCTCGCTGAATACGACTCGGCAAACTCCACGTGAGCTGTACCTATACGCTGGCGCTCGCTCTTTCCAGACACTACCGTCGAAATTATCGCGGATCCGGCCGGAGGTACGCTGACGGGAGATCTGAGCCGGTGACAGCGAGGAATCAGTCGTGTGTTCAGCGTTGATGATCGAGTATGACTGATGGATAATTCACCAGACTATATGATTCGATCGATCCCTGACCATCATGCCTCCATCCCCAACCCCGGGGACTCTGTCCGCATCTCGACCCTCCTCTTCATCCTCTGCGAATCCTTCACCTCCACCGGCTCCCTTACCCACCTCGCTCAACTCCAATCCCTCTCTTCGTCAGCGTACGACATCGTCACCCTCTTCCTCTTCCACCGCGTCATCCTCCGCTCCAAGACCGTCGCCAGTATCCTATGGATAGCCGGGGACGTTGTTACAAGTGGGTGGAAAAGCGATGCATGAACTCGACTATTCTTAGCCGCAGTCTTATGCAACTCTGTACAACGCGTCATCCGCTCTGCTCCATCCCGCGCGGGTACCTGATAGCATCCGCATTGCTACTCTGAGAGCAGCCTACGACTCTCCCGGCGTAACAGACGTCTCCGCCGAAACTCCGACCTGGCGAAGAAGACGAGGGAGGGACGAGTCAGGCATCGATACTTCAAGCCCGAGCGCCGGAATCTACGCAGACTGGTAAATCTTCGATACATCCGGTCCCTCGTCGTCGAGTCTCTACCGTTCGAAGGGCTGGGAGAACAGTTTCTACTCCTCTCGCTTAGGCGGAGTACGGATCTCCCAGTCGACCCTTACTTCCTCAGCGAATCGTCATTGGACTCGATATCCGATCAATCAACATCCTACGTCTCATGGATCGTTCAAAGCGATCTCTGTGTCCCAATCTCGACTCCATCGCCTTGAGGGCGGACAGCGTCGGCGGGATCAAAACATACCGGAATACCAAAGGAACGACATATGACAATCACCCCGTCCTCGAGGCGTTGGAGTTCGCCTGTAATCCGAAACACCTATGCCTTACCTTCAATTTACCTCACCCCCAATCAGAGGCGAGGCGTCGAATCAGGATCGCCGGTCCAATGCCAGGTAGAGGCGGTCCACCAGGAATCATCCCTGGAGGAGCAGTTCGTATCATGCGTGGTGGCATCGGTTCGGTCAACGAGGAACGACTTCCCAACTTCCGCTCCCGTATCAACTGCCTCGTGAGGGGATGGACAAGGCTATCCAGTCTCTGCTGCCACGAAGTCG
>JAABUP010004477.1_pt1 | contig 22758 bp, 30 predicted proteins | sample 5559201 | NCBI WGS metagenome assembly JAABUP01 (sample SAMN10711887, study PRJNA513373) | rock metagenome | isolation source: Antarctica rocks | place: Antarctica | reverse complement strand
TATATATATTTGTCTGACTGACTACTGACCACATCTAGTATCCTTAGGTTTCCTGTGATTTGTCAGAGTTTGTCATCAAGCATAGGGTTGTGGTGTGACTAAACCCATTCAAAACAGGGCCCTTTAGTCATGCTTTGTTTTAAAGATATGAATTCAGACCCTATCTGTCAACCTAAATCACTTGTGCTACAAAGGGTTTCAGAGCCAAATAAGCATCCAGTACTTAGTGCCGTACCTATATATTAGCTAATTCCTATATACCTTTGTAACACTTATTACAGAAATTTTCTGAAATGCCATGTTGACTGATCCGGCGGGAGAAGCTTTGACCCAGAACTGTCTTCGGCGTTCAGCACGCATCGATCAAGACACCCGATTGGGCGTAGCATGTTTTCTTGAAAGCTGGTGTGTTTCAGCTTAAGCTTGCCGATCGTGCCATGAATTGTCTGCTGCATCTCTGCTTCTGATCAGCTGGTCCGGCTCGACACGGTGGCCGTCCTGTCACAGTCCTACATGGCATCTACAGCAGAGCTCAAAGCTGGTACGTTGGCATACATACTGCAGACCAACCCCGGCCGCTTGAACGGGATTTGATCAAGCTGTCGTGCCTGTATAGCTGTCACAAACAGCCTTGAAAGCAGTGGCACACTGCAGCAGCTGCGAGCACAAGTGAGAGCTGAAATATATCAATCCTTGGAGAGTCCACAGGTGTAGACATTTGCTTGCCACAGCACCTATGACAGTGACTGCATCGACAAGCCGCACAATACTCTCTGCGACCAGTGCAGGAAGCTGCACTTCCGCTGAGCAGAGACAACCTGGTCATCAATGAGCTATTGCGGGAATACCTGCAGTTCAATGGCTACCGCAACACTTTGTCAGTTCTGCTTCCAGGTGCAGAGCACTCACCTGTGATGCCTCTCCACTGCAAGCATAGCTGTCAGCTCTGAACAGCAGTCCCAAGACATGTGACAGGTCTGACACCAAAGTGTTGTTGCAGAAGCTAGGCAGCCTCAGACTGCACCATTTGACAGGCAGCTGCTGGCAGAGATGCTAGGGGTCACAGAGGACAGCAACATTTTTAAAGTGTAAGATTTGCAGCAGAGCTGTTGAGTGGGTGCTTTTGCATGAGCAAGCTCAACAATGCCTACACCACAATATGCTATGCAGGCCATTGTTGTACGCACTCGTCGCTCAACACAAGCAAAATGCTCAGAGCAAGACTCAGGCTGCAGAGTGACTGACACTTCCTGGATATGATAGCATGCCCTGTGGTGCATCGTTTACAGCACTTGTTGTGAAAATTGACTGTTAGTATATAAGTCATTTGTGTCTTGACACTCCATTCCAGACTCTCCTTCATGAAGTCGACATCAGACACAGCAATTCACATTCATCACAGCTTTGTAGCACAATAGCTTTGGAAGCTGCAAGCAGGGACGCTGGCCACTAATTTCCTGTGAACTGCTGATGGCATACAGCAGCTGCAGAAATTGCTGTGTACGTCAGCTGTCCTGATTAACTGGGCTTTCAGCATCGCACACAGATATGCTTAGCAAAACTGTATGCACTTGCTTTTTGAACAATCAGCCCTGACTCTTCTTCAACCTGCACTGGAGAGGCATATGGGGAGAAATTTTGTGGGTACCATGTTCAGTGCATCACAGTTTAGGAGCTGAAATGAAGGTCAACAGGTCTGAGTTTGTCAGGACTGATCCATAAATCTAGTAAATGCTGGTGGTCAGTACCAGTCAGAGGCAAATCGCAAGTGCACATTGAACATCAGTGCTGCCGATGAAGTCAGCTTGCAATGCGCTCTGGGCTAATTAAGCGTTGGATAAAATCAAGTCCTCTCAATGATGAATCCGATACTATTCTTCCATGGCAAGCATGACTGTCTGCTCATGCCAGACACATTGCCTCCCTGCTGCACTTGTGCTACGAGCTTTTGCGTGGCATGCATGAGGACAACAAAACACAGCAACTGTCAGCCACTGCCAGTTGGACAATACTTGCATGGCACTTTCTATCTGCTCAGTACAGTCATGTTCTTCATCCAACAACCACGCACATGTCTCCTCTAAGAAGTGCATCAATGGCGCTAGTATTTGCATCTCAAACACCTGGTGAGCACCACAGTGCACACATTGACCTGGTGTTGGCTTCGTTTTCTTTGGCCACAATGGCAAGCCGCCCCAACTGCATGCCAGCATGGAAATGTCAGCATGTGGAGAAGAGTCAGTAGGAGCGCAGCAAGTTGCAGCTTTGCTGTGGCCCAGCTCAGCATCATGGTCCGAGTGCAGATGGCACACAAGCCAGATTAAGCAGTTTCCTGTTTGAGCGAAGCCTCTTTTTATGCGTCATTAAGATGGTCTGATCCATGTGATGCTATATGCGCATGACCATCTTTAGTGTGGGTACCCTGCACGAAAGGGGGTGCTATACCCCGGGTGTGACGTGGACCAGACCGTTGTTGTACAAGTTGACAAGAAGTTTACAAATCAGCAATAAATGATCACACTTGATATTTGACAATGCGGGTTGCAGTGCATATGCCATAGTAACTCGAGATTGCACCCTCAGAGGTTGCATGTTTGCTTGCAATGACTGGCCTGAGATAGTGCTTTTATGTTGTGCTAACAATGGAGCCATGTGATGCATCTGTTGCATTAATCAGGCAGAGATTTATGTGCATTTAGCCATGTGCCTCATTCTACATGCAGCTTTAGCTAAACAGGGAGTGTAAGCATCAAGTCATTTCTGCAATTACTACCTATGCGACCACCTTGATAAAAGCAGCTGCTTGCACAGACACATTGTCACGTTGGCATACCTGTATCTCACACATTGCTGTGGAACATGCTGTACTTGCGCACAGAATTTGAGAAAAGCTCCTTCCTTGTCCTCTTCATACGTTTCACCAGACCATTCATCACCGGGACCATCCATGGCATGTGAGGGGCCAGACTGCGCAGCATACTGTGTATTCAATCCATATGCAGCTCATTTTTGCATGTTAACTTTTAAGTGAAACACTCTGCTGCAGACACTGTAAGTGAAGTGCACAATTGAGGCTACAGGTGAAATTGCCTGTACCTGCTGGTTTCCTTGTTGATGTGCAGTTACAAGCTCGGCAATGTGTTGGTCCTCAGCTGACATGCTTGAAGACGCTCCAACAGCTTCAGCAGTCATGTGGAGGTAGAAGCCGGGCAGCTGAGGTCCTGCCATATCTGGACTCAAGCCGCAGCAAGACATTGTCTGCAGCTGCTGCCCACATGGTTGTGTGATCACTTCTGCCTGCTGCGAGTTTGGGGCGGGCGTGTTTTGTTGCTGGTGTGATTTGTTCAGTGCCTGTTCCAAGTCGCTGAAGTCAAATGCATCATTTCCTTGGCTTGCATCATTCTCATTGTGTGTCTGGCTGCCCCAGCTATCATCTGTCGCACCCCAAGCGTCAGCAGCCTGACTTTGCTGCAAGGTATTATCAGCATTGTTCACATCTGGAGAAGAAGGTGATTCCATTGCAAAAAGGTCATTCCGGATATCTTGAGTGCTCTGTGCTACTTCGTTGCTTTCAGCTTGTGTATTGCTGGGCAGTTGGCAAGAGAAAGCTCGCCAGCTGCCGGCACCTTTTGCACAATCAGGGGAGATGCAGGCCCACAGCATCAAGACACCACTGGAATTTGCAGGTTGGGGCACTGTAGGGACCTGCAAACAGAAGAAGCTGAGCTAACACGTTGTCTGCTATCATTTGCAATGTAGGTGAGCAAGCTTCGTGCTCATAAAGTTACCTGCACTACCAGCACCATCCTGTTCTGGCAAATGTGGCATGTGACCAATGGATTTAAGGGCGGGGCAAGCCCAGGGAAAACGGGTTTCCCACCCACTTTGGCTACCTTGTGATCTTTATAATCGCCTTCATGCTCAAGATCGCCTGGCATTCCGCATAAGACTGTGCGAGTACTGCTTGACCCATTCATAGATTCGGAAGCGACGCACAAGCGGCACGGCAAGCACTCTGGCAGTCGAATGCAACAGTCAGCCGTTGCCAGGGCTCGACTCGAGGGCGTCAGTCAACTGCCCTGACCTTTTGACCTTGGTACAACTTTAACTCACAACAGCTGCATTGGGCCATTGGCATGTCTGTCACCAAACTTCAGCGGGTATTGCGTATCTGCGACTTCGGCATCAAACCTGTCAAGTACGCGGAAGCTCTTGCTGTCCAGGAAAGACTTGCAGAGCTTTGTAAACGTAAGGAAGCTCCTGATACGCTCTTGCAGCTACAAGTAAGTGTTGCGATGGCTTGCGTGCAGACAAGTTACATGACATCGGGTTTCAGCTGCTGATGTAGTCCTCCTGATGCCGCCTGACTGCTAAAGTCTGGCCCACTGTGTTTCCTGCATGCCTCGCTGCATGCATATATGGGAAAGACTCTGACTGCTTTCATGCAGCACGCCAGCGTCTACACTCTTGGTAAGCGCGGTCAGACAGCCCATTTCAAGGTGCCCAAAGCTAGTCTTGAGCAACGAGGCATTGATATTCATAATGCTGGAAGGGGAGGAGAAACCACTTATCACGGGCCAGGGCAGATGGTCCTGTACCCTATTGTCAATTTGCGGAGACTTGGCCTAGGTGCGCGAGCCTATGTAGAAACCCTCGAAGAATGTATGGTGGGCGCTTGTGGTCATTATGGCATCCAGGCCAGGGTGAGAGCGCAGCATTGGCATTTGAAACAAACTGCATTCATGTTAAATGCACACTTGCATCGAGGTGCACGTTTGATGCTCAGGGACAAGTACCAGGCAGGACTGGTGTCTGGGTGGAGGACAGAAAGATCGGAGCGGTGGGGGTCAAAATTTCACAGGGTGTTGCCTCACATGGAATTGCAATCAACATCAGCACAAACCTCACATTTTACCAGAACATAGTGCCTTGTGGCATTGAGGACTGTGAGATCACCACTGTTGAGAAAGAAGCTGGAGCATGTGTAAAGGTTGAGGAATTTGGGCGTCTGCTAGTGCAGCAACTTCAGCAAAAAATGAAGTACGACAATGTGATCAGCATCCCACCTAGTGAGCTGTTTGCCCCTGGTGAGATGGCTCTTGCATGATGCTCCTGGACGATACAGCAACACTCTTACAACTCAAAAGGTCACAAGAGCAATGCGCACAACACAAAAGACAAACTGTTGATCACGAATAAAATTGGGCAGTGGCAGTCAACGCCATAAACTGATCACAACAATGCAACCTTAAAAGCTGCTGTCTCTCACTTTTGGATGTAGCAAAGAAAGAATTGGTCATCATCAGTTGCGTGAGTCTTGTGAGTCACCAAATCCCATGTCCCAGAAACCATTTGGTGTTGCTGGAGGTGCAAAGCGGTATCTATGTCTAGAGGCGTCCTGATGCAGGTCTTGCCTTGGCAGAGCACTCCCACCTTGCCCTCTGTGCATAGCAGTGCCTGCAGTCACTGTGAACTTGCTGAAATACGCACGGAATGCTAACTTGTGAGCTGACTGCATACCTCTGGTGATGCACTGAGCTGTTGACAAACAATAAACAGAAGCGGACATGTCCATCAGGCAGGGGTTCTGCAGCAACTTTGTTCTTGACCAAAGAATACAATGCAGGTTCAGGCACAAGCTCTGTCAAAGACAAGCATGGGAAGACAGGTCATGTCTCTTCGTGGTTTGTGGTGTACCTAGCAGTAGAGTGTGGCCACATGTCGGCAGTGGCTGACCCTCAAGACCCCATGTGTTCACAGCCTCGTAAAAGCGTCTGCAGTCCAGGCACTGGATGCCCTGCATGCACCAACATATGTCCTATCAGGAAAGGTGGTAGGCAAGCGGTGTATCAGAATCCATCTGTACAGCAACAGCAACACTTGCTACGCATTTAACTGAACCAAGCACAAGTCACAAACACTTTCACATAGTATAAAAACGAGTGTTGCCTGGCCAGCTGGACAGCAAGCAGGACTGCCTGATGCAGTGGCTTCACTGCAGCAGCTGGCTGTGCACAAGCTTGAATGCAGTCACACAAGGACCAGATGTTGCATGAGCAACATCAACTGGAGAGAAAGCTGAGCAGGCATGACCTGAAGGGCTGCCCGATCAGCTTTGCCTCGCACCACCTCCTGGTACTTGAAGCCCCCATCCATCCTGGCCCTCTGTGCTGTCTCCCCCAGCACTGCTGGCACCTCATGCCCGCCCACACCTGATTGCAGCCAGCATTGCTGACCCTCCTCACCTCCCTGCTGCCTAGGGACAGCCACTGCTGCTGCTGGCTGTGGCTGATCATTCTCAGCAAAGGCAGCAGCTCGCTGGCCTCCTCTCTGCTTCCACTTTGCCGCCTTGACCTTGCTTACTCGGGGCGGAGCACTTGTCTGTCTATCTAGCGTGCGCTGTTTCAATGGCCTGTTCCTCTGATCAGCTTGGTCTGCCACAGCTGAATTCAGCTGTGGGTGGCGGTGGCTGGTTTCAGCAACAGGCAGCATGTCGCAGTCCAGATCAGGATCCAGGTCGACATGTGATCTGCGGGGGCTGCTGGAAGGGCATGCCCTGATGGGGGCTGTCCTGGGATCTGAATCAGGATTGTGAACAGCTCCTGGCTGTTGGTCCTGCCTTTGACCAGCTGGTGTCAGGTTAGGCTGAGTCAGGTCCAAGCTATCATGCTGCTGTGCAGGCTGTGCAGCAGGCACATGAAGAGGCACCGCCCAGTGTGTGGCTGCAGCAGGAACGACCAATGCATCTGCTTGCTGCTGCTGTACGCTGTGATGATCTGATGCAAGCACAGGCTCTTTGGCTTTAGACAGGCCAGAGTGACCAGCAGACATGGCATCCTCGCCGTCACTGATGGGGTCATCATCCTGCATGGCATGCGCTGCTTCTGTGCTGTCTGCTGGCTGGTAGGCCTCCGCCCCACAGGAGTCAGGTGGGCAGGACCTGGATCGTTTAGAGGGCTTCTGGCATGAGTCTGAAAGGCGACACAGGCTGTCCCGGTCCAGCTGTTGGATTCCTTCTGCATGGCCTGCCAGGCGGGCCTGCCAAGGCTGAAGCTCCTGCTGGGCTGAGGCTGTGGGCAGCTGATGGTGGTGTGATGGCAGCACCCCTGGATCTTCTGTCATGCTTTCATCAAGTACGGGCTGCTGTACATACAGTACAGTAGCTGGACATGTGGTCTGATGAATGCTGACAGCCATTGCCAGGAGCCATGCTATGCACACACATCACAAAGACAACTCTGCAGCTTGGAGGCACATCAGCTCGGAAGGCACTAGGCATGATGAAATTATAGCATGGACAAGCCTAACTCAGTGGCCCTGTCTAGCCCCAACAGTGACAGCACAACACAGACCCAACACAGCATACGACAGCATCGTGCAGTGCAATCATAGAAAATGGGCTGACCTGATCCTCACTGAGCAAGCCAGCCAAGATGAGGGCCTCTTTTGCCCCAGGGGACAGCTCCTCTGAATGGCTTGCATGCTGCTGCTGCTGCTGCTGCCTGCTTCTGCGCTGCCATGTTTGCTGGTCCCCCTGTGACTCCCTGTGCTGCTGCTGCTCTTCCTGCTGTTCAACCAAACCTGAAAGAAGTTGCTGCTGCTGCTGTCCCTGCTGCTGCAACACTCGCTTGCTCCTGAAAGGCCAGCTCAAGCCCTGCTGCAGCTGCTTGCTGGGTGCATCACCAACCACAGGCTCAGGATCCACAGTCAGCTTTGATGCTTGCCCAAGCAGGCCAGCAGCCGCCAGGTCCATCTCAGCAGTGAACCTGTTGTGCTCTGCGGGGCCCTTCCTGACCTTCAAGGGCTTCTGCGGCTTGCTACTGTTGCACGCCAGGGCTGCTGCAGAGCCTGAGGTGGTCACACCATCAGTGGCCAACTGGAAGGCATTGCCCTGTCTGTCCAGACTTGGGAGCTGAGGCATGGACTGTGCACCAGACGCTGACCTTTGCTGTTTGGTGCGGCGCTGTGCAGGCTGCCTCATGTCACGCAGCTGCGTGTATGCATTCCTGTACCTGCAAACGGCCCGGGTTGTGCTGTGCAGCTGTCACGCAGTACAACACAGGGCTGGCTTGGCAAAGGAACGTGTGACATCAGGCAATTGCGTTTATGCCTGTGCATTGCGTGTAACCCAGGTAAGTCAAAATTGCAGCTTGCCATGAAGACTGTCTGTCTGTGCAGATGTAGGTAAGATGTAGATGCAGATTAGCTGAAGCGCAGATTGGCTAAGATGCAGTTGAAAAACCTTTGGGCATAGAGGTGATGAGCACTCAGGAGAAGAATGCTCAGCAATAGCAAGGGGAAAGTGGTGCAGCAAGCAGCTACCTGTCAGCCTTTTTTTTCTCTTCATTGTAAGCCCTCTTGATCAGCTCTCGCTCACGCTTCAACTTGCCAACCTGCACACAAATGCAGATGGTTCCATGCCTCCAAGCTGCAGAGGAGGACAATGTATGAATAGTGGCAGCGGAGAAGCAATCTCACAGCGCAGAAAAAAAGAGAACTGATTCTCCCACATGGACACAGCATGTTTGTTCTGTTGTGAGGTGCCCAGGAAAGTCAAGGCATAGCTGGCATACCAGGAGACACATTAAGCAAAGGTTGAGGCTCACCAGTGCCACAGGATCTTCTTGGGAAGCATCAGCGTCTGCTGTGCCAGCATCAGAGGACTGTTGCTCACTTGTCAGGTTGAGCTGCTGGTCATCTGAAGGCAACTCCTCGGCTGTCAACGGTAAAACAGAGGGTGGCTGGGGTTGGTTGGCCTGCTTGAGCAACTGCAACTCCTGCTTCTGCTGGATGCACTTGTGCCTGTATGCTAGAGCTGCTTTCAGATCCTGCTCAAGCTTGCTGTGCTGCTGCTGAAGCTGCTCGTTTGCTGCTTGCATGGCAGAAAGGGTGTCCTGGTGTGTACGTGCCATGTGTTCCTGGATTGACTTGTATCTGCCAAGCGTTGCCTGAAGATCTGCAATTTGTGCATTCAGGTGCTGCTCCAAACTGTGCGCTGTGCCTTGCTGCTCTTGCAGCACCTTCTGCAGTGCATCCTTTTCCTGGCACCACTGCTGCCTTTCTACAAGAAGCTGCTGCTCATAGTTTTGACGCAAGTCAGCCTCAGCAGCCAGAGCACGCTCAATCTCGGCGTCTCTGCTAGCTCTGCAGTGTGCGTGGGAATTTGTTGGCATGGCCTTGGCAGCAACTTAATTTGCACAAGGCCAACATACTTACAGCATAGCTTCGTGGGCCTCCGTTTCCTGATGACATTCGCCAGCAAGCGACTGATGCTGGGTGGCCAGTTGACGTGCCACGCCCAGCAAGTGCTCAATCAAAGTTGCTTGCTCAGACACTGCTCGTGACGAGTCTGGACTAACAGATCTGGAGGCAGGCAGAGGTGACGGTAGCATTTTTGCCTTGTTGGGCCTTGCTAACAGCGCATTCCGCCACCTTTTGTTGCCAACACGCTTCTGCTCTATGAAATATCACCGTTGACCTTGCGGCGACGACATGGGGCCCTGTCTAGGCGTGCTTAGGCATGCCAAAGCATGCCCGCAGCACAGGTGCCTGAGCAGCTTCGCCTCTTAGTCACCCATATGAGCTATGCATGCCACTACGACATTGCGTGTGTGCAAGTCCTGCAGTCAGACGCCGCTGGCTTGATAAAACGTTTGGCATCAAGTTGCTGGAAAGTCAGCAATGGTGTCGACACCTTCTCTTCCGTCTGCCGCTCACGAGATCGCGGACTCAGTGCTACTAACAGACGAGGAAGCAGAAAAGTTCTTGCACAAGTTTCCCCTGGTGCACATTTTAGAGTGAGTGTTGGAGATATGGCACGACAATGTTCGCTACGTCTAGTCAGAGGCGACCAATGTCCGGGTAGACGTCTGTCTTTTGTGTGATCGTCTTGTTCTCTTCTGCAGGACTCTGCAGCGTGGCACTCTCAGCTCTCAAGCTACTGAATTTGTGTGCTCGGCTTTGAAGAAGGTTTTTGCTACTCCATATGGTAAACCATGTCAAAAAGGCTCTCAAGCTTACCTTCATGAAACCTTGTGTCACACTTCAAGTGGCAAATTGTCAGCGCAGGAGTGCAACAGCTGCCAGCTGCGACCCCATATGCATTGGAAGCTCTTGGAGCACCTTCACATGCACTGCGGAGGCTTGGCTGTCAGCAGCTTGGTGCAGCATTGCCGGTGAGCTGTTGTTATCTGACCATAATCTGGCTTTCCCACTATACCCAGAGCCATGTTCGTGCAGGCAGTAACTGCAGATCAGCAACAGCGGATCGCAGGTGCTTTAGTAGAAGCTTTGACCGACAAAGACACTGGTGTTGGCTGTGATGCTGCTGCAGCCTTGCAGCAATATGGCTCAACTCAGCAAGGTCTGCTTCACAGGCAGTGCATCCCATACTAGCGCCACTGCCTTCTGTCTTGCCGAAGAGGTTCCCTCCTTCAGCTCTCTCTCACAGGTTGTTACAAGCTGTAGTACTCCATGCTAAAATGCAGGATTCCAGGACTTGGTGTCCCCACAAGGCGCTGGGCAGCAATTGAGTGCAGTGCTGGCCTCTAGCAACCCTGTGGTGCGCATGAGGGCCATCGCACTGGTCATTGGACTTGGCGGACAGTCTGAAAACTCTGTAAAAGCGTTACAGCAGTCAGGTTGGCGGCATTATCTGCATTGGCAGCCTATGCTGCATCAAACAGCAGAAATTGCATTCAGCTTGACATGTCATCATGGCTATGAGCCTGCGCCAGTGCAAACTACAGCATCATGACCTTGCAGGCCAGAGGCTACCTGTAAGGGGTGGGTACGCAATTTGCATGTCATTGCCTGTCCCCAAAGTATCAGCTTGCACAGCGTTTGACAGCAATCAGTTTGCACACGGTCTGAGAATACTTTCAACATATACGAGAAGTGTATCTCAGCTCTGTACCACGTGTCTTTGTAGAGGGAGACAGAACGACTGAACACCTTAATTGCTGAGCATCATTCAACACGACTTGTGGCTTATGGCTGTGGCAGGCCTCTTGCAGCCGCTAGTGAAGGAGCTGACCAATGTGCAAGACCCCCTCACCTGTCTGTCTGCCCTCTCGCTGCTCAAGGAGCAAGTGGAGCAGACAAGCAGCAGCAGGCTTCAGTCACTGCTTGCAAACTTCTTCCTGCCACATCTGGAGCAGCTGTTGCGCCAGGCTGACAGCATTGTCAAGCCAATGGCCATGCAGGCAGGCATTTTTGTCAGGCTCTCTCGCCTTGGATGTCATTTGCGCCTGCGCATTTTGTCGGGCTCACTCGCCTTGGATGCCATTTGTGCCTGTGCAATTGCCATGCATGGTTGCAACATGCTTGAGTGCACTTTGTTGTTGGCAAGGAGACTGTTGTGCACACAGGGGTCCACACTGCTTCACCTTTGCGTTGACCTGTGCAGTTGCACCAGTTGGAACAGACCATACCATTACATGTTGTCGGCTGGTGTGTTATGTGGTGTGCACCTTGTGGCCAGTGCCTATCATGTCAAAGCTGTAGGCTGTAGCTGCACCAAGATGCCAGTGACAACCAGAGAAACTAGCCTCTGTCAGTCAGGCCACAAGTTGTTGTAACAAGGCAATGTCTATGCCTAAGAAGTGTTTTGAAGCACTCACCGTGGTGGGCTCGTTCAGGTAGCGGCAGCACTTTCAGCAGCAGTGGTCAAAGTCAGCACTACTAACACTCAGGAGGGCAAGAAGAGCTCAACGCCAGCAACTATGGTCATCTCATCAATCAAGCAGGTCCTGGATGTGAACGGCAGGGATGACTTCTCAGTAAGCTACTTGCCTCCATGCGGAACTGCCCACACACATTACATTCCCAACTGCTGAGCAGCTTTGTGATAAGTGAATTTCTGCTTAGTGCCACAACGTTTTCCCCAGCAGCCTTTTTCTTGGTGATGGAGTTGTGTCCATCTCATGTCATCATCTGAACAGACCCTGAGCAAGCAATCGCTAGGTTTCTGAATCAGGTCTGCAAGTTCAGGAGCAGGTTGCCATGGCACAAGTTGCACCAGATAGTCAGTCTTGTACACACCGGCTTCTTGACAGGTTACTATTTGCAGTATGTATGGCACATATTGCAGTACACATTGCATCTGTGGTACAGGTTGCAGAGGAGCAAGCTGCGCTGGATGCTTTGAGTGAGCTAGGCATGCAGCAGGGGGGCGCTGAGGCTATCCTGCTGCACCCTTGTCAAGTCATTCAGGACGTGACCTGCAAAGCTCTGGGGCGCGCCCCTAGCCCAGACGTGACCCTAGCTGCTGTACACGCCCTTGCCACCATTGCAGGTCACTCTCACACTGCCCTGCTTGCACAGCCATATGTCTATTTGTGATGCACATCCACATTGTCTGTGCATCAATCATGTATGAGCAGATGCTGTCAATACTCAGCTGAATTGGGTCGGCACATCTGGCAGCAACACTGTAAGCATGCCAGAGCCTTGTGCGCTGTGAGGTTTCTGTATCTGAATGCTGAAAGTCATGCAGCGTATGTATGGCTCTAGTCGCATCTCTGGTGTATAGGTGCTGAACATAATTGGTATGTCAACAGCAAGCGGGTCTTTTGATTTCTGGGTCTTTTGATTTCTCATGTGTACATAACCGGCTCTTTGCGGAGTCATGGATGACGTGTTGCTGTTGGGGAGCCATTGCACAATCAGACATGAGGGCACATGCTGTCTGAGTGTACTGTGCAGGTGCCGAGCGGTCTGAAGCTGTGGTCAGCTCTGCAGCAGAGGAAGCTCTGAAAGCAGCTGTGTACGATGGGGCAGCCTCCAGCAGCCACCAGGGGGGCCCAGCCCATGTCCTGCTGGCCTACCTGGAACAGCCCTTCACCGATCTACGCATTGCTGCCTACAGGTGATGTCCCTGCATGAAGCTGTGTCAATGTTGCAAACCCACCAGTGTCTTGTGTGTCCCTGAGCTGCATGCTGATCCTCAAGACAGAACCATGAACACTCAGTGCAGGGTCTTGCACAACCTCACCCACCTGTGCCATTTGCTCGCCTGTGTGCCATTCAAATACAAGTCTGCAAACTCAAATACTGCTGTTCACTGAAACGTCACACAAGTCAAATCAACCTGACTGTCTGGGTTCATGGAATAGCCACGCATGACCGAGGTGCTGCATGGTGTTGCTTGTGTGTAAGTTGCTGAGTGTTGACAAGCCTGTCATGCCTGGCAACATACACATGCCACCAATTTGCCTGTGTAGAACTCTTGTCTTGGGACATGTAGTGGCCTGCCTGCCTGCTCTCTGACAGGCATGCATGCGATAATGAGGTAAGAGCAGTAGCCTGCATGTTAGCAGAAGGCACGCATTATACCAGCTGCCAACAAGTCGGCAAAAGACATGCAACTTATTGCACGCACCAGTTGCAACCCCTGAGCCGATCACATGAGTGCCAGGTCACTACAGCTCCTGCCAATAACACCATGTTTGCTTTGAATCAGCGCATATGGCCCCTGTCAAAACACGTGGTGGCTGCCAATCCACAGCCAAAGATCCATATCAATTGCACTCATGCACTGTTGTTGCTGCAGGCTTGCAACTGCTCTGGGCTTAAGGGCGTGGGGTGCAGGGGAGATATGTCTCCATCCAGGCTTGCTGCATCACCTGTGCAACCCCAAGACTGAAACCTCACGCCAGGGCTGTGAGTTCAGATACGCTTGCCTACAGGTGTTGTTTTTTATGCCCCTGGGTCGATTAGAGTTCTTCTTTCCTTTCATTTCTCTTTTTCTTTCTTTCCTTTTCGTTCTGCTGCTGGTGCTACTGGATAATGCGTGTTTCAGTGGCTGTCTATACACCCAGGGCTAATGCATTTAGCACTGCACATTCCTGCTGTAGGTGTGCTGTATCAAGGCTGAACGTGTTTCAGCAGATGCACAATTGTCAGGCCTGATGAACATGACGCCATGATGTGCGCATTGTCTACTTGCTCGCATTGTCTACTTGCTTATGCGCAAATCACTCCAAGGCAATTTGCATAACTCTGGTTTCTCTCCATGGCGCCGCGCTGAAGGCTATTGCATAATCATGCTGCACAAGTTTTCTTTGTTGTTGGTTGCAAAAAGGCTCAATTTAAGAGAGCATAACCCTCATGGTGGTGTTGCTGAGGGAATGTGTGCACAAACATCTGCATGCAATGACGTGCAGAACTTGACAAAGTTTCTGAAGCATACCTGGTACATTCAAGCTTGATTGTATGATCACACATTATTGTGTTGCAGGCTCTGGCAGCCACCACCAGATCTGTATTGTCAGCATCTGAGACAGCCAGGGATGCTACAGCGAGGGAGATACTGACAGCATCAGCTCCCACAATACAACTGGGTGTGTCACAAGGGGTATATGGGAGTGGACAGGGCAGAGCAGCCATCATGGAGCATCAAGTAGCCACTATGCAGTCATAACACACCGTGTACTGTTCAGTAAGCAGGGTCAAGATGGTGGCATCAAAACTGTTCAGGACATCATCAAGTGATATTGTTGCTTGCTGTGCAGTTGTCAGTCAAGTAGCGTGCAGGGTCATAATTGCAGTGTAGTAGCGACTGTCATCAACACTGCACAAGCTGCAATATACTTTTAGTGCATAGTAGTCTCATACGTCATTTGTTTCACAACCTGCAGATGTGCAGAGAAGCCATCAACAACTGGCGCACTGCGTGCCAGGCTTTGAGTGAAGGTGACACTTTTGTCTCAGATCTGAGATTTGATGCACGCATGATTAGCTACAGCTCATAACGTTTTCTTGCTGGATGGGCGATTTGCAAGAATAAAGGGGCATGAAGCCAGAATTGTGACAAGTACGATTACGGTACCATCGGAGGCAGGACTTTTGAATTAGGCATCGAAGATGAAGACTGCTTGTTGCCTCTCGAGATTTTGCATGTCCAAGCTGTGCATGTAGATACTTTTTATGTGGAACAGCTGCCCGCAGTTGCTCAGCTTACACACTGCAATAGCTTTTAACAGCGCTCTTCAGATCGCTTTCAGGTCATCAAGCTGCTGGCCTGCCAAGTGCTAATCAGTCATGCAAGACCGCTGGCAACCGGCCAGCGCTCAAGTTCGGCCGCATCAGAGAGGTCCAGCAGGTCGACAAGGGCGTGGTCGCAGCAACAGACAGCACCAAGGTGTTCCCAATGTCGAACAGTGTAGAGAAGGATCACAAGAGCAACCAACAACGTCCGGTCGTGGCATTACGCAAGCTGACTCGCAACCGCAGCAACCATTCATACCGCAAAGGATGATTGTTTTGATGGGTTTGCCTGGATCCGGTACATTACTTTGAGTTCGTACGCGGTCACTTGCTGACGATGCGCAGTCTTGGATGTTGCAATCCTTGGCCAACGTTCAAAGAATCGAAAACACTGCAGGAAAGACCACTCTCGCAATGCGTTTACGGCAACTGGGTTGGGTGTGGATCAATCAGGTGAGCTGCATGCCACGCTTGCAACGTTATGCTTCCAAATACTATGACCCATGACTGAAGTGTACAGAAAAGTCACTGTCAATAAGTACCTAGTCATTTGCAGGACATCATGGGTGACAGACAGAGATGTGAGTTTGAGTGCACGCAAGCTCTGCTCGCTGGCAAGGAGGTTGTTATCGACAGGTATGCTTGTACCCACCACATACTTGTAACTGCATGAGCAAGCACATGCAGCAGAGCCATGCACAGCAATGCACGCAGCAACACTTTTGCTGCATGACGCTTCAGGTGTAACTTTGATGAGCAGCAACGAGCAACATGGGTGCGTATAGCACGTCAAGGCTCACATAGGGGAGGCATTTTTGTGCTGGGTTTCCATTTGGATGTGCCCATGAATGAGTGTATAAGGAGAGCTGAAGGCAGGATGGATCATCCAACCCTGAATGGCAAGGATGTTGTTGAGGTCATACTAAAGTGAGCCAACCTGGTGACAAGCTGTAGATGCATGTGTTCAGCAAATGCTGACAAGCTGTCTATATGTATACAAGTGTTGTCAACAGCAGTTCTGACAGTGTGCTCTGTGCATGAGATGTCAAGTTCTTTACAGACTTTGCACTTGCTGTCATAGTCAGGACGCTTGTCATTGATTTCACCGAGGGTAACAGACAAGAACCCCCGCATTGTTTTAGGTTTGCTGGCATGTTTCAGCGAGTCAGCCAGCGCGAAGGCTTCAACTCCATGTACGGCGCAACGCATCAGCAGGACATTGACAATTTTGTAAAGTTTGTTGGGGAAGGTCAGAGCTACCCACCAGCTTTCACCCCAAAGCCCCTATACCAAGTACCTGCTTTGTCGTCCAGTCACATGTCAGACCAGCCCCCGCCAAGTAATCTTGCTCAGCTGCAACACCCAGCACATCTTGTGCAGCAGGTCAATCAGGCACGCAATGGCATTGTCCACTCCCAATCAGAACCTCCACAGCAATCAGGCACTCAGCAGCAAGCAAGAGCACAGCCAACAGGCTTTGCCTCTCCCTCTCGCTCCAACATCGTGCCCTTCAAGCGCAAGGAAAAAGGAAGCTCTGGGCCCCTTTTGGCTGACAATCAACCTGGGAGCATTCAGGCTCACTTTGTGGATGAGGACATCAGTGCAGACACCCGGCCTATATTGCTCTTTGATTTGAATGGGACGCTGACTTCTCACACAGCTGCCAAGCGCAGCTCAGGCAAGTCGCTGATGCGGCCTGGCATCCACCATTTGCGGCGGCTGCAGGTTCGTGGTCATACCACCGCTTTGTGTGCAGTCATTAAGCAAAGCATCCCTAGCCTGGATGCCAGCGGCATGTGTGCAGCGGCAAACCAATGCCTGTGTACATTTCTACTGGCGCCTGTTCTCTAGAATCTCTGAAATCTGCAAAGTGTCTTTGCATGAGCAGGATTAGGGTAACATAGTCATGGCATGAGCATGGTAGGGTTTCCAGCAGCTCACATTGGGTGAATCATCACCTTTGTGGTGCAGTGATGCCTGTGGGCATCTGTGCGTGTGTGCACCCTGCGCCCGTATGCAGTACTGTTGCATGTCTCGCAAGCATTTAGATAATTGGTGGAAAGATTCATCAGCCGCTTGAGCTTAGTCAGTTGGATGCAGGAGCATTTTAGATTGGGCATCTTCACGTCTGCCACGCAGAGAACAGTGGGGAATGTGATTCCCCTGCTGGAACAGGCTGCCGGTCCTGGCACCCCTCTCTTTGCTGACCCATCCCTCATTCTGCACAGGTCTGTAGGGCATTTTGAATCTGCCCACATGTTTGCCACGCTCCTGTGCTGAACCGCCAATGTAAATCATGTACAGTTTGCGGTGTATAGAGACCACGTTGCCTCGTGTCTGTTTTGGCCAAGAGGAAGACACAATGCAGCCCATTTGAAAAGCAGTGGATCCTATGAATGACACACTCATGCACACTGTGCTAGCATGGGTACTGAAGCTTGCAGACAAGGCAGTTGCCAAGGCAGCCGCTGCAAGGATTACAATGCATGCGATAAGCACAGGACTTGGTTGGTTCAGGGCGCATCATGAGTGTCTTCAGCCATGACATTTGAGAGTCCTTGATAATCTTGCATGTCAGTATTGTGACTTGCCAATATGTGTTGATGCTGGGATTGAGGTACGTTGATTGCAGGAGCCACACAGAGAAAGTATCTGCTGATCATGTGGAGGCAGGCGGCAAGGAGTGGGACACTGTGAAACCCCTGCACAAGTGGTTCAAGCACATGCACCGGGTCCTGCTCATGGATGATGATGCCTACAAGGTGTGTACTCTATTTCAGCTTGGCTGCGATTGCATGTCTGCCTTTCTGACCTGCGCAGCATCAGCAACAGTAGACAACCACAACGAAGGTTTCCTTGAGACTTTCTGCAGCATCTGCTGCAGGGTTGCCGGCACTCTGGTTAAACCAGGTACATTTTGACAATTGCCAGCATTGCTGAATAGTGATACTGTGCAAAAAGGTCCACAAGGACTGTGATCTGTGGCACTTTCAGCCTGAAGTGCGACTGTCTGCTGTGCAGGCTGTTCCAGGTGAGGAAACCAATATGATATTGATCCACTGCTGGGAAGAAGAAGAGCCAGAGGACATGCATCTAAAGTATGTGGTGGACATTCTGCTAGCCGCTTACACAGATTTGTCTGAGGATGTGGATGTCAGGGACCAGTCTGAAAAGGTGTCAGAAGCTCTGAAAGTGACTGTGGCAACCCATGTTGCACAGCATATTTTTGGCAGCAGCAGCCAGACCACTTTCACGCAAGTTCACGCAGCACCATAGCACACATGGCGCTGATACCATCACAGGCAACAATCAGGGGCAGAACTGAGTCCTGAAGAGCCATACACTCGTGCAGCAGAGCTTGCTTAGGCAGCTTCAATGTCTGGCTGGTACTTGTTGAACAAAACGCTCCTCTACCTTTGCGTTTGGTCTTGACTGTACTCTGTGTGCTACAAATGAATCTGTACACCATTGCAATATTTCCAGAGCTCAACGACGCATGAGCGCAAAGATTACTGCCATATGTGTGAGTGCACAACCATGTTTAGTGCAGTACCTTCTGTTGAAGTCTCTTAAAGTTAGGGGCAGGTGCAAGCAAGGCAAGTTACAATTGAGCAACTTTAACGTCGAGCTCATGCTTTGCAGGCTTGCTTTGATTTCTGCATTGTGATGATTCCTGTGACTCTGATCTTACACCACATGAAAGGCATGCGATATACACGGTTATGACTTGCAGCATCACTCCATATGTTTTGTAAGGAAACTGCATCCTACTATTTTCATCCTGTTAGCACAGCATGCGATAAGAGAACTACAAGGATAGGTGAGCGAAGCAAATGAAGGGTAATTTATCCACTTGCAGTTGATCTGAATCTGCTGTGAAGGTACAGCACAATTTCTTTGTCTGTGCAGTGGTCGTCATTCAGGTGTAAACTGGTGTTTCCATTGCATGCTGTTCACTTGCCCCTGCTTGACGAGGCTCTAGCTTCTTAGAAAACTACACTGGCAGCTGAAACTGACAATGCATCGCCATACAGGTAAGCGCTGTGTATCACATTGGCAGCACTCGCTGTTGGGAGTATCAAATGTGTAAAAGTATGTCTGAGCCAGTGAAACAGCACAGTGCAAACAGCAATTGCAAGTGTGTGCAGTGTGATGTGACTACCTGCAGGCTCAATGGATGGTCTTTGGTGGTGCCTGGGATGACATTGCGCAGCCTGATGAGGAGCACTGCCAGCTACATGTCTTTGACTTCAAGACTTTGTCATGGCTGAAGCCTCCACTGGAAAATGCGGGTCTGGGGTACCGTAGGAACCATATGGCCGCCTGCCACAATGAGTCCCTCATTGTATTGGGAGGTCAGCCCTTGCACAGCCTGCTGCCTGTGGTGTCTGCTGATTGTCTCTGCAAGCTGCCCTGACTTTCCCGTATTTACTACGGTGCAAGCATGCTCCTTTGTAGGCAAATCGGATAAGTCAGTCAGGCAAGTAAGCTCACATGTCTAGACATGACTATTGCCTCTGAGCATTGCCTCATCTTTGAGGCACTTACACGAAGCGTTCCAATGTGCACAACAGCCATGCTCGATGCACAAGCAGAGTGACAATGATGCTGCCCTTCAGTGACGATCATTTGCGACACTGTAATCTGTTTCTTTAAGACCTGCAGCGGCAAGCTGTAGCTACAGCTGTAGCGTGACCATAGCTTGCTGGTGCCTGTATCACTGTTGCATGCCTGACCTTGCCCGAGCAAGGCAGCATTGTGTGAATTGCTGATGCAGGCATTTGTGATGAAGAACCTGTAGAGGATGTGCTATGTGTCAGAATGCAGGCAAAGCCGTATCACTTGTGGGAGTTTGACTCACATCTGGTGAACTACGAAAAGGCTTCACATCACCGCTTGTTCGCAGATGCAACAGTCACAGTCGATGGGCACGACTTCCAGTTGCATAAGCACGTGCTGGCAACTGGTAGCCCTGTCTTTGAGCGCATGTTCTCAAGTGAGATGCAGGAAGTTGGGCGGACCTTCCTACACCTTCCAGGACCCTGTCACAACAACACATCTGTGCATGCATGTTGCAATTGTATTCATGTCACTACAGCACTCAGCGCTTGGATATGAACTGCTCTTCAAGGATTGCATTTTACGCTTCAGCTTACATCAGCATGAGCTGCACACCTGGGCTAACAGACCCTTGACAGACCCTTGCCCTTATGTGCCACCCGCTTGCTAGAAATTGTTGTTGGGCATGACCCATTGTGTTTGCTGATACAGGCAAGACAGGCAGCATAGTCATTGCTGACATGAGCGCGGCCACATTCAGCTTGATGGTCAGCTATCTGTACAAGACCAGCAACGCCTACCTACGCCTGGACCAAGCTGTGGATTTGCTGGTGGCCAGTGATAAGTATGGCATGACAGGCCTACATGGAGCATGTACTCGGCTTGTGACAAACCACATTTGTCTGCTGCATAGACACCTAAGGGAGGAGGTTGAGGAGCTGTATGAGTGTGCAAGCACAATTGGAAATGAGCGAGTTGCAAGGGTAAGCTCTTGATTGCTTTGCACCATGCTTTCAGAGATCCCTCATCTATTGTGCGGATTGCAGATGGGGTTTCGTTATCATCTGAATGCTCTTGGTGCAAGAAGTTTTGATGCATACTGTTGAAACACAGCAGAGCATTGCTGTGACTATGCCTGTAGGCTGACACGCCTGCACGCTTGTTTGCTATGCATTTAACCATGGGTGACAAAAATGATGGCCATTTGGCTTTTGGTCAGCACACCTTTCCAATGAAATAATCTGTCAGTTGCTTTAGCATCAGGCTTCATGCGAACACTGCTACCGGACGCAGTTCATGAGGTCTGCAATGACAACATAGATGTGCTGAGCACTGATTGCTGATGTGTTTTATTTGCATACTGCTCGGTTTGGTCTGATTCAGATTTTGGCAAACCTGTGTATGGTCCCTAGGACTACATTTTTGTCCTGCATTTGCGAATCGGCACCTTGTGGTGTTGCAGCTCTACTGTTCAAGTAATTGCTGTTGTATGTGGATATCACCGATATAGCTTGGCTGAAATTGCTGAATGCAAATGCAATGTAAGCGTTGCACAGATAGTTTGCAAGGATTTTACAAATCTATAGATATAACAAAAGTTGAACTTTGCATTCTATTTTTCAGAATTCATTTGCTAAAATCATCTATTTCTCAGTAGCCTTCTGTGCGCTGTGCTTGGTCTCAGTGGCCTATACCACCACAACAGTCAGTGATACAATCAGCAGGTGGATGAGAATACATTACACCACAAAGGTGGAAAAAGCGATATCTGATTGTGAACCTAAACCATACAGAATACGGCATGAGAGCATCAAAGGCGACAGCATCAGATGCGTAGCAATTGGGAATTCACCTTGTTGCTGGCAACGTTGCCAACGTGAGATGCCTTGTCTCCCAAAGACTCGCCGGATCCGGTGTTCTTGTTGGCCTCGTGCTTGGCCTCCTCAGTCTGTGCAAACAATCAGCTGTTAGTGATAATGTAGATTTGCAGCAAGTGCAACACGCTGCAGCGCAGCGAGGCACGACGGAAAAGGTCGCACAAGTTTCGACCCATTAAAGGGTAACAAGATGAGTAAGTACCTTTCCGGAGACGGTGTCAGACACGCTGCGTGCAGCCTGGTTGATCTTGTCACCTGTAAACAGGTCCTCAAAGAATTCAGCACCCATGGCCTTGCTACCAGGTGCGACGCTTGAAGCCAATCAAGACTGAGCCATCAGTAAACATACCAGCAGCGCTGGCGGCGTCCTTGGCCTGGTCGACGTAGCTCTTGTCAGACATGATGGATGTAGGTGATAGATGAACTAAAGATGTAAGAAGCAAGTTGGTTTGTTGGATGTTTAGTGAACGAGAAGCACTGAAATGTCGGCCTGGAGTCTTGTCTAGGGCGGCAATTTTTCAAGCAGTACTTTAACGCAACCAATAGGAAGCTGGCACGCAGGCTTAAATATCAGTATTAAAGTGATATATATAGACCATCTCTAGGGACCATCTCTAGGGGCCATAACATCTCTAGGGACCATCTCTAGGGACCAGCAACAGCACATTCAGCAACAGCACATTGTCTCCGACTGCACCCACGAATACAGATGTCGCAATTTTGATCTGTCCAAGAGATAGCAAGTAAGATAGACAGTTGTGGCTGTCTCGGAAACATGCCGACCCGGATACCTTTGTACAACACACCCTTGTGCTCGAAGGTCTTGGGCTGTGCTCTCTTGCTCGCCATTCGCTGGTCGAACAGGTTTGTGGGTAGCTTCAACAACTTATGGCATGCATACCAACTATGGGTGTGGTGTGAAGCTGATATCAGACAAGCGACGGGTCTGGACAGTCGTGCTTGTGCAGTGTTTGCAAGATTACCCCAGCAACGTCTGCAGACTTATGGAATGGGTAATCGCCTAGGACAGGTGGGGGGGCACATGCTTGCATGTGACATTCATTCATTCATTCATTCATTCATTCATTCATTCATTCATTCATTCATTCATTCATTCATTCATTCATTCATTCATTCATTCATTCATTCATTAGATTTTAAATGTCGTTGGGGCCAACCATGACCATTGGACCAGTAGACTGAAAGTGTCAGACAAAGATACCCAAATGTTCTAAAGCACTTACGAAAACATTAATGTTCACAGCTGACGCACTCTAAGCTAAACTAAAGGGTATGTCCAGATTGTGCTGCCACCAGGGTGTTCCTATGTTCA
>JAABUP010004476.1_pt1 | contig 22761 bp, 23 predicted proteins | sample 5559201 | NCBI WGS metagenome assembly JAABUP01 (sample SAMN10711887, study PRJNA513373) | rock metagenome | isolation source: Antarctica rocks | place: Antarctica | reverse complement strand
TTGAGGACTATGTTGATCAGCTAAAGACTTTGTCACAATGTTTGCAAGAGATGAATTCTACCTTTTCAGACTGGGTTATACTCACTGTTCTTCTTAACAACCTTGAATTTACATTTAATGTCTTTGTCATGACTAAACGTCAGTTCATTTGCGTTACAACTTCTACTTTTAATTTCTTAGTTGCTGAGTTGATTGATGAGACTAAAATGAAGAATAATAAGAGCTCTGTTGCAATGGCCTTTCATGACAAACCAAAATTGACGTTGTTGTTGCTTCAGTGTTTGCACTGTAAGAAGACTGACCATGAGAAACCCATGTGCTTTGTCAAATACCCTCATAAGAAGAAGAAACTCAATGCAGCTTGAGCTGCAAAGAAGAAGAGCAAATTGTCATCATCAGACAAGTTCTTGAGCAAGTTCTTCAACAATGTCAAATCAATCTTCAATAAGACTGATGACAATGTCACAACACTCAGCTTTATGTTTGTTATAGGATCACACCTCATGAGTGTGTGAATTGTTGATACTGAAGCCTCTGATCACTTGTGTTCTACACACAAATTCTTTCTTATCTATGAGCCTATTTCTAGGTCTCTTAAAACGGTTAATGAACCTGCTCAGATCATTGAAAAGGGCATGGTTTCACTATGTTTAGTTCATTCTGATGATGGCATACAAGAGGTTATTCTCAAAGACATTATGCATGCCTCTGATTCCTCTGCAAACCTCATTTTTGACTGTTGCATGCACGTCAATGATATCTCTTTTGACATGTGTGACTGCACCTTACGTCACAAAAACAATGTCATCAGATATGCTTCTGAGGTCAACGGGATTTTTCAGCTACATCTCAACAATACACCTCAGTCTCATGCCTTTGCAGCTAATTGTGAGTTCAAGGTATTGTTTGATATGTGGCATCAACGCTTGAGCCATTTAAGCCATACAAACATCAAGCATCTGTCTAAGATCATCAATGACATAGATCTTAAGGATCTTTCTTAATGACATGATGTTTGTGAATTGTGCATGAAAGTCAAGCAGACTTGTTGTTCTTACAATGCTTTTATTAAGTGAGTGACTTGATCATTAGATCTTATTCATTTGAATGTCATTGAACCCATAATGCCCACTGTCTATGACAGTTCAAGATGGTTTGTTACTCTTACTGATGACTTCACAAGGTTTACCTGAATGTTTTTCATGAAAATCAAAGATAAAACAGTCAAGCATATTAAGAACTTTGTCACATTGATGAAGACTGACTGTTCTGACTATTCTTTAAAATGCCTCTGCACTGACTTTGAGTGTAAGTATCTTGTCTTGAAGAACTGGTTTACAGTCAATGACATCATCTGAGAACCTATCACACCTTATTTACCTGAAGAAAACGGTGTTTCTGAGCGGCTAAATCGCACTATTTGTGAACCCGCACAAGCTATGCTCAAAGACTCTGACCTGAACTCACACCTCTGATTGAAAGCCATTAAAACTGCAGTTTATATCAAGAACCAGTCTTCTACTCAAGTACTCAACATGACACTCTATGAAGCATGAACAGGCAATGTTTCTGACCTCTCAAGTCTTTGCATCTTTGGTATCATTGCTTGAGCACACATTTTTAAGGAACAATGTCAGCAAAAAGCCAAATTTGAGGACTGCAGCCTCAAATGCCACTATTTAGACATGAAAGAAAGCTCAATCTTTTGTGTTTGAGACTCTGAATCAGAACAGGTTCTAGAGTCCCATAACTGCTTTGTTAATGAGAACATTACCGCTTATAAAAACATAGCTAACATAGAGGTTCACAGCAAGAAGAAGACAACTAGCACTAGCAATCATGCTGTCAATCTTTCTTCTGCATTCTCACCCTCATTGTTGCAATCTTCTTTTGTTTCAGAGAGAGTGTCTGCACCAGCTACACTGCTGCTTTGATTCTTGCTATTACAGCAATTAAATTCTTCATCTTCTTCTGTTTCAGGGAAAGCATCTACCTCTTCACATTGTCAGTCTGAACTCATGAGTTCAGACTCACAAGTTCTAGACAAGTTGTCTGATTCAGATGAGCTTGATTCATTGAACCCTTCAGTCTCAGCTGCATTATGCTACAATCTTCACAGTTGCTCAGTTGTTGATGAGTCTGACACACACATTTCATATGCGTATGTCGCGATTTCTATTGACAACATCATTGAATCAACCACATATAAGCAGGCTGTGAAGTTACCTCTGTGTGACAAATGAAAGATGACTATGAAGAATGAAATTCAGTCACTGAAGAATAATAACACATGAGACATTGTCAACATGTTGTTGAATCAGCATGTTCTTAAAGGACGCTGGGTTTACAAGGTCAAGCGTGACGCTCATGGTCAGGTTAGCCGCTATAAGGCTCACTGAGTTGTCAAAGGCTATGAACAGCAGTTTGACATAGACTATGATCAAATCTTTGTGTCTGTCATCAAGCTGCAGACATATAAGACCCTCTTCACCCTTGCAGCACATTATGACCTTAAAGTGAATCAAATGAATGTTACTATCGCGTTTCTTTATGGCCCTATTGATCAGGTTGTTTATGTTGAGTTATCTCACAGCTATGAGCTATCTGACAAGGTTGCTTTGCTGAATAAGGCCCTTTATGGCCTGAAGCAAGTACCTCATCTGTGGTATAAGACTTTACATGATCTTCTCATGTCTTTTGATTTTTGTTAACTCAATTTTGATCATAGCATGTTTGTATAAAACAGTGTCATCATTGCTGTCTATGTCAATGACTTTCTGCTTGTTGAAAAGAATAAGTCAGCTATTCAGAACGTTAAACAATGTCTTAATGACACATTCAAGATGTCAGATCTCAGTCTCATGTCCTACTATTTAGACATGAAAGTGAAACAAAACCGCACTGAACACACAATCTGTCTTACTCAAACAGCTTACATCAACAAGGTTCTTCAGACCTTTCAGCAGTTGCAGGCTGTTTCTGTTAACACTTTTATGAATTCTGATGCAGTACTCATGAAGAAGTCTATCACTCAGGCTGACATCACTGTCATTTGACAGTATCAGAAAGCAGTCAGATCACTAATGTACATTATGTTACAGACATGTTCTGACATCATCTTTGCCATCTCTACTGTTAGTCAGTTTGCTCAGAACCTTAACACATCACACTACAACACTGTTAAGTGAATCTTTAAGTATCTCACTGACACTATGAATCTTGATGTCACCTATGACATTACTGATGACAGTCTCATCAGCTATACTGATGCTGACTGAGGTGGCTGTCACAACATCAAAAAGTTCACTGAGGCTTACCTCTTTCTTTTATATGAAGGTCTCATTAGCTGATGTTCTAAACATCAGCAATTCATTGTTCTATACTTAACAGAGGCTGAGTACATGGTCAAAATGCAAGCTATGAAGAAAGTCATTTGACTATGCTGTTTTCTTAGTGAAATTGGCTATTTTCATGACAACAATGTTGTTGTCATTTGAGCTGACAACAACAGAGCTATGAACCTAGCTAGAAACCCTGAGTTTCATGCTCATATCAAGCACATTGACATACAATATCATCTTGTTTGTGAAGCTGTTGATTGTCACCTTGTTGACTTTGAATTCATATTTATCATTAAGCAAGCAGCAGATGAGCTTACTAAGGCTTTGTCTGCTGTCAAGTTTAGTTGTTTTCTTATTCAGTCAGGTCTTATATTTAATTAATAACCTGTCTTTGACACACATTTGAACCTTGTCATTGTCAACTTTTTTTGCCTTTTACATCCTCACTTTCTTACCTCACTATTGCGGTCTTCTTCACATTCTTATCATCTTGCTGTTGAGCTCACTTTCTAGTGAGATTGAAGAACTCTATACTGACTAGTGAATGAATATTCAGGTCATCTAGAACTGAGAGAAAGTGTTGAAATAAGAAGGCTTCTCAAGGGATTTCAGTTCTATTCTGACCTAGCGCCGGAACTTGCCGTGTCACGTGACGCTGCTTAGTCAGCCCACACAAAAGTCATGCTGTTGATGCAGACTCTGCATTCTAGTTAAAACAACAGTTGTTTCATAGAGGTCATTATATCAATGACTTGATGTCTTTCTGTTCAACAAACATTTTTAACAAAAGTTTTTTTTAAGCTTTCTTCTTAAAAGAAATTAATTGTTAATAAAAGAGTTTTTTATTGATTTAAATAGTTACATAATATAGGTAGATAGAAGAGTTTAAATTCACTGATAAATCATCTGCTGACAAATTATGAGCTAGCAATGGTGCAATAGCTTTTCATTTGACCCTTGCTCAGACACTAAAATTAGTGCTTGCCGGGCAAATGCGGAGGGGGGGGTCAATGCCGAGGTTTGCAATGACGGGGCAGCGGAGTTCATTAAAGGGTTCTCGTTGCGGGATTGACACAGTGATCTCAGGCAATAGAATCAGCATGCTTCTCGCAGAGAAAAGCGGAATAGCTCTAGAATTACAGGCTACGGTGCTTGGGAGGTGAGGAGCGGGTTTTCAATTCGCGGCATACCCAGCGTTAGCAATCTGGTGTAAAGTAGATATCAGTACGAACGACTTGGACTCTTCCGTGGTGGAGACAGGCCGGCATCATCATCCCGCTTCTAACCCCGCTGCAGTAGTTATAGAACCATCTACGGCCTCACGCGGTATTAGGACCACCTTACTCCGCACCCATTGCACAACGCTCCTTAGCACGAATCCATGATGTCGAACATCGATGCAATTCTTAAAGATGTCGCTATCCTTGGACCGCTCAACGATCAGACGCGTAAAATTCTGAACAAGGAAGCAACCGCTTTCCTGGCGCTCCTCCACCGATCCTTCAACCATACACGCAAAGCACTTCTTCAACGCCGTGAAATCAGGCAAGCCGAGCTTGATAAAGGTGTCCTTCCGGATTTTCTGCCAGAAACGAAACATATCCGTGACGATGATACTTGGAAAGGAGCTCCGCCAGCGCCGGGATTGGTCGATAGGAGAGTCGAGATCACCGGACCAACTGACAGGAAGATGGTCGTGAATGCCTTGAACTCCAATGTTTGGACATACATGGCCGATTTCGAAGGTATGTCATCCCTTGTAACTTGAGTGATTCCTCGCGGCTGATTGGATCTCATGGTAGATTCGAGTGCTCCAACATGGGACAACATGATCAACGGACAGGTCAACCTTTACGATGCGATCCGCAAGCAAGTGGACTTCAAGCAAGGAGAGAAGGAGTACAAGTTGCGGACGGATCTTGTCCTGCCTACCCTAATTGCAAGAGCACGAGGGTGGCATCTGGAAGAGAAGCACTTTACTGTTGACGGAGAGCCTATCTCGGGCGGTCTTTTCGATTTTGGATTGTATTTCTTCCACAATGCCAAGGAGCTCGTTAAGAGGGGTACTGGACCATACTTCTATCTGCCGAAAATGGAGTCGCATTTGGAGGCCCGTCTTTGGAACGATGTTTTCAATCTTGCCCAGGATTACCTAGCCATTCCCCGAGGGACCATCAGAGGAACCGTTTTGATTGAGACCATCGTGGCTGCGTTCGAAATGGACGAGGTGATCTTTTGAATCACGGCTAGTGCGTCATTGAGGGATTAGGGCTAACCCAAAGAACAGATCATTTTCGAGCTTCGAGACCACAGTGCTGGACTCAACTGCGGCCGATGGGATTACATCTTCAGTGTCATCAAGAAATTCCGTCAGAACCCCCACTTTGTTCTTCCGGATAGGTCGGCTGTCACGATGACCGTGCCTTTCATGGACGCCTATGTCAAACTTCTCATCAAGACTTGCCACAAACGAGGTGTACATGCAATGGTATGTGTCACCCAAAGGCCCGATTCAAGTGTCTAGTCTAGTCTACTAAAGAGCATACAGGGAGGTATGGCCGCACAGATTCCCATCAAAGACAACAAGGAGGCAAATGATGCTGCGATGGCTAATGTGCGCGCGGATAAGCTACGTGAAGCTCGCGCTGGTCATGACGGTACATGGGTCGCCCACCCAGCTCTTGCTTCCATTGCGATCGAAGTCTTCAATAAGCACATGCCGACGCCAAACCAAATGTTCGTCAGAAGGGAGGATGTCAACGTCACCGGTAATGACCTACTGAATATGAACATGCCTGGTACTGTCACCGAGGAAGGCATCCGTAAGAACTTAAATATCGGGCTTGGTTATATGGAAGGATGGCTGCGAGGGATTGGCTGTGTTCCCATCAACTATTTGATGGTAAGTCGAGCGAATCGCAGGATGAAGATATCGCTGATCATTTCGTCCAGGAGGATGCCGCGACTGCGGAGGTCAGCCGAAGCCAGCTTTGGCAATGGTGCCGGCATGGCGTCACTACCGCTGAAGGCAAGAAGGTTGACAAGGCGTACGCTCAACAGTTGCTCAAGGAGCAAGCCGATGAATTGGCCTCTAAGGGGCCGAAGGGAAACAAGTTCCATCTGGCTGCCCAGTACTTCTCAGGTCAAGTTACCGGGGAGGACTATGCAGACTTTTTGACATCGTAAGCACCGCCTGGGCGAACGAATCTTGGACTAATAGCTAATCGTTCCAGGCTGCTGTACAATGAGATAACCTCGGTAGGCCCTGCTGCCAAGTTGTGATGACCGAGCTGGGAAGCAAGTCAGTCATGAAGCCCTTGTCGTGCTGTGCCAGTGTAGTCCATGGTTTCGAAGACAATCCCTCATGAAAGACTGTTATCTTTGTAAAGCCGCGCGCCCATGCTAATACATACTCTCCTAAGCAGGTAGGAAACCCGCAGGAGCTTCGGGAGTAGCAAGGCGAGAAGACCTAAAGTCAAAAGACGATACCTTAACCTAAGTTTTTAAAGTTGTTCGAAGGTTAAAATCCTATGATTGCTTGGTGTTTCACTACGATGGACCAGAAAGACATGTCATTTCAGCCGCCCCAAGCCCAGCATGTGCAGTGACTACTTGAGGTCCCTGAGCTCAACTCTACAATTTCAATCTGGGTATTCTTGAGAGCATCTTCGGTGCTGAATATAACCATACCAGTGATTTGCATAGCTCAAGCCTCCACACGCGAGCTAATACATCCACGTGTTGGTTTCCTTTGCCGCGATGTCCCCTATCGGCTTATACTTGGTTGAATGAGCTTATCCGGACATGATCCATGGCACGTGCATAAGAGAGGACGGCATTAAGCAATATTTTGACCACTGCAAAATTGGGGTAGGCGAAGAATGATTCTTCTCCAAGTTAGGGGAAGATGGCCAAGGCTGTGACGCGAGCGCCGAGAAGGTTCAACCGACTTTGCAGCAGCGAATGCGCTATTGGCAACCACAGTCTGGAATGTGAGAGGAAGACAGCCACCTAGTCTATGTCTTCTTCGGCGATGAGATCTGGGATTGGTTTCTTGTGGCGGAAACGGATATAGCTTGGTGACTGTACCACAAAGGCAGACAGGAGTACTGTAGCCAAGTAGTGTGTCTTTGACTACAAAAAAGGATGCTTTGAAACCACTGTAGGTACGACCAGCATCGTGAAAGATACGCGCCCAGTCCAAGCAGAAACTCTTCTTGAGCATAAGCCATGGAGAGATCCTCTTGTAATGAATGCCTCGACGATCTCTCAACACTTGTCATGGTTGGTGCAGCTTCTTGACCTTATTGGAGCACGCCAAGCATGCAGTCCGCTGCTCCGTACACTGAATACTCTTCACCGAGTAGCCGAACTATCTCAAATAGGGTTCCGTGTAGAGAGATCTCTTTTTTGAAGTCATATGAGTTTCCGCGTGTGCTTCAGCAATGAATCTGGTATGCAGAGACTCAGAAAGCCGACCCAGTGAGAAGGAAGAACATCGAACATAATGTGAGTATGGGAATCCGTAACAACATCCACGTGCAAAAAGATGACAGCGCTCTGGGTCATATCATGGTATTACGAACGAATAAATCTGCACTAAATATCATTGCTTCTCTGGAGCAACGGAGTGTCTTTTAATCTCGTCTCTTCGTCTCTGGATCTCTTCCTCCATCCGTCTCTGCTCTTCAGCAGAATCTGACCTTCTCCGGGCTTCATCTTCTGCAGCTGCCTCCCATACTGATACGGCTGATTAGGAAAATTTTTATACAAAATACATGAGAGGGAGTAAATACTTGGCTTATCTGATTTCGAATACTCTTTTAACTTGTTAACAAAGTTGTCAAAATCTTGCTGCCGTCCTTGTCTGTTCTCTAGAGACCTCTTTTGAAGCTCAGGGTTATATCTCTGTGACATAGGTCAGAAACATTCACTTTTTGAGGAGTGAGGGGTGTGAATACCTTGAACAGCTCCTCCTCGGTGGGGGTGACATAATAAATGAGTGCAGGACCACCGATGCACAAGACCGCACCGCTAGCCTTGATCAGACCCTATGCAACCCGTATTGTCCATATGCAAGGATGATTGAAGCCCCATGCACTTACGCAGCAAACATTTTGAAGTAGAGTCCAGCTCTGGACATGGTGGCAAAATTACTCGGGAAACGACGACGTTACGTATCAAAGCAGACGCCGGCCAGAATTTCGAGAGCTGAGTGGGTACTTTCAAGAGAGAAAGTAAATGTAGACTGGGTTCATGTGATTTGTGGTGACTACTGCAAGGCCTTGAATCTGATCACCGTCTGAGGTGGTGAGAAAGTCTCGTCTCAACATTGCACTGTGGCAGGTCCGGCTGAATCGCCATGAGCGCTAAGGCCTCTCATAACCGTAAGTTTCTCACTGCAGATTTGATGAAGAAAACCCAATTTCTAACTCTGCAGTTGAATATTCTATGACTTTGATAAAAGATGAATTAGATGCTAATTTAACATTTTAATGTCATCATATAGTCATCTGATTCATGAGATATTTGTACTTTAATGCATTAAATATAAAGAAATACTCATTAAATGTAGTTATTAAATAGTGCTCTTTCATCGGCAAGTTAAAAGGTGGCTCATAAACGTAAGCACAGACTTTTAAGCTCATAGCGCTAATTTCCAGCTCAGAGCTAGCTCAGAGCTGTCTGAGCTGAATTAGCTGAGTTACAATAAATTGTTGTCTATAGCAACAGTGTTTATACACTAGCTAGCTGTCAAATTGAGTCCTTTCTACATGTCAAATTGAGTTCTTCATAGCTAGCTAGCTAACTGTTGCATTGAGTTCTTCATAGCTAGCTAGCTAGCTGTTGAATCAAGTTCTTTCTACACGTTGAAATGAGTTCTTCATAGCTAGCTAGCTAGCTGTTGAATCAAGTCCTTTCTACATGTTGAAACAAGCCCTTTCTACACGTTGAAACAAGTTCTTTCTACACATCAAAACAAGTCCTTTCTACACGTCGAAACAAGTCCTCCATAGCTAGCTAGCTAACTGTCGCATTGAGTCCTTCATAGCTAGCTAGCTAACTGTTGCATTGAGTTCTCCATAGCTAGCTAGCTAGCTGTTGAATTGAGTTCTTTCTACACGTTGAAATGAGTTCTTCATAGCTAGCTAGCTAGCTGTCAAATCAAGTTCTTTTTAGCTGTCTAGCTAGCTGTTGCATGAAGTCCTTTCTAGCTGTCAAATTGAGTTCTTTCTAGCTGTCTAGCTAGCTGTAATTATATAGACATTAGAATTAAATCAATATTATGACAATTAAGTCAGTAAAGTAAATAAAATCTCTAATAGTGATAAATCAGCTCAGAGTGCTCAAAGTGCTCAAAGCGCTCAGAGCGCTCAGAGTGCCCAGTAATAATTAGGTGACAGCTCAGGTCGCTCAGAGCGGCCCTGAGCTGAGACATAAGATCATTGGCTCTGAGCGCTCTGAGCTGCTTTCTCAACTTGTTGATGTTATAATAATAAAGATTATGTATAATATCTATTTACCTTAATGTATATAGAGTTATTATAGTAAAGCACTAAGCTTAAAGTGTATTAATACTTAAAGTAATTAAGTTAAACCTTACTATTACTAGTAAAGTACATCAGTTACACTTATGTTATCTTTAATGCATTTAATTTCAATAATTAATCAAAAATCTTACTTATTTATTAGTAAATAAAGTAAAGTTTAACTGCTTTTTACTGTCATAAGTTCACATTAAGACTGATGCTCAATTGATAATTTCTAAATACAAGAAAAATATTATGAAGAGAAAAAGAAGAGCTTTGTACAGAAGTGAAAAGATAAGATGCTTTAGTCTTAAAATCTTAATAAGCAACTAGATCATAAGATCTTAGTATGAGTTTAACTTTATGATGTAATTCTGATGATAGTAGATTGCTATATCAAGATGACTCAATACATTTCTATCAGTAAGACACTCACTGCTATGCAACTAGCTGATATATTCTTTAAGAAGATAGTATGTCACTATAAAGCTCTCAAAGAAATAGTGTTTGATAGAGATAAAGCATTGGCTTAGCACTGCATTTTACCCACAGACAAATAAACAAATCAAATGTCAAAATCAAACCTTAAAACACTACCTTCAATGCTATTGCAATGAAGAGCAAAGCAATTGAGTCAAGCTTCTTTCTCTTGTGAAATTTGCATATATAAACACAAAACAGTCTACACTAGAATGTAGCCCCTTTTACATGATGACAGAATATAATGCTTTCATTCATTACAACATTGAGAACAACATCTGAGAAGAAGAGATGCTCACAACTAAGAACAGAGTCAAGCAACTACATAAAGCTCATGAAAAGCTATTAAAGCAATGAAAAAGCACTGTAGCATCACAAGTCAAAGCTTACAATCAGAGACACAAGCTTAAGACATACAACAAAGACAATCTAGTTTTGTTGTCAATGAAAAACCTAAGTCAGAAACGCCTGAATAAGAAACTCTCACATAAGTTTGCTGAATCATTTCACATACAAGATATTGTTGAGAAGCAAGCATATTGCCTATATCTACTTACTCACTATTGAATTCATAATGTTTTTCATGTCTCATACCTTGAACCCTACAATCAACATCTAAATAATGAGATAATGCAGGTGTTACCCTCTTCAAAACTGATCAATGAGAAAGAAGAATACAAAGCTGAGGAAATTTTAAGAAAGCAATGCAGAAAAGGTGAGCTGTGATATAAGATTAAATGAATAGGCTATTCTCTGAAGTATGATCAGTGAATCTCTGAACAAGACCTTGATGATGCATCAAAGTTATGTGAAATGTATGATGTCAGAGTAAAGAAAAGACATCAAAGATAAAACACTGCAAAGACAAAGACAAGAAGCTATATTCAGCTCATAGAGCAATTGCACCTAAAAGTACACTAGGGATTTGAAAGAGTAATTGTCAACTAAATCAAAGAAAAGTGTCAGCAAAGCGCAAACAAAGCCTCTTCTATCATAAGACTGATTTGTTGTCATCTTTTTTCTTCACAGACTCAGCAAATGTGATGACAATGTGCTTTAAAGCAGAAAGATTGTTCTGAAAAACGTCAGTAAGAGCATGTATAGCAAGCAGAAAGTGACGGTGTACCACAGCACAATATGAATCAAGTATGTCTTCAAAGAGGCAAGTTTGATGACATGACTTCTCAAGCTGCAAGAGCTTTATCTTTATCATCAATGTTGATTTCTTTCTGAGATCATGACAGTCTGCAACATGTAAGTGAGTCTCAACTGCTTTGATATAACTTGTCTGCTGCTGAACCAGCTCTTTGCCTATGTTCTTTCTCTCAGATATGATGGTGACAGCAGCAAATAATCTGTTGACTTGAGCATTGAACTCAGTCAGAATCTAGTAGAACTGTTAGTTAAACACAGTGTTTTGTCAGCATCTTACATATGCTGTTGCAGGCCTTACAGTTCTTGAAACATTGATCACATTGAACATTCTTCATCACTTTGCATTTGTGGTTGAGTAGAGTGACAATGACTTTGCTGCATCAAAGACAGCAAAGATGAATGAGCACAATCAAAGAATCACAAGAATGAGAGATCAATGATGTTGCAGCTACAGAGAAAGAAATAAAGTCAGCAGAAGTATGTAAAGAGTCAACTTCTTCAGATGATAAAGACAATGATGCAGCAGTAACAACACAAGCATGTTTCACTGAAGTGACAGACATGCTAAATGAAGCAATGTGTTTCTCACAGTCACAAGCATCATTGTGAGAATGACTCTGAAGCCAGTGTCAGTATCACACACAAAAGATGTGTATGAAACTCACAGAAGTCATGATAAAGGTTCAGCTTTGATAGGCATTGTGATATGCCTTTCAAAGCAAAAACAATGTGACAAGATAGTGACACTGAGGCAGTTAATGTTGATGTCATGTGAAAGAGAAGTTGAAAGAAAGTGAAAGAAAGAAGAAAAATATATTCTTGTACTCTTTAACAGTGAATAGCATTGTCAGCACAACAAGCGCGCTAAGTCTGAACAAGCTTAATCAAAACAAACAACAGAAATTCACTCACACAAGCATGATGTGACAACAGAAATTCACTCTTGTGAACACAATGCAATGATGATCTTGTGATACCTCAGCCCTATAAAGGTGTCAAAGAATCTGCACTCAAGAAAGAAGGCAATTGTCAAAGTGAATACAGATGTAGTTCATGTGACTAAGCATGTTAAGTGAGAACTCATATAAGAAGAGCTTCTTTGCACATGAAGACTCTTCAGAGTTAGTCTTGACATTAATTAAGATATATGGTCTCACTCTATCATTGAATAGCCTGTGCATTGTCATACCTCACACTGTCATAAACCTGTTCTGATACCTATCTGAGATGAATAAATGTGAAACCTTACAGAGAGGCTCTGTCTGCATTCAATATGATCTCATTCTGCTTCATTCATGATAGATCTAGTATAAGATCATAGAACACTATCTTAAAAACAATATAAAAGAATGTTCTTGACTTTTAATGTTTGTTAATATCAATCTATATAACAGTTACTTCATTTACTGATACATCTGAAGGTTCATCAAACCTCATAATTATATGAGGTCTTATCTTCATACACTGTAGATTGTAATTTCTAGCAAAGTGAGAAGTGATTATTTTATAAAACAGACACTCTGTGTTATATAAGGTATGTGTATATAACTTCTTATTAACTAATGTTAACATAGTGAAGAGAACACTGTTCATTAATCTTTTCTTCATAGAAACCTGCAATTGATTCAATTAAGTTGTCTGAACATATTACTGCCTGATATTTAAAGCTGTAATGCCTCTTATACCCTAAGTACATTATTTGCTGCTCTTTTTGAGAGCAGCAGGTTTCTTGAAATGTTTTATTCACAAACCCTCAAATTGTTTCTTGTCTTCTTCATTCATTAGCTTTTTTTATTGCTTGAGAATACTGTTGTAGATGTCAATATTGTAGAATAGAATGTTAATGAAGCATCTTGCTGTATTGTCAGCACAAATACTCAATTGTATTTGTGTAAACTGTAAATAGATAAGCCACAGATTGTTAAAACAAGAGTGTAAGTTTAAATAGTCACTGTGAAAACAACAGACAAACAAGAACAAGGCTAAGAGCTAGCTCAGAGAAAAGAGTGTATTGTGTTCATCATTGAACAAATTCAAGGTTTAAAAATGAAAGAATGATGCAAATCTCTTGTTTAGTAAACCTAATAAATACTGTTAGTGACTGTATATATAAAAAAAAGACACCTACCTCATCATACAATGTTGTTGTTCTTTATCTCATGTATTTAAAGAGAATTTGAACAATTGATATTCAATGAGAGAAATGTAGAGGTGCCACAGCCTTTTTAATTGAATGTATTTAAGTATATAAACATATAGCAAAAGAGCAAGAACCAATTCATCATCAGTATTCATGATGTGGTGTTTATTATTACTATTACTGCTATATGCATATAAATGTCGCCGCATTTTTATATGTCCTGATTAGGCCTAGTGCATACGCTAACCACTTCTAGAAGTGTAAATAAAAGTGTAAATAAAAGTGTTTCAGTTGCAAAACCTTCCTAATACCTACTTTCTGTACTTGTACAGGCCATACGGTGTAGGAGTAGCTAAGCGAGGGTTGTGGGTTCAAGTCCCACCACTTCCAAATTGGATTTTTCACGTTGTGACAGGCCAGTTAGGGCAGGCGGCTGTAGACGGAAAAATGGACCCTGTCTAAGCAACCTCTTCTCTTTCTTTGTGTGTTGAGCACCAGCATCAGGTTGATTGAATTCACAGAATAGACATAGCAAAGTATAAAGGCCCACTGTCTAAGGAAACCCCTGTAACCGAAAGGGGCATCTGGGTGTGGCAAGACCCGCGCTGTTAAGTCCGTTAGACCAATATGTTGACTAAGCAAGTTTTTCCCTGGGTTGCCAGGTTTCTTGTACCCAAATGTCTTTAACTGCCATAGCTTATATAGCTGCACGCATAGAATGAAGAATAAATAAATAAATAAATAAATAAATTATACGACCAGAAGCGTTACAGCACAAGCCAGCGCAATGATGGGCATTTCCATTATTGATGTTTTAGATTCGATAGCCCTTTGAGTGATGAATTGTGTGTCACAGTTGGACGAGGAAACCTAAAGCGGGGTAGAAGCAATGGCGTGTGTGGAGTATAACGATATCTCCGCTGATGAGGCAGTGTAACCGGAAGAGGAATTCAGCAAGGAGGAGATGATGTGATTGTTGAGAGGATAGCCAAGGGTGGAGATGTCCTTAAATAATCATGTAGCACATCCCTCACTGACAGCTTCCCAGTCAGTTGCGCCATGCAGCTTGTCCATGATGCAAAAGAAACGCCCAGCATCTGCAGCAATTGGATGCCAATGTATGACAGTTGAGGGGAATTCTTGCTTCTGCTCGTGGCCATGGCCCGGCGCGCTCACTGCAATGCAACGGAATGGGATGAATGAATCAGCCAGCGCCGAACACCGCGGTTCGACCCCTCCTGCGGTGCCTGCGGAAGGCATCCGTGAACTGGTGGATGCCTGTTTTCCTTCGAGGTACATCGTAGCCAATCAAGCAGCAATCACAGGTGTTTGCAGATCAGGCTAGGCTCGGCTCTATTGACCAGGGCTTTTCATTGGCATTTGACAGGATGCAGTGCAGTTGATAACAACACAGGAGTGACTCATGATCTTGGCTGCCTAATCTTTTGTGCATGATGGGCAAACTTTCTGATGCATCGTTATCGTTGAAGCCGACAGGCCAACCCCAGAAAACGCAGCGACAGTGATTGATGTCACACCTGACAATCTGCTCAGATTATTGGCTACAGACTTCCCTTTACAACCCTGCTTGCCCTATTAACGTCCAACTCCACAAGCCCACACAATCATTGTAACCGCGCTAGCAGTAACAGCTGCCAGGCCTGCAAGCGTAGACGTCGGTCGTGGAAAGACATCGGTTCCCAGCACAACCAGTCTTTGATGAAGGGCAGATTAATCGAGCTCTTCATGATCTTGAAACGGCCAATACTTTTCAACGCAGATTCGGTCTTCGTCGTCCTCCGCTTCATCTAGCCATTCCCTCTTCAACCGTCGATTCATTTCCACAACTTTCTCGTACGACTCGTTTCTGACCCATCCATCTTGGCCGAGATTATCCAGAACTGAACGCCAGTGTTCTAATAAGGTGGTTGCTGTGAACCATTGCCCTTCTGTATGCAGAAACTCCTCCTCGTCATCTGCATCGAAGTGCACTGGACAGGATGTTCCTTGCGAGAGCTGGTCCCAATTATTGACAACTCTGACAAGCGCGCCTTTCAGCGTTATTGTATTGCCACTCCATTGCCGCCCAGCTCGATCAACTAAGTGTTGGCAGGGCATTAGGATCGGGTGACGGAGAGCATCAAGATGAGGCTTGTTGTCCTTCGCGTTGAAAATCATGTATAAATAGAACAACATCCTCTGTCGGTGAAGCTCATCAGCCTGGATCTTCTCCTCAGGACTTAGAGAGTCATGATTCTCTGGCAGAGAAGGCTTTTCGAAGCCTTTTGGAGGCCCAGGGTCAGGATTTTCGAACAACGGTGGATTGCCTGCCATTAACAGCAGGGGCAGAGCGGTTGTATGTTGCCAATCGGTTACACATGACACTTCACAGGAGTCGGATACGAAGAGGTTTGTGGGGTTAAGATCTATGTATGAACGAGTTAGAGAAGTATCCAACGATAGCTTTGGGAATAGTTACCTGGGTGGCGCAATGTAGGTCGGTTCAGAGGGTTTCTGCGATCTCTTGGTAAGAGATAAGGAGCTACAGACAGGTATTTGTCAAGCAGATCGAGGTATATCTTTGGGGAGACCTCGCCTTTAAGCACTGTGTTGTGAGGGAAGTCATTCACTTGAGGTTTTCCAAATTTGCGGGTCCATTCTATTTCTCGCCGGCCGACTGAGCGGAGGTATTCATGCTGATCGCTCCCTAAATAAATATATAGTCAGTAAATCATACAGCAAGCTAGAGGAGAAAGACTAACAGGGCCCTCGGTTCAAGTCAAGCTGTGCACGCTTGCCACGCCAGAACATGTAGTCGGTAGCCGGGCCAATACAGAATCGGCTTGCATCACCACTATCGTCAAACGTCTCAGGTCCGTAAAGATCGGCTTGAAGGTGTGAAGGCAACCTGCCCTTATAGTACAAGCTTCCGTAGGAACCGAGGGCAAAGGAGAACATCTTTCGTTCAATTTCAACGAAGCTTGTCACCAAACGCACTCTTTCTTTCTGTGTCAGACTAAACCACCGTGATTCCAGTGGCTGTCCCGGAGCCTTTTCCATAATGATATATTCTGATCCAACCGCATTGCCACCTTCTGAAGACCAGGCGTAGACTCGAGGAACAGGAACCCCCTTGGAAGACAAAAGGTCCAGTGTGGCAACTTCACTCTCTGTGGTAAAGTGTTTCGGAACCGTAAGAGAATAGGGAAGCTTAGCAATCACTTCGAATCCATCGTCCATGGTGAGGAGGAAAACTCTGCTGAAGCCACCTTCCGCAAGTTTCTCCATACGTGTAACGCTTCGTCGACCAACACAATCTGTGGCGATGTCCTTGAGTGCTGGGACATCAAAGTGGACGTGTCTCTCAGCTAGCCGAAGCTTTTCGTTATAGAGGTAGCGACCGGACGTATAGGTGAAAAGCTCCTTGTCCGGTTTTGAGCAGAACTCACTCATCATACAATGATATCTCGTAGATGCGATTGAACGGTGTCCGCGAACCCGGCGTTTCGAATCACGAGTAAGACGCTTCAGAGGATTGAGATGCTCTGGTGAACGAACAAGATTGAGAATAGGTCGGTAATAGCTGAGAAGAGAAGGTGGCGCTGGATTCAACGTTGCCAACATGACGAGTGAATGTCTGTAGTTAAATCCAGAGACATGGCGGTCTTCATTGATCGTCTGGTATATTACGCTAATATCTTGGCACTTTATTTGCTGGGTCGCATCCACCAGCCGTATTCCGTACACAGTAATCCTCTTGTCTTCTTATCACTTCAGAGCCAAAGCCCAGCTGTTCTGTACAACTGCAGCCGGTTGCGAAGAAACGAAGCGAAGCATTCTGGTTGCCTTTACGATATATGCTACTGGCTCCCCCGATCGAATCCTTTCGATCTGCAGCAGTCTCAGCTCGCGTGATCTATGTATCTTGAAGTCTCTTCTCTCTGGCCGCTGTGTACTAATTCTGATTCTTAAGATATAGAGTGACCAGTCGGTTCCGTTTCTCCATTCCTCGCTATGGGAAACTTCTTTAAGAAGGTCTTTGGGGTTGTCCAAGTGATCTCGTCAAAACCGGCCTCGATTAATCTGGCAACACTAACATCTGCACCTAGTAATTAGCTGTATCCAGTTTTAGTGTAGATTACATAGTAAATAAACACTGACACGTCATAGAAATCGCGTGTTCATTACCTACCTACCTACCTACCTACCTACCTACCCACACATACCTCACTGTCATCATTCACCATGTTAACATCCTTGATTTCTGTCATCTTTGACATCAAATCAATAAGGGAAAAGCTTTTTCTATTGAATAAGAAACCCATTATGATGTTAATTGATGAATTCAACATTAAATAATGTTGAATTCTGACACTTCTTTCTTAAACAGTCAGTCAATAGGGCTACAATGAGTTGATTCAGCCTTACTGAAATATGCATGCACATCAATTGCATTGCACAACAATGGGATTGAACTGCAGAAAAGACAAAGCACAATTTCTGTACTCAAAATCTTTCTGACACAGTAATGTGGCCTGAAATGTGACAGCTACCTTGCTCAGTTCAACTTTTAGTGGTTTTAAAGTTACAACACACTGAAAAGATGTGTGAGAAGAGTGTGAAGTCATTTGAATTGAATATTAATGAGAAAACAGGTGAATTCTTCTATGACTGTGTGTTTTTTTGATTCTACAACCTTTCATGTTAACATTTCTGACAGCAGAAATTCTTTACTGAAACCTTCTTATCTTTGACATGTGAGCTCAATATGGGTTTATGTGAGAGAACTGTGAATTTGAGATATATGAGAGTATAGAAACAGAATACATAGTCAATAACTTGAATAAAGAGATAAAAGCACTAAAACAACATTATCTGAAGATTTAAAAGGTTTTGAAGTTATTAAGAACTTGATACTACAGTCTGAAGAAGGATATTAAGACACAAAGTGTCAAATTGAATGTTAAAAACAGGGTTATACAGCTATGAATACAGGGTTTGACTGAATTTATGTCTACAATAAGTAGCAAGAGTGTGAAGAATTTAATGAAGAAATACAAGACACTAGAAGGTCTCAAAGTTGACAACAGTGAGGTAGATTAGCATAGGGAATATATAAACACCATAGTCTGTATGAAATTTACAATTTCCCACTGAAATTCATGAACATGTGATTTTTATGATGTGTCAGTGTTTATTTACTATGTAATCTACACTAAAACTGAATACAACTAATTACTAGGTGCAGATGTTAGTGTTGTCAGATTAATTGAGGCCGTCAAAACCACCAGACCTCGGAAAGTTCTTCAAGCCCTCTGTAAGCAGAGGCAAAACTGTCTGGCCCAAAACCTCTGCCGACCTCCTTCGCTACGGAGTCCGCTGGGATTACGACGGCATCGTCACATATGAAAACAAGAAATGCCACAAGTTTCAACTACAGCCGAATGCCGGTAAAATTCCGAGTACGATCAAACAGTGGCGTGACAAGAACGGAGGAACTCACGCGGTCATCGGCGTCATGTACATTCCTGTTGATACTGATCCTGATGGAAAGGTTCTTGAAGAGGCCGCGAAAGAGGCTCTCAAAGATGTCCAATAATTCTCTACTGGGCAGTCACAGCTCTCTGGCGTGAGGGGAGTGCTGGATGTATTTGACGAGGATTTCGGTGATATTCTGAAAACGCCAAACGAGGTCATGTATCCCGAGATATGCGTGTGCCTCGAGGAGCATAACCCGAGTACTCGCTTCCATTCAATATGGAAAGAGCCTAGCAATTTACGTTCCCTTCAAGCCAACCTCGTACAACGATAAGCATATATTTATAGTGGCCAGGAATCCTTGTCAATCGATAAGTGCAGTGCCAGACCGTGTTGCGGAGCAACATCCATAGCGATGATTCCGTTTCATTTTGGCCTTTCGAGAGCACCCAGCATCAGTTGGTGAAGACTGGCGATTGGCGCTAACTAAGTTAAGTTACGATCCGGAACGATTAGTCATCTCCTTGGCTGATGCGGGGCCAAAGGGCAGGACGCGATTTAGCAGAAGAAAAGGGTCTAGATCGTGCTGTAAGGGTTCTAGACGGGCTATGTATTTGAAGGTCATCTTGAATTACTTTTGTTTTACCCTGTTTCAAATAAAGAATGTGTGTCTGCAGAGTAAGACTTTTGCACATAAGGCGCCCACTGTGGGGTAACCTCATTCTATTCTGGGCTGATTCTAAAAGCTTCATTATAATTGAAAGTGTTTTTCCCACCCTCTTTCACCTTCAGAAACTGTTACAGTACTGTGGCATGATAGTGGTTACTGAGTAGTCAGCAGAGTCAAGATATTCTTGACACCTTCATAGCACTTTATTCTGTTTTAAGTCTTTAACTGACACTCACACATTTTCAACCTTCACAAGTCTGCAACATAAGTTTAACCTTCAGCATTTGATGAGTTGAATGTTATTGAATAAAGAAACAACCTTCATGTCTTTAGTGTAACTCAACTACTGCTGTCAAGATCTAAAAGCATGATTCAGCTTTATCTATTACCTCAATACATTGTGAGGTATGACAAGCTGCATAGAATATAAGTGTCATCCTTCACCTGCTCTTGATTTATCTTCACACTTAGAATCTGACAATTTTGTGATCAATGATTGTTATATGTCTGAAGCACAGCTCTTCAATTCACACAAGTGTCAATGATCAAAGCAGTGTTCACTTTAACTGAATGAAATATTGTAATCTCTGTCAAAAAAGCAAAAATTCAGTCATCTCAGCAAATCTTAACTGACAGCAGCATTTTGAGACAACTTATTGAAAATCTAATTGATCAAAGACACATTAAGAGAGTTAAATTGAAGAAACACTCAATCTGCTTTAAGCTCATCACATTCATCATACTAATGATGATCTCATCAGTCTGTCACTCAACACATTTTTACTGAGTTAAGAAACAATTGCTGATTTACTCAATCTGTCACTGACTTTCTTTATCATTGTACACTGAGATGTTTAAAGAACATAAAGTTATTTATCAGACACAGTGATTCAAATCTGTCAAATTTGAGAGACATATGTAATTGTAAAATATCTGGTGATGTCAGAGCTGATTGTTTTCTCTTTAGTACTTGAAATCTGTCAATTCTTTTAATCACACAATGAGCTCAAGTCAGTTCAGTTCTCAGAGTTGAAAGTGAGATTTAACATTTACTTTAAACATCAAACTCATCATAAAGATCACAATCATTAAGAGCACTGAACTTTATAACTGTGTCTTTTAACAGAACCTCATTAATGATAATGTTTACTTTGATGAGTATGAGTATCTGAATGATCAAGTATCAGTGAAGCTGAATAACTGAAAGAATATCAATTAATTATTGTCACAATCTCAACTCTCTCTATCATCATCACAATTTTCAGATGAAGAGTTTAGAAGGTTTAAACAAGCAAATACACATGTTTTTAAAGAGAAACAAGTAACAGAATCAGTAATTTCAGTTATCAAAGACAAGATCAAAAACATTAAATGCATTTATCATGAGTTTGCAATGAGACTGATGCTTGATTGATAATTTCTAAATACAAGAAGAATACTATGAAGAGAAAAAGAAGAGCTTCATATAAAAGTGAGTAAATAATGTGCTTTAGTCTTAGAGTCTTAGTAAGCAACTAGATCATAAGACCTTAATATGAGTTCAACTCATGACATCACCTTTTTCTTTTTCTTCAAGGTTATGTTTTAAGTGTCTGAAAAGATTGTTATACAGTTGTCAATGTTTGTTGACATGTGTTTGCTCACTTTGTACAGATAAGATTTACAGATGAAAATTTTTTCATTGCTTGTGTGGTTTTCTTCAATAATTCACTTCAGCTTATCTGTCAGTGAAGTGAGTTATAAACCCTCTCATCTTCTGTCTCAAATCTTTTTTTCTTTCTTCTTCAACTTCTTCATCATCATCTTTTGTACATAAAATCTCTCTTGATTGAATATTTCAGCACTGACTCTTGTACAACAAGCTCAGTAACAACAACAATCACAACAATCATCATCATGTAAGTGTCATACAAGTATGTGTCTCTGAGCTGATAACTTATAAAGTTCTCATTTTGTACAACACTTATGTTGTTATTCTTGTTCTTATGAATGCTGATGTCAAAATCTGTTCTTGAGGTTAATTAACAGCAGCTTGCTTCATATGCTCACTCTCATCAGACAATAATCATTCTCACTTTGCTCAGTGACAACATTCTGTTTGTACAGAACTGTATCACACTGCAGCAGATGAGAACTCATCAGTCATCATACATCAACACAATTCTGATTCAAAGTCAAGATATATTGATTTCTGACAGTTGTACTGACTGTCAAACACACAGTATGACACTCTTTTTGAAATGTTGTCATACATCAAAACATTTCAGTGAATGTTATGACAACTGCAAGTGACCTGATCATGCTGCTCATTGTTCTGTATGCAATAACAATGTACTCATTGTCATCTTAAATGATGAGAATGACAACAGCACTGATGAAGATGAGTGCATTGTTAAACGAAGACAGATTACATCAACCTCACTGCTGACAGAGGTGATCATTATCAATCTTAAGATTTAGGTACATACAACTTCTTTTTCTTTTCTTGCATTGTCTTTAATATAGGTTTAGTCATACAGACTGTGTATGACATCTGAGCTGTATGTCTCATCTCTGCATGATGCTCAAAACAAATAGCTTTGACAAAATCAAGAAGGCATCATTAGTAATTAGCATAGAAATAAATTAAATAAATTCAACATTAAATTTTGAACTCTGTATGATCCCTCTGAACTCATAAAGCACTTTAGCCTCTCATGACATGATTTCACAAGGTTTTTAAAAATCTTCTTGTGTACAGTTAAGATTTAGTCACCTCAGGTTGTACTAACTCTCATTGATTTAACATTACTGTGTCTTTCAGAACAGATGTCAATTCTTATGTGAGTCAGATATAACTGACTCATTTTATTAAGTACTTCTTCTTAAATCCTTCTTTACATCATATGAACCTCTTCTTCAGAATCTTCTTTATTTTAAACTCTTCTTCATCACTTACAATTTGTGACAAAGGTTGTGAGTTTGTTA
>JAABUP010004475.1_pt1 | contig 22763 bp, 24 predicted proteins | sample 5559201 | NCBI WGS metagenome assembly JAABUP01 (sample SAMN10711887, study PRJNA513373) | rock metagenome | isolation source: Antarctica rocks | place: Antarctica | reverse complement strand
CCAACTGAGCTAAATCCCCTGGCAAATGAGACCAGGGTTGATGGAGTCTTGCCAAATTTAGGTATATATATAAATCAAACATCTATTAAACTAGCATGGCGATCATGTCGAAGCGCTGACGTGCAGACTTAGATGCGTTGACACGGTCCGCAATGTCGAGTATGAGACAGCTCGTTGTACTGCTGACAGCGCTTGTTGCGATTAACACCACAACTTCCTCATAAGAGCTAGCATTGTGTTTAGTCATTTCAGCAGCATTCTCGAAAATTTCCCCTAGTACAGTCTGTCTTGGAGCTGTACGCAGGTGTTGCGGAGATATGATGCTTTGTGAAAAGTATGTCTGACCTTCTGAGAAGGCAATCCTTGCTTGAAACATCCTGCATGGCGTTGCAGCAGCTGCATCAGCAAGTCTGGTGTCTTTGCCAGATGCTCGCACACGGACACCTTCATTCACAAAACGCTGCTGCGGGGTGCTGGTGCTCACTATGCCTATATTACTCAAGCTGACAGTGTACAAGCCCTTCCTCCTCACCAACAGCCCATAGCATAGCGTCCACCACTGGCAAATTCCGCAACATCCACCCTCTTTTGCAGCGCTAACATCAAATGGGGCATCATTGTCCTTCAGTGACGTCCTGTATCCTGTGACTACAACTCCACCGACCCTGCTCCTACCCCTGCAAACCCTGCTGTGGGGCGGGAGCCACCCCCTGGGACTCAGTACCCTCCTGCCGGCTACAGGGACAATGGCCTGGCAATACTGGCAGCCTTGAAGGTGATAAGGACAATTCTGCCAACCTTCCAGGGTAAGTTCACCTGGATGTTGCAACTGGTGGGGCACTGTGCTTGTGCATTCATCATTCCAAGGTCTCTTTGTGTACTGTGATGCTGACCTTGGTCCATGGTCAAGGCTGTTTTCTTAGGAAGCTTTCCATGACTTTCTGGGCACAGTATGCAACCAGTATTTCTGGCCATGGTATGAGCGTGGGACTCAGCTGTTGCCGCTGCACCAATACTGGAGAAAGCACATCATAGCAGAACATTGGCATCTGGGCATTGCAATTGTTTAGATATACATCAGCTGTTGATATCGTGACAGCTTCCTGCTTGTCCCTGGCATAAACAAATGCCTGACCGGTGTGTTGAGGGTCTGTAGCTGAACCAGAGAGCTTGCACAGTCAAAGTGCATCCTGCCACAGCCATAGAAGTTTGCCTTGGACAGATGTGAGGCCATTTCCCAGGTGCTAATTCCTAGCTGGTGATGCAAGTGAGAGTCCTGATAGCATTGATCAGGTTGTTTCAGCAACGCTGGGGCCTCAGCAGCTGTGCCTTGAGAATCTGCTGTTGTTGGACAGCAATGCATTGACCAATTGATCTCTGGTCTGACAGTCTCCGATTGAGCTAAACCCCTCACAAATGTTCCCAGGTATGTTAGGTATCAATGCTCTCAATATGCTTATACAGCGATTTGCTGCCGCACAGCTTTGCATCACCTTGATAGATCAGATCTCAGACACACATTCCCAAGGATGCACTGCTTTGCAAAGCCTGGCATTGTAAAGAGGATTGACAAGATGTCGCCCCCATTCAGTATGACCGGTGCAGATTCACCATGGCCACCGCCTGCATGTTGTCATGCTGATGTCAGGTCGGCCAAAGCATCGTAGAATGGCAGCAAACTGTGGACTTGCAGCATCAAGCATTCATTTTCATTTCTTACCTTACAGTCTGGGGTGTGGAGCCAGTTGTGACTTATCAGACATCCTGGCTTGAAAGCACAGGTGTATGTGGTGTGCGACAAAACCAAGCTGGTGGGAGTTCTGTTGGAAAATGAGCCTAAGGTCCCGTTGTTGGTAGTTTGGGCCAAATAACGAGAAGTGCTGACCTCTAATGATGTTGTAAAAAGGGCAGTCAAACAGGAAATGTTGCTCATCTTCAACCGCTTGCATAGAACAGTGACGACAAATGCGTTGTTCTCTAGGTGGTTTGGGTCTCGACCATCTGTCAGCACGTGAAGTGATTCCTGAGATCAAGTGCATGCAGCACTCAGATCTGAGCAAGAGCTCTCGAGTACAGGCTGGTGCAAAGTGTGTTAACATTTGTGGGCAGACAAGACAGGCAGAAACAGGTGCGATCTGGCGCACCCCACAGCAGCCTCCAGATCTTCAGTCTGGCGCTCTTCCAACTGGCCCAAGTCCCCTGGCGACTGTACATGCTGGGTACAATCTGGGAGTCATATGCTCGCTAAGCAGGATTGCTTTGAGTTGTACCAATGATGTTCAACGCACGTTGGCTGTGCAGATCATGATTGCAGCATCTGCTTTGGCAGACTTACGACCATCTTCGTGTTGACACAAGCCTTGCGTGCAACCGAAACTCAAAACTGGTGGTGATCAGTGATCTTTGGAGAGTGTGCAACTAGCTACAAGGAATGGAATCATCTCAGTCACGCTTATTAGACACGCAGTATATACTCGAGTACGAGCCAAGTCCTGTGCTGGTTGGTGAGTTTAGTTTGTATCTTTGCATACTCAGCTGGGTCGTGCCTGATTCAGATCTGTGCTGGTGTAATACAGGCAAAGATGCTCTTTGCAAGCCATTGCAGACGCAAGACGGCTGTTGCAAGTCAACTATTGGTCAAGACGGGCTGTCAAAGCCAACAGTATGGGCTCTGGCGGCGGAAATTGCAGTCAGCCAGCCCAGTTGTGTGCCTAGACAGCAGATGCAGGCACATGACATAACTCATGCCTTACAGCTGAATGTAGAAGGAGCGCTGCACAGTTCATTGTCCCCAGGCGGTTCCCACCGATGTACCGGTCATGTTTCAGCGCCTGTCCCAAAGCAAAAAGCTGTAGATTCTGGGTCACATGCTTCTGCACCTGAAAGCAGAGCTATAGACCAGCTTGTGCTGCATCACTCAGCCAGGCAGAGCAAGAGTTTAGATGAGCGGCTGTCGGGGAGTGAGTCGGCATCAGACACAGCTCATCAGCATCACATACAGCAATCTCAAAGGGCTTGTTCTCAAAGCCAACAGAGTCGTGAACATGCAGTCTGCCAGCAGCCCAAATCAGCTGCTGTCTGGCAAGGTTGCAATTCAGGCAAGCTGCTTGACGATGATAGATTGCTTGCTGGTGGTGCAGCAGTCTACTTGCCCCATCTGCATCTTCACAATCAACATGAGCAGCAGGAGCCTCTTACCTTGCATTACCAGCCTGGCATATGCAATCGGCAGCAAGCTGCTGCTGACATATTAGGGCACAAACGAACAACAGGCTCCATAGGGTCAGACAGCAATGGATCACAAAACCGAGGCAGATGGCGCAACAAGAATTACAAACGAGATGGTGTGCTTGATTTGTGGTCCAAAGCAGGGCTGCCATTGCATGCCATGCAGCAGAAGCCCCTCTAATAGCAAACATAAAAGCAGTGCATGCTTGCTCATGCACTGCACCACTTTGCCTAAGCATCTGGCAAGGTATCTTATACTACATTAGACTATACTCTATCTCAGGCTTTCAAGACCGTTCCCTACATTTTGTAAACAGTTAGAAACATTGCCAACAAAGGCAGGACAAATACATTGCATCACTGAAGAAGATCTCCTTGCATATGGTGTTACCAGCAGCACACACAAAGTCATGCTGTCCCTCATTAATAGAAAGGAAATAGTGTCAGCACAAGAGGACTTGCATCAGGTCATACCATTATACCAAAACTGGGGACTATGGCCTTTGGTAAGCAAGATTGCCAAGCAAGACCTGCTCTTCTCTGCAGCCCTCGTCAACAAAAATTTATTTAAGCGAAGGCAGCAGCTGTGCAGAACAGGGCGCTGGCAAGTTCACATGTATGGAGCTTGCAGAGACTGAAGAGCAGTGTGCAGGCAAGCTGTACGACTGCATCTTGACTGCACAAAAGCGTTCATAGATTTGGAATGCTGCAGTGACTCAGATCAGGTGGTGGACATCGGCAGCTCAAAGACGTCCAACAAGTTGATCTCTATTTGGTACTGGCAAGATGCATGGCCTTGGGAGACCAATGTGGCTTTGCCTGTGTTCAGCTGGTAGTCATGCAACTGCATCCGCCCTGCCAGCTCAGCCGGATATACCTGCATCACCTGCAGCAGAACAACAAAGCCTTGTCTGAGTGTACATTTTCATTGTTGGTATGACGCTGCTGAAAGCTGTCCAATTTGAAATGATCCAAGCACATGGTGTAGATAGCAGCGCACCCAGGCAGATGTTTATTGCGATTTTCAAGTAATTTTCATGCATACTCAAACAGGACAAGTAAGCTGATAGTGACAAGGGTCTGCGACTGCCGCTGGGCCAAATTCTGAAGCAAGACAATACAACAGTGAGATGCCACATGTAGCACAAGGGGTGTGGCATCAGGCAGAAACAAATGTCAGTGGCAATCCCTACAGAGCAGGGGCACTTGCCTTGCAGGTGCCAGCAATACCCTTGAACTTGAAGCGGCCCAGGCTCCACACCTCTATGGGCACCTTTCTCACAGGGAAAGGTTTTCCAGCTGCAAAGGCCTCATTCCACACCAGGCTCGCTCGGCGTCTGCCACCTGTATTACCGATAGTAACAGAGACTCAAGTCATTTGCCTCATTGATGCTCCAGAACGCCCTCGGAATGTTGTATCGAGACACATTCTGACAGGGACAGCTGGTCAGTCACAATGCAGCTGCAGTGGCAGAAGCCGCTCTAGAACTGTTGTGAAATGAGGTGACTACGATCCAGTGTTGTTAGTGAAAGAAGGCTTTCTTTCAGACCAACTCAGTGCCTTGCCGCAACAGCATCCCGCACAGGAATTATGCCATGTTCAGTGTTGGTCCAGGCAGGAAAGATTTGCCAGCATGCAAAGGCTTGTGATGAACGCCCATGAATCACCTTCAGGAACACTGTCAGTCCTTTCATTGCTTAGGCATTTGATCTGTGCATATGCCTCTTGCAGGTGCTCATCACACTTCTGAAAATGCGTCTTCCATGCACAGCAAGCACACACTGATTGATGCATGAGATTCACCTATGAGCACAACAAGCTGCCCATCAGGATTGCAGTGATGTTTGGTGAGGGTGGTCGTCGACAATGACAGTGTTTGGATGCTGAGAGTGATTCGTTAAAGCACCCACACCATGCAAAGGGAGCATGGATGGCACTCATCAACCAAGACAGACCTAAAAAGCATGAGCACATGAGTTGTGTAATGTCTAAGTCTGTCTGCACCCTAGGTTGACATGCCAGCTGCCCTGCTTGCTGATTACATGACAATAATCAAAGTAGACATTGCACTGCAGGCTGAGCATGGTGTGTGTCACTGACCTGCTGTGACGGTGACCAAGGCTGGCTGCACTTTGCTGCTGAGCTTGGCCGGCATCACTGACCGGAAGCTCCTCTTCGCCACCATTCCTTTCCTGGCAGCTCCGGTGCCGAGGGTGTCGGAAGGTGACTCTGAGGCGATCAGCTCCAAGTCCTTCTGAGTTCCTGGCGCAGAAGCGTCGATCGGCCTGGAAGCTCGATACTGCAGCATATGGCAATTATTGACGGCCATTTGGATGCTGGCAGCATGCGGCGGCTGATTTGCCGGAGTGTTCTGCAGCTCAGCAGGCAGGAAAGTCGCGGCCATTGAGGCCAAGCTTTCAGCTGATGTTGCGCCTGGGCGACTGTCATCGGCACCCTCGTCGTTATCGCCTCTCGGTGACAATATCTCCTCCACGGAGTCCAGCGCGTCTGCGTGTGGCGGGCGAGGTGGATCCAGAGAAGGATTCCACACCGCAACACCTCCACGCTCCCTCCCGCTGGTCGTCTTGCGAAGCCTCAACGGTTGAGCGCCCAACCTCGGACGCTTCAGACCTGCAACGCAGTTTTCATTTGAAACTTCTTGCATGCACAACTGTAATGAAGCGGTCAATTCTAGGATTGGTTGCACTAGTGCATCTGTGCATTGTGAGGCCTCAGACAACAACCTTGCAGACCCTGACACTCTATGGTAGACATAGGACCGCATGATTGAGTTCTGGCTGGTGACACAGTCACTGTGCATGCATCAGACAGCAGCGCTCACCATCATCACTGAACTGTGTGGTGTGACTACGCACGGCCATGGGGTTGACTGCTCCATTTGCAGTCAACCCATTCAAGCCCCCTTGGTTGAACTCTGCATCTGCTTGCATCGCTGCTGTGCTGTCAGCCTCAGTCAGACAACCCTGCCAGTGACGGACCACATGCTGCATGAATGTCTCCTCAACCTGGATAAACATGATCACCTCTCCTGATGCAGCTATACGTGCCATGAGATACTGCACTGCTGTAATTGCTTACTATGCTTGCCTGTTCTTGGTTGAGCATTGTTCTTTGCATTGTTGATAAAACTGATCCTGACTAAAGAATCAACTCTCCAGCTTGTTCTGAAGCTGGTTTACCATGACTGCAGCAGCTTAGACATTCTTGGTCATCACAGGCATGCCATGTGCTGTTTGGAATTGTGGCATGTACCAAAGTCTGTGCCACAGCGTGCATCTTCTACTGAGTGCTGCCATGTATTGGGACAGTTTGTACAGGGTGGCATACTCTCAACAAAGTACCAGCCAACAAGGTATCAGTTCTTGAACCCCATGTTTCCATGCAATTCACAGCAACATTAGTGCCGTCTGCCTACCAGTACTTGACCCCCCTTGGCAGCACACAGCAGTCGAGCAGCCCTGTTGACTGCTGGTCCAAAATAGTCTGCTCTACCAGTAGAAGTGTGTGGGCAGATCTTGGCCATGTGCCCAGGAAAAACCCCAACCTGTGCCAACAAAGCAAATTCGACCAATGTGATTATGCCTCTCAGACAAGGATACATTCTTCGAGAGCCATCAGCTACAGACTCATTGAGAATTGCGCCTGAAGTTGTTTGAACCCAAAAGAGAACTGATTGGCATCATCATGAAGCTCTTGGGGGTCAAAGTTGATGCGTCAGTACGCATACAGCATGCTATTGCAGAGCAAGAGTAAGCCTACACTGATGATGTACTGGTACAACGTGAAAAAAAAACATGATGAACGCCATGCACATGACCTGGGTAACATGCATGGCTCAAACAAGAAAGATTTTGTTTTCCAGGACTCATCGTAATGGGCACAACTATGGCCATACGTAATGGTAAGTTACGCCCGACAGATCTCACATTTGCATGGCCTCAGGTATCTCTTCATTGCAGAATATGCAACCTGTGCAGATGCATGCAGCCAGATGCAGCCTTACCTTGGCTGACAGCCCCTTCATGAGAGTGTGCCCATTCTCATCCTTTACCTCAGCAGTCAGTTCATACAGCTCCAGCAGAGGACTCCATTCAACCCTGAATCAGCAGCATCAAGAAGTCCATGAAGCACCAACAGCGTTTCACAACAGCTTGTGCAGATTGAATGCAGCGCTGGCTTAGCTGTGTCAGTGCTCCAAAATTACATCGTATGCAGGCAAGCATGCCTTGCCTTTCCCAAGTTGCCCTTGATCTCATGCAGCCCTTGATCCATGCAGCTGCCCTTGTGTTTGTCAATCTCAAAATATATCATGCCATCTCAAAATATTTATCATGTCATGTCATGTCATGTCCTGTGACACCACACCACATGACATCACAACACATGACGTCACATGACAAAACACCATACCAACTGATGGCGCATCATACCATGCACCATAACATGTATGTTTGACGTCATACCATCTTGTCACATGTCATGTCACACCATTTGATGCAGTTGCCAGGCAGCAGGGCCCATGCAATGTGCAGGACGTCAAGTCTTACTTAAGCATGGCAAGCTGCAGAGTGATGGCCCACTCCACAGCAGCCCAGGGCTTGTCAAAAGCTATCATAAACAGCCCATCCTGCAGCAAAGCATGCAATATGATTTGCCATGGAGCTGCACACAACCCACAGACATCTTGCAAGCCTTACGTGTCATGGGGGCAATGGGCAATGTTATGCTGAAGTGCTTCATGAAACTCAGCAATGGTCACATAAGCACAATGCGCCGTGTACTGTTTGGGCCGCTGCATAAGCTGTGTGTTAAATTGAGCATTGCAAGCTGCTGTTTTCATGTTTACTGTCTCCTGCAGAGGTCCTGTACCTTTTCTTGGCACTCATAGCCATCACACAGCAACAGGGTGGTCCGTACACAAGACTGGAATTGTAGCATTGCCTCTTGAGCTTTAGCAGCATCCAATGCAAACAATGCCTGCAAACACAGCAAGACGAAGATGAGTTGCAGCATTGCATAGCTCTACAGCTCGAGACAAGCAAGGCTGCCACAGCGTTTTGTTACGTGGCTCCTCTGGTGCTTTTGCTTACATTCTGCCAAGAGGTCAGCCACATGAAGATGAAGGCCAACTTGCAGTTGCTTTAAGCAGCGCAACTAGTCTCATTCAGCTCTGGTTGGTGATTGACAAGGCAGTCAGCAAGAGCAAGATGTACTGTACATTGCTGCATGAGCATTGCTGCATGGCGTTTGCAGAGACAATAAAAAACCAACAGGTATGCAGGTTCAGAAAGAAACGACGACGCTGTTAGGGATTCAATGTAGAAAAGCTTCAGGCAATCCTGAATTGGGCCCAAGCTTCCCTTACAGGTTCACCTTGTAGTCAGCAGGCCCACAGAAGACCATGGTGACATAGGGCTTGGCCTCAGGGGCCAGATCTGCCTCCCTGCCCTCTATGAAGGTGGCTGCTTCTGCCCCAGGAGCGTCAAAGAAGGTATGGGAGATCTGCAAACGCTCACACTTGATGTGCATATGCTATAGAGGCAGCAGCAAGAAAAGTGTGCAAGGGGATGACTGCGCCACAATGCAAGTGTGGGCTGATGTGGCTGCACTGGTCGAGCAGTCAGCAGAGACAGCAGATGGGACATTGTTCTTGACTGTGCACCAGGCAACATGATGCTGCCGAAGCGCAGTGTTACTTCACCCAACTGCAGGAGACTTTCCAGCTGTCAGCTGCATCAGGCAGATGCACAAACCCAATTTTCCAGCAGCTTGGCGATGCATGATGAGTCTGTGATGTTGCTTGGTACCACATCACATATCCTCATGCATTTCAGACATCAACTGAGATAACAATAAAAACGCGGCTAACAGTCATCATATGCACGCGACGCAGGTCAACTCCCCCCAGGCAGGTTTGTTCTGAGCATCACAGATGTAAGGGATTGATTTCAACCTGTGCACATCAGACAGTACAGCACTGTTCCAAACAGTCCTAGAGACTGTTTTGGCTCAGATGGTCAGCTGCGCACCTTGTTAGTGCCATCCAAGGGGGCAAACACGGTAGCCCGATCTGCCAGGCTGTGACTAAGGATCTGAAGCACATGGACCCCTCCTGTCACCGACAACCCCGGTGCAGGCATCCCTAGGGTTTTCACAAACTCCACAAGGTTAAACGCTCCCATATCCACCACCATGCAGGAGGCTGGCTGGTTGACAGGAGTAGAGCTGCGAACCATGCTGTCCACGTCTGTCTGTGAGGGTGCCCATCGTCCTGGAAGCATACGCATAGTATGGGCGCACCACCCGTACCCTTGGGTGATGGTCACACACATGCAGTATGGTTGCAGCAGTTGTTACCCTTGGGTGATGGTCACACACAATTGCAGAACAGTGTGGTTGTTTGTGTTGCCAGACACCGGCTGACTGAATGGCGGTGAGGGCACCAGAAGTGGTGCTGACAAGCCTGTTGAGACACTTCCCATTGGACACAGAAAGCCCGTCAGTGAGCGTCAAGCTGCTGAATGTCGAGCTGCCAGCAAGCACTGGCGCACTTGTTGTTTGCTGACTGTGGGTTCATTGATAGCAACTCTGTGAATACCTGATGTGCTTCTTGGCCCTTACTGTGTGAGGTAAAAGGCTATATCTTTGCATTGAAAGCAGCCACTCCTTTTCAACATAGTGAGTGAGTCAAGACATCTTTGCAGACTAGTTTCCAGATGTCTCTATGTGACACTCAGAACACCTAATTGGTTTCACGGCAAAGTATGTGATTGCGCCTGCCTTGCCACATGGAGACCACTGCTTCTGCCATTGAATGTCTTGACACAACGTCCACACCATGACAATGAGAGACTTGATGGCATGCTGCAAGGCAGCAGGTCGCCCCAAGTCTAGTTCCAAAGATGTTTCTGCAAAAACTGTTGTATCAATATGATAGGTTGCTCAGAACAGCTGCTCTGAGAAAGACAAGACTTGCCCTGCACATACCTAGCTCATCATGAGCAAGAAAGTGTAACCATTGTTATGTGAGGTAGCAGGATGAGCGCACTCACTTTGCCAGACTCTGGCAGGCTGTCCTGCTGAGTGTCTGTCTCGCCTCCAGAAGCGTCCGAAAAGACTCCTTCTATGCTCCACCCCATGCCTCAGGGCCTGTAAACCCCCTCCCTTCAGCCCATGCTGAAACCTGAAACATCGGCTCATACTGGTATGTCAGGACAGGACACCAGAGCAAAGATTTGCTCTTGTGTGAGAGAAGCTGCAGAGACAGTTTGCTTGTACAACTGGGAGGCGCAGCTGCCTGTGAGTTTGCTGATATACATGCCTCGGGCCGTTTGTGAGAAGCTATCAGTAGGGCAGTTGGTGGGCTAGAATGCAGTCAGGCAGCTGACTGTAGCTCAGGACTCAAACATGCAGGTGACCCTGTCAGGAATCTTCTGCTGGACCGGTATATCATGCATTGTATTGCATAAGGAAATGCAGCAGCAAACAGAATGTTTCTGTTTGCTGCTGCACTGTTGGGGTCATATACGGCAGAAGTGATGAGCAAAGGTCTGAAAGGCAGAAGCCAAAGGCAGCTGGGTGCAGCCACATGAAGCAGCCCCACTTGGTGACATACACTTGGTACTGATACAGTGGAATCAGCTGGCCATGGCAAAGCCAAAGCAAAGGCAAGGATAGAAGGCAGCAATGTACTCAATGGGCTCACCCAAAGGCAGCCAGCTGCTCCTGCGTGAAGGAGCCCCATCGGGTGAGTCCATCTGCCAGATAGCCTCTGTTACCCGGCTCAGAGCCTTGGTTTGTGGACAGGCGGGGGGTGGCAGGGGTGTCAGGGGCAAAGCTGGTACTGCTGGTGGGGGATAGCAGGCCAGCAGTGGACCGCGCTGTGTTGGGCTCAGCTGGCGTCCCCACTGCCTCCTCCCCTGTAAGACCTGTAGTGCAGCAGCACCAAACATGCATATAAATACAGCAAAGCAACAGGACAACAGGGATCAAATAGAGGTGCTTATTACACGTTGTTGCTAAGCTACTCGCATGTGATGCAAGACGGCAGTGGATGCTTGTGATGGTGGGCAACAGGCCAGGGGCAAAGTGGGCAGCCAGCATTAGCTAGAGCAGGGTCACAGCAGACTCACCTTTCCAGGCTTCCTTGGGCTGGCTTGAGAGCCTGCGGCTCTTTGCCCTGCCGAGAGCAGATCTGCCTTGAGGGGGTGAGATGAGGGGGAGGGGCCCAATGGTGTGTAGGCGGCCATAGATGCGCTGATAGGTGGAACCACTTATCAGCACCTGACCGCCTACTGGAAACCCTACGATGGCCTCAGTCAGGCTCATCAGCTCGCCATGGTACTCAATTTGGCGAGTGACATGGTGCACCTGAAACGGCATCAGCTAACGCTTTTGAGTCCGCATGCAGTGTGACACATGGCTACTAACAGAGGACCCTGCAGCAGCTGCTGTCAACATCATTTGCCTGTCAGGGTACTCAAAGCATTGCTGAGAGCAGCACTGCTCTACGCCAAATCAGCTGGCAACAAGGTGTGACAGCAGCGTGCAGATGCCTGAAGTGCAGCAAGCAGCAGGAAGCATGACCTAACAAGTAGCTAACATATCTCCCCAGTGTGCGTTTTGATTTTCCCCAGGCATTGTTCAGTTCAGATGTACACTGTTCACAGGACATTTCTCTCAAAGTAATCTTTCTGTGTCCCAAAGAGCTGTTTGACACAGCGGGCTGTTTGCTGGGTGATTCATACCTGGATGGAGTCTGGCTTGCCAGTGTGGATGGCCATGCGCACTCTGAGGCCACAGAAGATTGCAGGTCCGGTGCCGTCAGCAGTTGACTGCTTAGTGCACTCAGGGTGGTCCAAGAGCTCTGCGGGCCAGGGCAGCAGCAGCAGGCGGTGCTGCACATTCAAGGCCCAGGCAATGGCGTCTATTGGGTCATGGAAAGCCATGGTGAAGGCACCCCTGCCAGAGCCCCCAAGAAGCCCCACCCCATGGCAGTCAAGGCCGCCAGACGTGCACAGATGACACCTGCCAAAGCCAGCTTGCCGGCCACTGCAGAGCACGCAGTCAACACTCCAGCAAAGCGTATTCTGTCAAGCAGTGCTGTGGGTTCAGACAGTACCCCAGCAAAGCGCCTGCACAGTAGAGGGGGTCTCACACCCAACAGGGGCCCAGGCTTGATAGGAAGATCTGCTATGGATGGGCACCAGCAGCATTGGCATCAACAGCTTGATGTCAGGCCTGGTGATGATGCTCTTGGTCTGGATGTTAGCGTGGGTTATTTAGGCAGGCGATTGCCTCTCAGGTCTCACCCATTGGGCAGCAGCCTGCCCCATGCATCTGCCTTTCAGCATGCCCCTCAGCTACCTTTCAGAGCTGAGAGAATGGGCAGCCCAGCACCCTTCAGCAACACAGGCAGGGCCCATGATGAAGGGCACGTGTTTGACAGAGTGGGCACCCAACCCATGACAACTGCTGTTAGAAGGGCGCAGCATGGTCTAGATGGTGGGGCGCCTTGTGGGCGACCGCAGCTGCGTACGCCTTCAAGACCAAACAGCACTGGCTCTGCATTGCGAGGATATGTGCCGCCGGACCACAGGTATATGCTCAATATGATTGCGCACCATTGCAGTGCTTTAACAGAGCAGTCCAGGCATGAGGCCTTGTTGATTGTGGCTGCCCAGTGTTATGTCAATGTCAGCATGTGCACAGCAGCTGCACAATCGCATGCTCTTTTGGTCCAGCTTGTTGTGAAATGCAGGTCCAAGAAGATACTTGGCTTTCAGCGCAAGGTGGGAAGTAAACAGGCCAGACTGCACTGGCAAGGAAGTGCACCAACCTACGATGATGCTGATCCTGCAACCGATGCAGCAGTCCTGAGTGATGATGATGCTGCTATGGCTGTTGCTGATAGTGTGAACTGGGACTTATTGTGAGCTTGCATGTAGATCAGCAGACTGCTGCTGATATGTGAAAGCAACACAAGGGTGCAACATGAAATTACTTACAGACGCGGTCTATGTACATGGTAGCAACACTTGCTTAGCATGAAAGCAGACTATCAGTGTTGTGCAAGTCTCTATTTTGGTCAGAAATGGTCCGAAACATGATCTCTAGAGGGACTGCTCAGTGCAGCAAGCTATACCAACTGCACAAACCTTTGCTTTGCCAGACTCAATATGCAACTTTCAACACAACTGCCACCAAAGCAGTGCTAGAGGGTTTCTATACACAGTCTCTAAACCAAGCAGCTGCTCAACCTTAGCAAAAACATAAATGGCAAAGCAAAGGATTCCTTCTGCAGTGGAAGATTCATTCCCACACCGCCGTGTGCCAGCACAGGTACAAACGAAGCTTGCCAAATATCTACAATCCACGTCCTGCCTTTGTCATAGTGCTGTTGACCAGGTTTCCTTGCTGTACAGGGTCAACTCTGCTGATCGTCAAAGCAGCTGGCGCTACAGCAGCTGAGTTGATCGACGTCAAGTAGTCTTGCCCAGCCTGCAGATTTAGCAGAGCTGAATGACAATCTCTTACATGTAGAAACCCAAACAGTGCTTGCAACTGTCAGTGAAATGCCGTCACATTGTACATTACTGCATGATGGGATGCACAACATGCAGAGTATGTGTAGATGCACAGCATGGTAAAAACCCACATGGATGATAGCAGCTTGAGACAGTATGCTTGGCAAACATGGGGGCATCAGTCAAGACGCATACCTTGTCCATTGCGACTGTAATGGACCCGTAATAATTGTCTGGTACAGTGACGGAGAAGGTGTAGTAGGCGTCAGAGCTGTCCACCGTCTGCAGCTCTGTGGTGGACATGTTGGATGGGCCAGTCACAGTGAACATGCTTGCATTCAGCAGCGGCACAGGGTCAGTGAAGGCCAGTGCCAGGTCCAGCACATTGCTGTCTAGCAGCACACCTGCCGACTCGCTGTAAGCTACCCCAGTCGCGTACAGCAGACCCTCCAACCTTCGCGCAAAAACATTAGTCAGAAAAGATGCGATGGCCTGACATACATTGAATTGGCAACACACATGAGGTACCTTGAAACACAACAATCAGGGAAGTACTCATGGCTGTACGCACATGTACCTACAGGATAACGGATGAATGAATGAAAACACAGCAGACAGGAAAAGCATGGACAGGTGACAAAAAAACCCGCATCCACAAGTAGGTAGCAAAAGTACCTGTGGGTTTGTTGCACTTGAGTGACGGTGACATTGAATGGGTGGCCGCAGGCATCCAGGATGTCCCCTCCAGCTGCAAGGTAGATGTCTGTGCTGTTCACAATGAAGGGGTTGCTCTCAGTCACGTAACCCTTCAAGCTGTAGAAAGCGCAGTTCTGGGAGATCTGCACACCAGCAAGAATGCCTGATGGACCATAGCAGCAAGATTCACGCTCTGCAGACCACTGGCCAGACACACCAGTCACTAATATCAGTCAAGTCAGACCAGGAACAGCATGGCAGCTGCTGCATGTATTCAACAAGGTGGTGGCTGCAGCAATAAGAGATGCAAAGACTCACCGGCTGCAGCAGAGTGACAACTCCAGGAGTGGTGACAGTGCCTGAGGCATCAGATGGCTGCCTAGTGAACACCCTGATTTGGCTGCTGTTCAGGGACTTGGTTGGGTGAGTGAAAGTCAGATACGCATTGAACTTGATGGTGTCCGACGCAGTGCTGTTGTATGCTGTGCTGAGGACCTCAATCTTGACAGACCGAGGAGTGGTGTCCTTAGGATTGCATGCACACAGAGCAGAAGCTGCAGGGGCAGCTGCTGGGGTGACTGCTGCTGCAGCAGGTCCTTGGGCAGTGGGCAGGAACGCTGCTGGTGTCAGGGCCATTGCTGAGCCTGGGGCTGGCCCTGGGGCTGCGCCAAACAGGCTCGAGGCAGGGGCTGGTGACTGGCCAAGTAGCTGTGCCTCATTGCCTGGGGTCAGCTTCTGGGTACCCCCAGGGGCATAGTACGCATATGGCCCAGGAGTGCAGGAGGTAGATCCTGCCTTGCATGTGATTGGCAGCCCATAGTAGACAAGGAGGTCCTTGTTGTCATTGGGAGAGACAACTGTGGGGCCATTGCCAAAGACAGGGTTCCAGGCAGGGCTGCTTGGGGCCATTGTGGGGCCTGAGACACCACCCAGATTGCGGGACGGAGTGGATGAACCGTAGCCTGCTGGGTAAAGTACCATGTAGCCTCCGACGCCCTCAGGGTATGGGACAAAGTAGGTCTTGCCAGCATATGGTGAGGCAACAGGGCTGCCATAGGGTCCTGGGGCGCTTCTGGGCATCCCAAGTGTTGGGCCAAAGCCAGGGCCCATGGCTGCTGGTGCGCTTCCAGGAGCCCCAAACAGGGTGCCAGAGGCGCCAGCACCATACACTGGGGCTGAGGGGGTGAGGCCATACACTGGGGCTGAGGGGGTGAGGCCATACACTGGGGCTGAGGGGGTGAGGCCATACACTGGGGCTGAGCTGGGACTGGTCAGGCTGGGGAAGGGTACCTGATAACCACCCGCATGACCAGTGTATGGGACAAAGTAGCTGCCACCATTTGATGGGGCTGTCACTGGCGGCCCTGGAACAAAGACCCCATCCACAGCATAGCTGCCTGGGACTGCGACTGGTGCATAGACTGGAAGGGCATCAGCTGGGAGCAGAGCCCTTGGGATGGATGGGGTTGAAGTGGGGGTCTTGGAGGGGGGTAGCAGACTGGGGGCAGCAACTCCTGGTGTGGGCATGGCGGGGGGTGATGATGGAGGGGGTGTTGATGGCAGAGGGTAGGCGGTGGTGGGGCCAGATGCTGGAGCAGTGGCCGGGGCAGGGATGAGGGGATGTGAGTGAGGGGTATACATGAGGGGTGAAGCAAGGGGTGCTGAAACAGGTGCAGTGACAGGTGCAAGGATGGATGAGGGGTTGTATGGTGATGGTAGCGAAGAAGATGAAGAAGTGGTGGTGGGAGAAGGTGCAGAGGCAGAGATGGTGGAAGGTGCAGGAGCAGGTGCCGAAGCAGGTGCAACATCAGCTGGTGAGTATGATGGAACGACTGGGGCCAAGCCTGAGGGTGCGGGCGCCCCTGATGGGGTCACTGACCCACTGACACTGTCAGTGCTGGGTCCAGCGGCTACACCAGTTGGGGCAGCAGCAGGGCTGACCATTGGCACATACACCATAGGGAAGGGTGAAGGGCCGGATACTGGTGCGGCAGCAGTGGAACTAGGAGAGCCATACGTGGGCGGCCCAGTTGTTGTACCAGACATGGTGGTGGCCATCATGGGAGCAGCTGCAGGGCCAGTTGCCACAGCTGGGGTAACAGATTCTGCAGGGATGGGAGAGGGTGTTGCTGCAGGAGTCTCTGGTGCAACAGGTGCAGGGGCTGGCGCAGCTGGGGTGGGGTGGGCTGACACACTGGTGGGTGATGGGGAAGGGCTTTGGAGGGAAGCCTCCGGGGCAGCAGCCTCAGGGGTGGCAGGTGCCTCTGCTGTGGCTGCAACTGTGGGAGTGGGGCTTGGGGAGGCGGCCACAGCTGTGGTGTTGGCCATGACCGGTGAGGCTGCAGGTGTGGGAGATGGGACAGGTGGAAGAGGAACACTGTCATCCTCCCCAGTAGCAGAGTCCAGAGTGGCCATGGACCTGGCAGGTTGGACTGCAACTGGGGTGGCCACAGTTGTGCCCAATGCAGGTGAGCTGACTGTGATTGGGTAGAAGTCCTGCAGGCAAAGCAGTCATTACTCAGATGGGGTCTAATTAAGCCGTTAGCACACAGACATGCAACCTCTGCATGATGTGCAGGGTGTAAGCACATGTGGTGTTCTGCGGGAGTCATGTTGCAAAGCAGAAGGGAGCATTCCTACAAGGACAGCAACAATAACATGCATCTTGAGACAACACGCCAGCTCAGCAGATGAGACGCTGACCGATAGGCCGCCGCTCTCGCTGAAAATGGTCTGAGGGCGCAGGTTGACCAGGTTGTAGAACTTCTGTGCACCAGCCAATGTAGTGAAGTAGGCTCCCAAGGGGAAGACCACCTGACCAGTGGTCGAATCTATGGAAGGCACAGTCCACACAGACTCCAACCTACAAGCAGCACAGACCTTTATCAGACACCACAGCACACGATGGATGCCCAAGCAGACCTTGCACAGGCAGTTGCGCATGCAATAGTCTGTGTGACCAAGCACAAAGAGCGAGTGTGGTTGAGTGCAACAGCGCAAGCATTGATGTGTGAGAATCTCAACGACAGGGGGGCAACAGTCAGTAGCTGAGTTGACTTACTTCAATCCAGCTGCATTGGCGACTGCCTCCCTGACAAAGTACGCAACATCCTCCACATTTGGGTCGTCAGCAGTCAGACTGGGGAAGCCCAGGGTGAACGTCACATTTGAGTTGGGGACGTATGTAGCCAGGCTGGAGCTGCTGATGGCAGTGACTGACTCAATGGTGGAGCCCGCAGGGGGGGCGCCCACCACCTCCTGAGGTAGGGCCCCAGCTGTGGTGCTGTTGGCACAGGCCACAAAGGTGGAGCAGGGGTGGCTGAAGGGGGTGGTCACTCCAAACACAGGACTGTTGGGGCCCTTCCACACAAGTCTCAGCACCTGAACCATGCACATATGATTGTGAGAGTACATGACGGCAATACCTGCAGGATGTTGCAAGCAGCTGGATTGTACAGCAGAGCATAAAGCATCACACATCAGCAACATGTGACGACCTGTGCAACACACATTAGCAGCATGTCAGCAACACCCAAGCAATATGCGAAGACCAGCTCTACCGTAACATCAACGCCTTCTGACCTAGTGGTCAGCACATAGGGCAGCACAGCAGCAGGAGTGTGACAAGCTACTCACCCCAGCCTCTGACGACTTCCTTGAGATGAAGTTAAGGCCGACAGGGACATAGCCAGGTGTGGCAAAGGTGTAGGAGGCAGACTGGGAGATGGCCACATTTGCAGCATTGGCTGCATGGCAGAGTAGCATGTCAGATCATTACATAAGTACATACAACATAAGTAGCCTTGAACTGTAGTGTCATTGTCAGACTAGCGAGGAAGAAAGTGCGATCTGCAATGACACACAGGCAGGCAAAGCCACAGCTTGCTAGCCGCAGTCAGTAAGCTTGCCTCCTAAGCAAGCATAAACAGGTAGCTAAACAAAGTTTGCAAGTTTACCTGTGGCATTGAGGATATTCTCTGTGCCAACAAACAGCCTGGCACTGGTGTCGGCGTATAGCTTGAAAGTGTAGGTACCGGCAATTGGAACCCACAACTGTCCGTGATACCTGCACACAAGGCAACATATCTCAGCACACACACAGCTTACAGATATTCAAAAAGACAGAAACAAGCGCATAAATGTTAGGAATGTTATCTTAAAGGTGTCTGCAGGCACAAGTCACTGCAGCCTCTGCACAAACAAGCTGACGCTCAACAGCAAGGACTGAGAGGGGAGTCTTTACCTTGCCGCAAAGTCAGTGCTGAGCGTTGGTGGCAGTCCAGACCAGGAGGGGGTGTTGGTGGTGGACCAGTGGTTGAGGCCCGGCTCATACACAGCAAAGGTGGCAACACCAGTGGCGCTGGCATATGTTGTGTTCTGCATAACACCCATATTTGCTCAGACTCACAAAGACCAGGATGCATGTCACGTGCTGCTGTGCAGTGCCATTGTATATGCAGTGTTGCTGCTGCTGCTGCTAAGCACTGCAACATGACAGCAGCACACAGCGCAGTTGAAGAGCATTCAGATGTGAAAGCACATTAGGGTTTGCAAGGGAAGAGAGCATGTATGCTCTGGGGGGTTGGCAAGGGAGGAGAGCATAGCGCAAAGCTAGGTAAGAAGAGGGAATGGAGACGGCCAAGGCAGGAGATGATGAGAGGTGACTCACCGCCCAGTCAGCATAGTACACAGCAGACAGGCCAGAGCACAGGCCTGACGATGTGGCGGGAACACTGTTGGTCGTGTTCTGGATGGAAGTGCAGTTGAACATGATGCTGTTGCCCTCAATCACCTGCGTTCCACATGCCGCTGTTAGAAGAAACATGCATCATGCGCACGTGGCATCACAGATCAAGCTGGAAATACTGGAGATGACTGACGCTGAAGGCAATGCATGCTCAGTGGTGCCTATTCATTTTCAAGGCAGATTGCATGACTTGACACAAAGAGTTAGTCAGATGCTGTCTGACAGCAATTATTGGAGGTTTGGCAGCTGCGTGAAGGGGATACATGAGGACAGACAAAGAAAATCTTACTGTGAAAATTGTGCTGCTAGGTCCTTGCCACATGGCTGTCAAGGAAGGAACGGTGTTCTCACTGAAGAAGACCATCTCCACTGGAATGTAGCCAGCTGTGGCAAAGTTGTATCCAGTGGTAGGTGTGCTGCAAAAGAAATGTACTTGTGTCAGACTCAATGTTGTGTCAGAAGTAGCATGCATTGTCTATAATTGGTGGCTGTTGTACAATGCAGACTGCAAGCAGTTGGTGTTCTATCCTTGCAAACAGTGTTCTGTGTGACTGACGCCAATGTGATTTTTGACAGCGAAAACATTTTGAGCACAGTTTTACATGCAGGATACAGCATGAAGCGCAAATCAATCGTGGGCTACAAGACTATGAACAGGTCTACATGTCTGTGTAGAACCCAGTCTGAACGTCTACAAACAACAAAGAAACATATGAGGAACTCTACCTGGAGTTTGAGCCCTCATTGAAGGTGAGAGTGTTGCCATTGACTGTGAGTCTGGTGCCAGCTGGCGAGTTCAAGGAGAACTGGTATTCACCCTTCTGATCAACAAACAGGACTCCAGTGTATCTGACAGCAAAGCTGTGAGTCTTGGCAGCAACCAGCTGGTTCACACCCTTCAGGGACATAGCTGCAGCCTGCATAAGAAGAACCAGCTTACAGTGGGCTAATCATGTGGTAGGTGCTGCATACAACAGCAATGAAGAAGAAGTTAACAGTTAGATTGCGATTGACTGACTTACTGTGTTGTTGAGAGGTGACAAACGACGTGATGTTTGGCTTCAGATGTGTCAGACTAGGTGCAACTTTCTGCTTTGGGAGCAGGAAATATTCTGCCTGAAGACCCTCACAGTATTTGTCGTATTGTCCTAGTGGAGCTGGTGCAGCACAACTGACAGAGTGTGGCTGTGAAGCCACAACATCTAGTTCACTGCTGGTGACACCTGCACACAAGCCAAAGTGAGTCTTGTAGTTGAATGTTACAGGTAAAACGAATCAGGCCGACAAATCGTGCCGACTAGCTGCAGAATGCTGGCCTACCTGTCTGATTGACTCCAGCTGCCCGACTATATGAAGCTGCTAACAAAACACTGAAGACGGCAAACAAAGCTTCCATTGAGTGACTCACAACGCCGCGAGATGTGCGCATATGCCGGCAAACGTTTTCCTGCAGACAGCTGAGGCGTTTCGAAACGGCTGCATGCCAGGTCAGGCAGCTCTGGGAGCTGTGTATCTGTCTTCGTCGAAAGATTAGCTCGGGCTCGTTTGTGTATCAGTCGACAAAGTACGTGCAGAAGGTCCAGAATGCATTCACGGCACCAGAGCACGACTGTCCTTTGACACATCCGTTGACATCAGAAGCAGGTAGAAGGGGAGGCAGCTAGAAGAACCTACCACCAAGCGTTAGACAAGGAAAGCTTTGCGCAATGTGGCAACTGGATCGCCTCTTCCAGCTACACAGCGCAGACGAGCAAATTTTGCTGGTCAACGCTGTCTTGCCTGCAAGTCAACGGAAGCCTGAGGAGAAGTCATAGACAAGTTTGTACAAAACATGAGCCAGTTGCAAGACAGCTTGCACACACGCATCAACAGCTGATCGAGGAGAAGTTTGTTTGTCTCTAAAAGCAGGAAGGGGACGACAGACACTTACTGCTTCCTATGTGTGGACTGACAGGTATCTTGCACAAGCTAGACAGGTGCAGAACAGCTGCTTTTGTCGACACTGGCGCTCACAACTTGTCAAAGGTAGCGGCTGATCTTGCTGCTATGGTTGTGTCGTCCGTGAATAAGCTCGGAACTATCAGACTTTTCGGAGAATCGCAGCTGTTGCCCGTTGGAGAACTTGCAGGAAGCCTTAAAACCAGTGGCGTGGAGCGAGGCTCACTCAACTCAGAGCCAGAGCTCCTGCTAGCCGTGAGGTAATTGCACCATCGTGGCTCATTCATTACAGCAATTACACCATGGTTACACTGAAATACATGTAGTGCAATGTAACGGTGCAGCTCAGCACTCAGCGCAAGCTTATTGTGTGCGTTATTCTCATATTCTCAGAGACACATTCAGATTCAGCAACAGGAGACTAAATACGGTAGCACTACTAGCATACACAGCTAGCATGTGCTTGCATGCTAGTATGCTAGCACAGTGCTAGTAGTTACCGAGCTAGCAAAAAGTGCTATAGCAAATGTTCCCGCGTTAGCACGGCTTTTTACAGTGGTAGCATGCGTGCTAATCGATGCTAATTTCATGCTACCTGCTGAGTTTTTGCTAGTGCTTTAGCATGTACTTGCACTGCCAAGTGTGCCATTAGCACGATGGTATAGCATGCCCTACAATTTGTTGTGATACGCATGACGCCTTGTTTGGTGCGTATACGTTAAGCTCACGCAAGGGACACACAATAAGAATATGCAGGCGTTAGTAAATTGCGTCATCACCAGTTCCACATTGTCATCACCAGTTTCACATTGTCATCATCAGTTTTCAATTCATGCAAAGTTTCAAAGCACTTTAAACGCATAAGCCAACCTTGCCAGGACGCACCTCGCATTTCAGCAACACGGCGCAGCATCCTTCGCACTGCTCTTTCGCCTTGGCTCACATCCTGGACTCGTAGACGCTCAGTGTGGTAACTGTGGCCGTCACTCAGCAAGACAACCGGTCGACAGAACCAGCAAGTTTCCGTTGTGTCTCGAGGCTTTGAGGAGTGCCAGCTGCTTGGCTGAACCTACAAGGCAGCTTGAGGTAAGGTGTGGCTTGTTGCAACTTCTGCAATGGTGCTGGCACCTGCAGTACAAGCTTTTACCGCCATGATAGTGCCGCAGGGTAGAGACGTCTGTCTGACCTCCAGCTTTCTTGAAGCAACAAAGCAGTCGCATTGTCGTCTAGGTGCGTACACAGGATTCCATGATAGTTGATGCGTGCAAGCTGCTTGTTGCCGCTGTGCTTCTTATAAAGCAGCACGTCTGCAGGTGCCTCAGGCAAGTGCTGACTGGCACTGTCTTTGGCAACTACAATGTCGACCCGGCAGCAGCGCAGGGAAGCTAACAAAGCAGGGCGTTTCTGCAACGTCAAGTCTGGCGTCAACAGCTTTTTCACAAACCAAGTATTGTTAGAACAGATTCAGCAAGCTGTGCAGCTGGTGATCCCACTCTTGGTAGAGGGCAACCTGCTGGCCAATCTACATGTTCTGAGGTGTATAGAGGCCAGAGAAGCTATCCCAAAGCTGGACCAGACATTCTTCAACAGATGCTTCTATGCTGTC
>JAABUP010004474.1_pt1 | contig 22770 bp, 26 predicted proteins | sample 5559201 | NCBI WGS metagenome assembly JAABUP01 (sample SAMN10711887, study PRJNA513373) | rock metagenome | isolation source: Antarctica rocks | place: Antarctica | reverse complement strand
CACGGAAGGTCTCCCCAGGCATCCTTAGATCTCCGAGCTCAGCGGCATGAACTGTGGACTCCATCTCGGACGAGAAGAAGCTGTAGCGACTCGGCTCAACGTGGCTTTGCCGACGATCAGAGGGGCCAAATGAATCGAGCATCTCGCCATCCTTCTCGTTAAGCACAGATTTGGCTTCATCGATGCCGCATTCGGACGCACTCCGCGTGGCGCTCGGAAGTTGATGAACGATCTCCGGAACATCTGCTCTGCCATCCTTCGGACGAAGATCATTGAAAACCTTGGGCTTCTTGCTTTGAGAGCTTAGGCTATACCGGCGAAGGTTTTGGGCGGCGACGGGAGTACGTCCACGACTATTTTCAGCGACGAACTCTTCGAGCTCCTCGAAGTCGATGATGTAAGTATTCGACGTCTCCTCGGGCGGAGGGAAGCAAACATCTTCTTCGGCAGAATCATGATCTGGCCCAGAGCGGATCTCACGACGACCATCACCCTGGACTACACTAGCGTTGCTGAACGTAGGTCGACGGCAATGAATGTCAACGGAGATCGTACGATGAAGGGCCAGATCAAGGTCGGAAGGAGCTTTGCTACCAATAGTATTTGCACGATCACGGCGCCGTGGGTCTGCGAACGCATCAACAGAGTTCGGTGGAGATGTCGAGCGAGAACTGGAAGATTCCCGGGATTTGCTTGGCTTCTCTTGCTGGTTATCATTGAGCCTGAAAGTCCCGCGGCGAGTGCTCTGTCGTTCCGCAACACCCTCGTTGTCATGAACAGATCCACGAAGACTCCTTTCGTCATCTAAGACAGCTTGCTCGAAGTCACGAGCCTCCGAACCGGCTTCTCGGAGTGCTCCATTGGCTTGAAGTAACTGTGGGCAATTCTCGTCCACGCTGCGTATAGTGCCACGCCGCGTCGCGAGACCAGTATGAGAGCCGCCGATGGTGTCCGCTCGAGGTAGTGAGATCGGCTGGTTGCGGTGGTCATCTAAGTCAGTCACCGGAGTGCTGAACCTAGTCTGGGACCTCTCGGATCTTGGCGAGTCCATTGCGTCGATTTTTGAAGCTCGCTCGTTGTACGAGTTCTTTCTTCCAAAGACTCTGCGAACAATTTTCAGTGCGGAATAGGATACGCAATCGGACGTGTCCAGCAACCTACTACCTTTGGTCCTAAGTCGTACCGAGCGCTCACTACTCTAACGCGCTCAACTCGAGCCCTTGGCGTTGCGTAGGGGCTTCCACCCCACACTCGGCCTGTTGTACTTCAATCCAGGTTGTCTTCAGCGCCTGCCGCAGGCTTCAGAGGACCTCCCGGGCTCGAACAATGTCTGTCGTCGGTGCAATAGTAGGTTCTCGAAGCCAGTTATGGAGGTTTCTTGTTACCTCCACAGTATACCCAGAATTTTGGGCCGAGGAGGGGTCGGATGAAGGAGAACTTGTGGTAATGTGGTCCCGCCAACTTGGTGGTGGTCAACGAACGAGGACGCTGGGGCGCCAGACTTGTTGATGTGAGAAGAAGTGAACGACGATGTCACCCGGTGGACTATCGTGGCCTTCGGGCTGAGTTATAGCTTGTCGAAGCGCTTCCGCTGGGGGATGCGGGTGACTTCACAGATGTGGTTGTCGCTGGTGCTTGTACGAGGGCGATGACGATCGACGAATTGACACTTGTTGTAAACTAGACGCAGAATAGTGAAGGAGTTGCAATGATTCAGAAGCACCAAATATTCGAGGAATAGGTAGAGGGAAAGTCTGTGCTATGAGGGAATTTCTCTTCAAATTTTGCGAACCGCGGTCTGGCAGAGCTTTTATCACGGGCTTGCACCAATCACAAGCCTGATATGCGTCCCTGAACCCATACTGGGTTTAGTTTTGGGCTCCTTTGTGCATACCTACATCGAGGTACTTGTACCTGATTAACACTCAGCTTCATACTTGTACTACTTTAACATTGCTGTATGAAGTGCTCCGAAATGCTTGCTCTGATCTTAGCCAAATACACTTCAGCATCAACTGATCAGTGTCGCTGAAGGTTTCTGGATGTTTTAAGCAGGACTAGTACTGCATTATCCATATTTTTCTGCCAATACTTCGTTATGCAGGTCTTGACCATGCCACCTTTAGCTTAGCGAACTGCAGTATGCATAGGGCTGGGAAAGCCAGCTCAAGACCTTGAAAGTTGAAGGGAGAAGAACAACACAAAGCACAAGATGGACGGAACCCTGACTATAATACAGGACACATTGGAGGGTCAAATCGTGAGTAGCGTCTTCGATAAATCTACTGCCTGCCGCTAATGCCAATCTTAAGGACTTCGAAGGTCAAAAGACCGCTGAACACATCACGACCGCAATTCTTGCAGGCGCTGGCGTATGTTGGCTTTCTTCACGTCTACCCTGCATCATGCTAATCTTTCCGCAGCTCGTTGCCTTGATGGTCGGCTACATCCAGCAAGACATTCGGCTCACTCTATGGATTGGCCTCGGAGGCACCGCCCTCGCGTTTCTGATGGTTGTTCCTCCATGGCCTGCGTACAATGAGCTCCCGGAGAAGTGGCTGCCGGTCGGGAGTGGAATGTCTGGTGCGGGGATTGAGGTGGATGGAGAGAAGATAAATTGATGAGCATAGTAGTAGAGCTTACCCATCAATGTCATCTGCGTTTCGGTCAGGAGCTTGTTGCGGCCCGATTAGGTTATATGGCGTTGCGGCGCTGCGAAGATGATGGCACTTTACCAATTTCACACCTTGGTACTATCTGAATGATATTCATGCCATCGTTCTATCTTAGGCATATCTTGACGCCACAATGCTTGCTAAACGCCTATGCTTCCATCATTTGTCAAGAGCTCCCGAGCCAGATGTCTTACGCCCAGACGTGGCGCAATCTTCCAGTTCCATGCCATATGTGAGACGGGTAGTCTCTACCACGGGCCTAGATACAGGCCACAATTCTAAACATCTTTCCATATCTCGAAGCGCCAGAATCTCCTTGATCAACGACCGTACTTTTGGAACTCCCAGTCTCGGTTATCTAGAGGGCAGACTTGTCGTGTCTTCAGCCAACGGGAGATGCAGTGGAAGTGGAAGGCATGCTATAGGTGGAAGCAAAAGTCAGAAACATTTATCTTTTGGGTCTGAAAAGAGGAGCCTTACATTGCAAATACCCCAGGCGACTGTACACTCCTCGCTCGTTGCTGATGCTTGATTTGCTTGGCACTCGATACCTAGAGTAGATTGTTAGTAGGAACATTGATAGGAACTTGGAGGCAAATGTACAAAGATCCATGATATGGTTCCTGCATATAGCACAGTTGTCGACAACAATATCCCAAGCCCAGAGAGCCACGGCGTTCCACTAGGCAATATTAGTCGGATCTACTCTATAACCCTGGGATGAGTATAAGCTTACCTTCTTCACCTCGAATCTTTTCTTGCCATCTGAGCCAGTATCTGCAGAGCCGCCTGCTTTTGAGGTCTTTGCTGCAGCTTTGCCCTTTCCTGGAGCCGCTGATCCAGCATCGGGCATCTCAACGTCCGCCATGTGGTCTTTGCCGCGATTTCACTTAAATGCGACACAAGTTGTGGATTTAGTGAAGGACGTCAAAGATTTCAAATTTGGCACAGCGTATCGTTCGAGGCAGGAAGAAGTGGTCTCCGATGCCTTCTTGATCCGAGAGAAGCTAGAAACAAGAGTGTTGGACTTCTTCAGCTAGAAACGAAACTATATCGGTCCGTGAGAGATCTGTGAATTGAGGCTCGCATGTGCTCGAATGCAGACCGAGTCGCGCCTAGCATCAAGTAGCTGATAGCTCGCCAAGCTCACCGTAAGCGGTTTAGTCCTTCATACCCGGAAACATCCCACTGTTAGCCTCGACCCGCCTCCTTGACCTTCTATTCCACAACACCTCACGCATATCAACTTCACAGACATGAACAGAACTTCGAATCTCACCTCGCTCTCGACGTCTCTATCTACAATCATCAGCCAAGCTAGGATACGTCTTAAGGCATTGAAATATCCCGAAACGCCACCCAATAGGCGCACCTGCTTCCAGCACAAACGGGCGACGCGATAGCAACATCGAGTATCCTCACCCCAATCTGCGACTATCGGTCTCTCTTGGGAACATCGCTTGTTTCACGCAGTACCATAAATTCGCGAGAATCTACACTGTTCGTGCTTTCTTTGCAACTCTCTCCAGGCTGCCTATTTATTAAGCCAATCGCAAACACGATGTCAACTGCTACACACACTCCAACCCCGAAGGGCCCGCGACGAAACGAACCTCTTTCCAGGGATGTCGGGCGACATCAGTCGGACAGAGACTCGTTTCCTCAAAACCTCCATGTCTCAGGGCTAATACAACCGACTACCAACAGCCCGACACAACGAAGCCAACAAAGTACCCCTTACGAACCTCATGCCCCTTCAGACAATTCAGCCATGGCCTCAGTTGAACCAGGTAGACCCACGACGCCTACCAGAGCACCTGATGCCAATACTGCGAGGGATGCAGGCACGGCAGCTGTCCGCTCCGAGCCTGTAACCAAAAAGTCTGGGAGGGCCCAGAAAACCCGGACTAAAGGTCAAAGAACATCTTCTTCACCACTGATACGGGCCGATACTGGCGCGATACGGCCTGCATCTCAGTCTTCTCCTCTCACATCAGGCCTGTCAATAGCTACGCCCTTGAAATCCGCCTATGCCGGCCCTACTTTCCACGCATCTCCTGCACCGTCCGCTCTGCCTATGCCGAGCTTCTTCTCAAAGTCGGTGCCTGAGGTCAATAGTGATAAACATCTACAGGCTCTAGTAAGCGAAGATACATCCGAGAGGAGCGGAGATTCCCCACTGAAAGAGAACGCCCAAATAGTCGGCCAACGACAAGTCCGGGAGGAGTCGCCCCTTGATATATTCTTCAAAGCAGATAGGAACGAGAAAGCCGAACGTCGCAAGAGTAGTGCAGCTAGCACACCAAATGGCAATCCAAACCCGTCACCGCTTCAGTCTTCCTTTGCGCCAACCTGCAGCTCAGCAACCCTTTTCGAAGCAAAGGGTCGTCAGCACTCGCGCCATCCCACAGACGGTTCGATCGGCGGAATGTTTGCGCTTGAGATGGATGGAGCGGCTAGTCCTGGAAAACCGATTGGTCCCGCATTCGCAACTCCCTACAACCAACGCATGGATGCGGTGCGATCTAATACTGCACCATCTAATATGATTGCACAAGTCGACCATGGCGAAGAGCAGCGTAAGGCAAAAACAAAGGCATTGAAGATGTTACTTTTGTCACCTCAACCGCAGCGGCCTGCCTCAGCATCAGCGCAGCATGTCAATATGTCATGCCACTCTGATATTCCACCACATTCGCTCTCACCTTCTCCGTCTATCCGCACTGGTATCTCTCCTCGTAACCTGTCAGGACCTTCAACGCCGGCTCTAGTGCTGGATCATCATCATCCGTCTCCAAACACCGCACGGACACATCATTATGCTAGCGTTCCATTCCTTCGCCAAGCCGCTCTAGCGACCACAGCGAATGGATCACCAAGATTTCGACCTCCATCTTCGACCCTCCGTCAAGAAGTGACTCCTACAAAGACTCCTGACAGAGCTGAGCTACCTCCTTTTCCGTCCCTGTCCACTACAGATCGTTCTGATGCGTCCACGATTTCTCGGAATAGTGCCAATGCTTATCTCAATGGCAACGTTTCTTCGTCTGGCTTTGCGCCAAATCCTTCATCCGCAAGTAAATCCGGTGCTGCTGCGGATGCAACTTCGACGCGGAACATCAACGATGTCAAGTCTATGGAGGACGACTTGAGGCGGATGTTGAGAATGGATATGCTCGGCAATACGGGTGCAAAGGATATAAGGAACGGCGTTGTGGGATCTTGAATGTTTGCTCTGGCGCAATTTCGCTACTAATGGATGCGGAGCTCGCACCCTGTTATTTTCATGCTGCTTGTTGACCGTGCTCTAATTCCGACTTATACCCTGGTCGTTGGGCATGAGCTATCAATGGCATCATGTTTGTACATTTTGGGCCGTTTTCATAGATAGTCGCATGTCGCTCTTCTTTGATCTACTGCTAAACTTCCTTCATCCTTCATCTCTTAATGCGAGCTCCTCATGTTAATTTCATTGTTGGCCTTTTGGGTTTCGGGCGCATTCGGATTGTACATCCCTTGGAGCAGGATTATGGTACTGTGGCACCTTTCATTTGCCTATTGCTAACGTACAATGTCCGCCTTCCACGGATACATCTTCCCACTCCAACTTTCTTTTGTAAAGGACATCTCCACTGCACATCTGCCCAGTATCCTTCAGATTCTCCTATGTTAGATCGGAGTGAAGGCGGCTCCTGGGCGAGCAGCTACGATTTCAAGATGCTACGGGCTCAATACACAGAGGAGTGACGGAACAGGCTTACGAGTTGTCGATGAGCTGGCGTGGATTATGATATGAATGGATGGGGCCACTGCTGGAGCAAATCGGAGCATGTTACTGGTTGATGATCACAAGCTTGGCTGCATGTCACACCTTGTAACTTGACCGCTAAAAGTAAAGATTTCCAATACCTTGGATCGATGTCGGTATGATCGAGGATACGTGAGCTAATGTTCTATTGATTCGCTTTGAGACGTATGAGATTCTGACCAGCTCCACTTGGCCTCGGATCCAGGCGGCAGATGTCGCGGCCAGCAATTCTTGATCATGAACTTGAATAGAGCGCGAATGCGGCGGAAGTTTGTTCGTGGAACAGCGTCCGACTGCGAAAGGACTTCATCTCAGTGAGGTACATTAGTCTTGCATAATGCAGCCACACGGTGAAAGCGACCGTGTACCTTACACATGGGGTCACCACGCCGTCGAGGACTAGATGTTGCATGGGAACTGCACAGCCACGAGACAAGCACGACTTTGATGTTGCCTAGGCAGAAGCGAAGACCGAGCCGACGTTGATAGGTAGTACTCTGTAGGGCACATGACCCTGGCAGATTGCTTCTAAATGCGTCTCGTTCGCCACAAGATCTACATGATCAATATCGGTCTAGTATGACAAGAGTGCCCTAGGCCAATGGCTCTTCAGTAGATCTCCTTCGCTTGGCCAATGGCTGTCATCTTTGGCTTTCAGGGGCACGTCGGTGGTAGTGTGATCAACCGGCTGGAAATTTGCCCGTCTAATTAAAGACCCCACTGTACAGATTATTACATATCAAAGTTGGAAACAAGGTTCCTTCCTACGCTACAATAGGGAATGGCCAAGCAGTGACGGCCGTTGCCAAACGCATGGGCATGTACAGTATCTTCCGACCTTTCGTGAAATGATTTTCTGATCATTTATCACACCACGCTCTTTGGAGCAAAATCATTTCAATCGCCTCACGCGACAGCGCTCTTGTCGGCAGTGAGATCATCGAGCGCAAGCCCGAAGCGAGTTTGTTTCTCTGCGTGTGTTGTGTTTCAGTCAAGCTCTCGGCTACTTCCACCTTGTGTGAGTCCCTGCAGCAAGCGCGACTCCCCTTTCAACGTCGGACGTCCTTACTTACCATTGCTCTACCGGCAACAACTTTCGAACTTCACCTGTCACATGTATGCAAATTAGAAGCCTTTTTGGCCAGAATTTCCAACCCTCGCCATCGTGTCTGCGACAGCTGATCAATCGCCCACCATGGCACCCTCGTGAGCCCTCCTTCCACACTATTCGCGTTGTTGACTCTCGCGAGACTTGCATGGCTACATTGCAAGCGCTGATATGCCTATAGCATTGGGTCCACGTGGCGTTCATTCTGGCATACCATGACCTCATACGACCGACATGCTTCGCACGATTCTCCTTATCGAACCGGGCAACATATGCCTCTTAATCAAAGCCGTCACGCACCCCTTACATCCATCGCGACAAGTGCATTAGATTCGCGAGCTGATCTCAATTCCCCCTACCCGGACGAGTCCTCAAGGCGTTTAGCGGGTCCGTTGCAGGATGGCACCAACGGTTGGCCGGGCACTCCAGGTGCTGCTCAGACTCCAACCTCTCCGTACTCTCCAGGCATGAGGACTACAATGCAAAAACAGCAATTCAATGAGAGCAATCCCTTCGACAGCGCCACCCCTGGTGAGATCCAAATGCAGAGCTTTCAGGAAGGCCTACCACCTCCACCACCAGTCGCACATTCCTGGAAGAAAATCGATCGCTGGACGGAGGATAATTACGAAGAGCTCTACGACCAGCTCTCAGAAGGTTGTACCCAAAACGATGTCAACGAGTTGGAACACGAGCTTGACTGCTCTCTGCCGTTAGAGGTACGCGAATCACTGCAGATCCACGACGGCCAAGAACGGGGTGGTCTCCCAACAGGTATTATATTCGGCTGCATGTTGCTTGACTGCGAGGAGATTGTGCAAGAGTGGAAGAACTGGAGAGTGGTCAATGAAGAGTATCTGACTGCACCTGTCCATCGTCAACCACAATTCCCCACCAAAGCCTTCGGTGGGTCATCATCTTCCATCGCACCACCGCAACAACCCCAGAACCCTCTTTGGAGGCAAGAACTTTTCGACAAACAAGATTCGCAACCCCTGAGGGCCGTACACAAAGCATATGCTCACTCCGGTTGGATTCCGATGGCTCGCGACTGGGGTGGTAATAACGTTGCCGTTGACCTGGCACCCGGGCCTACCGGTAAGTGGGGACAGATTATCATCTTCGGCCGAGACTACGATTGCAAATACGTGGTTGCACGTTCATGGTCTGCATTCTTGGCCATGGTAGCGGACGATATGTGCGGCGAGAAGGTGTTCGTGGACGAAGAAACACAAGAGCTTAAGCTGAGAGAGTTCAAAACCTCGACGGTTGAGCCTGGCTATCTCGACATTCTGAGGTGGAGAATGGATCAGAAATACGGCAGGAAAGGGCCAAGGAGAAAGCCGACGAACGGTTTAGATACCAACATGAATTCAAATGTCAATGGTCCTTCTCCGTACGGGAGTCCCAATACTGGCAACGAAGAGAGAGGCAGGTCGCCGCAACGCTTTCCGCTCAAGGTTCCGAAACCTTCGAGTCCTCGTGGAACAATGGGCAAGTCGAGTCCATTGGCAAGAGTTTCAGAGGAAACTCGAGCGCCAATCGCGGTCCATAGTGGTGGGGATGCAAGCAAGGACGTCACAGCTACGGAAACGGCAGCGAGTGAGGTGGATGGAGAGTTGGTTGAGGTAGCAACACCCAGGGCTAGTGACGAGGACAAGAGGCAGAAGGGATCGGGGGACGCGCTAGAAGCTGTTGGCTTAATTCGTGATCATGACAAAGATGACAGGAAAGAGCCAACTGTGACCGGCTTGGGCGTTGAGGGGCTTGATAACATGAAGGGCGTCGAGATCTGAGCCGTGTTTGCTGACGTGCACGAAAGCTCACCTAGAAACCGAGCATCTGATGGATGGCCTGACATCTTCTATGGCTTAAGCACAACATCCGGCTTGCATAGATACCACTTGTGTTTCTCGACAATCAACTACAGTTTACGGCAAATAACATTTTTTTCTGCAAGCAAACTACACCTTTTTGTACCTCTAAGAAACACACGCTCTGAACCAGAGCCTGGCGCCTTTGTTTTGGCCGAGGTTGGCCGGTCGTCTACTTTTTGTACACATGCCACCACAATCCGTGGCTCTGTCGTGGTTGATAGCTGGTGAATTCGATACGGGACAATGTCACAGCGAGCTGGTGCTTTTGAATCTGTCATAGTTCGTCCTTGGGTCCTGCATGTACTCTTGTGCATGTACCAGAAGACAACTTGGGGAGAGAAGCACCATCTTCAATGCGCTTCTGAGGATCCGAGCCGAACTCCACATCTCCACACCCTCGACGCCATTCCAATGCCCATTCTTTGCCAGTATCCACCCATCAGTCCCAATCATCATCATCATCCTCCCCACCCCCTTCCCCGCCCTGTACCTTCCCCCTCGACCTCATCACCTCCTCCCCCGTAGTCTTAGCCCGAACAAGCACCCCCGCTCTCAGCAGCCGCGCCTCCAGATCCCTCGTCGTGAACGAATCTTCGCTATATCCCAGCCCTTCGAAACCGACGATTCGGTCCACGCTGACCCCATCTACAAAGGCGAGCACGCAGGGTAGGATCCGGATTTGGAGTTTGGTCACGAGGAAGGGCGCGTGCGTGACGTTGGTGCGCAGGAAGCGCGTGTCGAAGTGTTTGGGGGCTAGGGTCTGGGTTGTGGGGGCGTGTTAGCGGTCCCACCTCCTCTCTCGCCCTCGCCCTCCCCCTTCCTCACATCATTCTCCGTGCGTGGGATGAGCGCAGGGGACACGCACCTCCAAATGCCCGTCCATCACCGCACACCTCCCGAAATCCGGCTTGAAGAAATGGACCACGCACAATTTCGTCCGCGTCGTGATGTCCATCAGCGCTTTCTCGTCGCTGATCTCGGTGTATGTGCCGTGTGATTGGTTGCGCATCTGTTTGGCGCGGGCGAGTTCGGTGTGGAGTTGTTGGAGGCGTTGTTCGCGGAAGGGGGCGAGGGAGGGGTCGTTTTCGAGGGAGGTGAGGAGCGCGTCTTCGTCTTCGGAGCTGTCGTGGGAGGTGTCGAGGATGGAGGCCACGGTGGGGTCGAGGGCGGCCATGGTTGGAGTGGGGTTGATGGGGTTGGGGGGGTTGAGGAGAGGCTCTTGGGTGCTTTGAGGACGTTGAAGGCGATTGCGGGTAGTGGCGATGCGAGCAAGCGTGGGAAGTCAATGTTCAAGAAGCTTGGCTGCAATCCATGTTGTCAGTCGGTATCGTGCCCAGAATTAGTGGTCTCTTCAGTGATGGGGGGTAATTGTAGATTGTCAGAGCCGCAGTCGTATCTGGACCCTTGATGTCAAACCTTTCCGTATGGGGACATGGCGGAACTCGCCAAAACCTGCCGAAGTGTAAGCCAGTCTGTGACCCTTGAATCCTCAGATAATTCTCCAGGACTTGTCTCAACAACATCTCACTCGTTTGTACAGTGAGCAAGATTTCCAAACGCAGAGCTTCTTTCCAAAACGAGCTTTACGGCGTACCCCGTCGATTCTCCTCTCCTGGCGGGCAATCCGTCTGCGCAGGTTCCTGAATCTCTCCTTTCTGATAGCTTGCGCAATCCCTCGTCAAACCCCGTCTGCCAAACCCCGTCCGCGGTCCTCGACAACCACACGCCAAAATGGGTGACGAGAAGAAGAGGGACGACTTCGAGATCGAGATGGGGGAGCATAAGGCGAATCAATTTGAGCCACCGCCCGTCCAGCGACCATTGCAACCACCACTCGCCGCAGTAGCAAACCACCCACTCGTACCCATTTTGAGCTACTGCTGCTCGTCAATATTGATGACAGTAACGAACAAATTCGTTTTGTCGGGGCTAGATTTCAATCTCAACTTCTTCTTGCTGTGTGTTCAGGTACGCCGGCGCCACGTCTGGAGGGTGGTAACTTGGGCTGACTAGTGAAAAGTCCGTTGTCTGTGTGATTGCAATTCAGAGTTGCAAGTCGTCAGGTGTCATTACGTACCGAGACTTCAACTCGGATGAAGCCAAGAAATGTACGTGGCAGGCTTCTCTGATGCACGCGATGGCTGCTGATCTGTTTGTGCAGGGTTCCCAGTCTCCCTCCTCCTTATCGGCATGATCTATACGGGTACCAAGGCGCTGCAATTCCTCTCGATCCCTGTCTATACTATCTTCAAGAACCTAACGACCATCTTGATTGCGTATGGAGAGGTGCTCTGGTTTGGGGGCTCTGTGACGGGCATGGCTCTGTTCTCTTTTGGACTGATGGTTCTGAGCTCGGTCATTGCGGCTTGGGCAGACATTCAGCACGCCCTTCAGAACTATGGTCACTCCACGAACGAGGCCTCTGCAAAGATCTCGACACTGAACGCGGGCTATGTTTGGATGCTGTTCAATTGCTTGTGCAGCGCTGCCTACCTTCTTGGTATGCGGAAAAGGATCAAGTTGACCAACTTCAAGGACTTTGATAGTAAGATACCAAGGTCCTCCCAGAGCGAGCGGAGCGCTGACTTATCGTTTCAGCCATGTACTACAATAACCTTCTGTCGATCCCGATTCTCCTTATCTGCTCCATCTTCTTCGAGAATTGGTCCTCGGAGAACATTAGCAGAAACTTCCCGCCCGCCCACCGAAATAGCCTGGTCCTTGCCATAATCTTTTCCGGGCTGTCGTCTGTCTTCATCTCATACACCTCCGCCTGGTGTGTACGCGTCGCCTCGTCCACCACCTACTCTATGGTCGGAGCTCTCAACAAACTACCGATTGCTCTGAGCGGTCTAATCTTCTTCGACGCACCGGTAACTCTTCCTAGTGTCTCCGCTATTGGAGTAGGTTTTGTGAGCGGGATCGTCTATGCCTTGGCGAAGGTAAGGCAGAGTTCAAAGCCGAAGACTGGAATATTACCAACCTCGAACCCTCCGATGAGCGCGAGCAGCCAGAGTATGAGAGATGGATTCAAGTCATAGAATCAAAGTCCCAAAGGCCTCCCTAGATAAGAAGAGCCCAGTGTGCTTTTTTACGTATTAGCTTGCATTGCGGCGTCTGATGGCGTTGGGTAACCGTCGGATGAGTGTCTGTTGCTGCTCTTGGCCAGCTGTGACGGATATGCGTGCTTCGACTTTGGCTACATCGTCAGGCTGTTGCTTCATCATAAACGGCGTCGTTGATTGTCTTTTACGCTACTCTTGCTCCGTCGAATTCTCCCCTGTGGTGCAGCTTCGACCGCGGAACCAGGGCATCTAATCCTCTGTACCTATTAGTGCTTCACCTCCGTTTCGTGTCTTCAAATTTCCTTGTAGAAGCATTCTCGTTTAATTCAGCTGCTCTGTCTTTCTCACCCGTGGCAATGATGCTTCGAAAACTCAAGTACGTCTGATATAGGGGGAGCTCTGTGTGCGGCGTTATAGAGATATGAAGTACTCAAAGATGCTATATAGGATCTCGAATAAGAACAAAACCAAATTTTCCACGACGATGACATTGAATGTGCAATTGGAGCGCCGTAGTCGACGTCTTTATGTAAAGTACTTGCTCGTGAAGTCAGCCATGGGAGCTGACATACCGAATCTAAATTCGTCACCCTTCGTAACTTCAATGACATCAGCTATGATATTGAGACAACGATAACAATAGTGGATCCATCTCGCTGACATGTCCACGAGCCATGGTTAGTACCGTCTTCACAATGCTAAACGGTTCAAAATGCTAAAAACAACCCCAGATGTATCCCCTCTACCCCCGCAATCCCAATCGTCGTAAGCTTCTCGAGCCTTGACGCATCTCACACTCTAATCTTCGAAGACTATCCTTCACTCAAGGATTCCTCCTCGGCCAACTCTCCATCGTAATCCTCGTCGGCGCCTTCATCAAATTCTTCATCTTCGGCGACATCCCGTCCGCCGACAGCACCGCCGCCTCCCGCGCCCTCGCCCGCCGCAACCGCACCCTCGCACACAAACGCTCCGTCTCGCTCACCGCCCTCAACGGCTCCCCTCAGCACCTCCGCCGGAAACGCTCTTCCGTCCTCCGCAACCCCCCACCCTCGACGACCGCCACGATCCTAGCAAAGACCTACTACAACGTCGACAGCCACCAGCCGGAGAGTCTGGACTGGTTCAACGTGCTGATCGCGCAGACGATCGCGCAGTTCAGGAGCGACGCGCACGACGACGACGCCATCCTCACGTCCCTCAACACCGTCCTGAACGGTCCGCACAAGCCGGATTTCCTGGCCGAGATCAAAGTCACCGAGATCAGTTTGGGCGAGGACTTCCCCATCTTCAGCAACTGCCGCGTCAACCCCGTCGACGAGGATGGCGCCGGTAGCGGAGCGGCAGGGCCCACTGGGGAAGGGAGACTACAAGCGCGCATGGATGTGGACCTGAGCGATTTCATCACCCTAGGCGTCGAGACGAAGATGGTCCTAAACTACCCCAAACCCCGCACCGCCATCCTCCCCGTCGCGCTCGCCGTGTCGGTCGTTCGTTTCAGCGGCACGCTATCGATCTCTTTCCTCCCCTCGTCCCTTTCTCCTACCACCCCATCCGGCAACGGCACCGGCAGTGCGAGCGGCAGCGGCGGCAGTCCCTCACCAACAACCCTCTCCTTCGCCTTCCTGGACGACTACCGCCTCGACCTGTCCATCCGCTCGCTCGTCGGCAGTCGCAGCCGGCTGCAAGACGTGCCGAAGATCGCTCAGCTGGTTGAAGCGAGGCTACATTCGTGGTTCGACGACCGGTGTGTGGAGCCGAGGTTTCAGCAGATTGTGCTGCCGAGCTTGTGGCCGAGGAAGCGGAATACGAGAGGTGGTGGTGGTGGTGGTGGTGAGAAGGAGGATGGTGTTGGAGGAGGAAAGGAGGGGGAAAGGGAGTGTAGGGAGGAGGCGAGGAGGGAATTGGAGGCTGAAGCTGAGGCCGAGGCGAGAGCGGAGAGGGAGAGGGTTGAGGAGGGCTTGAGGTGGAGGAGGAGGAGGGGGGAAGGAGGAGGGTATGGGATGCCGGGCACGATGGTTGCATGATTGGAGATGGTGTAAAGCTACTCTAGACCTTACGCACTCGAATCCAACACCGAGTAGAAATAATCCAAGCCGTATGTCCCTGCAAGCACGGTCCTACAATCGAACATAGCATCCTACATCCCACCCCCTCGCCTTACTTCTTCATCCCAACTCCCATCACAAACACCCAAACCCCACATCTTCGTCACTCAATGACTCTTTCTCACCCTCACTCCCTTCCACAGGCGTTGAGGCGTCGAGGTCCTGACAAGTGTGAGGTTGTTATTTGGCTAAATTCAGACGAGGTATGTAGTATTCACGGTACAGTTCGAAACCAGTGGCAGTGCAGAGGAGAATATTCATTTCGATGAATGGCTCAAAAGACAAAATATTAAGTATACACTAGAGGGCTACAGATGAGACCACCTGTGCTCCAAACTCCAACACCGACGTAGGTAGTATGCCTATGCTTGTTCGAAGCCAGGAAAATCGATAAAAACGCCGGGAACAGACATGGTGCGCTCACTGCTGCTTCTTGCCCCCTCTATAGATTACACCGTGCGAGATGAGTAGATACTTCTTGAAGAAATCTTCGGCGAAGTCGTCGAATTTCTCGTAGTCGGCACCGAGACGGTATGCGGCTGCGATGCCGCTGACACATGCAAGTTCGTGCATGTTCTGCGTCCTTGGTCAGTATGGTCGATGGATATCGTACGGCTTGGAGGTGAAGTGACTTACTACTAGCGTCCAAGATCCAGCGAACCAAGTGTGATTTTTGCCATTGATGAACATCATGCCGGGCACCACTCGCGCATAATGCTGCCACCTGTGGCCCAATTGATGCCACCACTTCTTCTCGATGACCTTGTCTTCGTCGATTTGATCGATTGTCCACAGGTGGCGGTTAGTTTTGTCTAGGAAGATAGATTGGAAGACGTGGTGATCGTAGGGAATGGGTGCCTTGTCTGCGTCGTGATCCATACGGAACTGATGCTGATAGTTCGTGCAATCAAAAGACATCTCAATCTTTTGCGGATCTTCCGGATAGGTGTGAGTGAGGTACATGGGTCTGAAACCACCAGGTTCGTCATCTTGACCCTTGGCTTCGTTCTTGGCGAACTTGATGCGGTCCTCATCTTCCTTGTTCTTCGGCTTCGCGCAAAGTTCGGGGTTGAATCGAGTTTCGTAGTTCCGTTGAAAATATTCGCTGTCGGAGTGAGTGATGGTGATGTCGTCGAAGAACTTGGCGCCTCCCAAGACAAACTTCTCTTTCCAAGTGGCAGTCTTGCCAAGTAATTTCTTCGCATCGTCAGCAAGAATAGCAAGAACGAGATCGTCGAAAGTCTCCGTGGTCGATGTCGGTACTGTGTGCTCGCCTGCTTGATTTCTCCTCTCCGCGTCAAACGGCGCTGTCTGTAGCACGATACCCTTATTGCTCCGACTCAGCATAGCGGTAACGTCAGTGTTGAGCCGGATATTGACGCCTTTCGAACGAAGATCTGTAGCCCAGTCCTGATAGAAGTTGTGACAATTCGGGAACGTTACCATGGTTGGCAGATTCGGTAGCAGTCTTTCTGGGTCATAGTCCCATAACTTCATATTTGGGTCGTCAAAAAGCCTCTCGAGAATCGCGCATGAAACATTTGCGGTTTGGTTTCCTAAGACTATCAGCCAAAATCAGGGCAATGGATAACAGAACAACCATAACCACATACCAGTACCGAGGAATAAAGCGATAAGCGGTAATACCATCTTATCGCCAAAGTCCTTGCTGAAGAAGAACATCCGAAGCATGGTACTTACAGGTACAAGCCCGAGAACAGGCATTGTCCATTTGATGAGCTTTAGTACCCTGCCGAACTTCTTAATGTCCCCTTGGAATTGGTCGACAAGAGTACTTGGGAAGCAATTGGTCCAAAATCCATCTTTACCCTTTCCAAATGACACCTGAAGCTTCACTTCCTGTGGTTCGTGCCCGTATCTTCGAAAGAAGTTGAAAGTATGCTTAAAGATGGGAGAGCCGCCCTGAACACCATCGTTCAGCCACGACGTGCCATACTTTGTGTTGTCGAGAGCGATTGATGTAGCTTGACCACCTGCGACGGACATGCGTTCGATTATCGTGACCTTGAACTTATCAGGATGCTGGGCCAGGGTTGCAGCACACGACTGTTTGTAATAGAGGTTAGCGGTGCACCTAACATCTGGGCCTAAAGGTAAAGTTATTTACCATGCCAGCAGCACCTGCACCAATGATTACCACGTTCTTTTTGCCCTCGTTCAGCAGAGGCTGCGAAGACATCTCGTTGATGGTATGTCGATACAAACAGGCGGTATATAAGAGGACGATTTAGTGAATGTTATCATAAAGACCACCGAGAAATGATTGAAATGAAAGAATGGAACCTCCAGCGGCGATATTGCAAAGAACAATACTTTGAACGTCAACGAACAAACGACGCGTAGGCTAGAAGGACAAGAAGCACACTTGCAAGGATCACAGCTCGATCGTCAACTCTACTGGCTGTGTCGAGAAGTGGTGACGTCTCCTTCAAGTGCCAGCGGCTGCGCTAATGCGGGTGGATTGAGATCTGAGATCTGACCGCGATCCCGCTATTCCCTCCCGAGATAGCTGGATTCCACGACATCAGCTGACTGACGCGCTTAACGCGTAGTTAGCATGGCAGTCCGAGCCAGCATAACGTGGACGGGCTGATACGCTTCAACGGTTCTAAATCACCTTACTCTTTTGTGAGTCCGGATAGACCTTGTGGTTAGTGCTCACGAGGTGCAGTGATTTTTAGAGGGCGTCGCTGAGTGAGGGGCACTGGTCGTACCATAACTCATTTACTTGATCACTAACCACAACACCAATGTCGGACTCGGACGATGACGAGCAACTGAAAGAAGCGATAGCTCTGTCTTTGCGGGATCAGTCTGTCTCGCTCAAACAAAATACCCCTGGACGAGGTTTGGAAGCTTCTGGCTGTGTAATTGACCTGACGAATAGTTCGCCAGACGGGGCTGACACGTCCACGCAGCACGGAGAAATCGCCGGTACATCCGCGATGGCTCCTACCCAACAGAAAGGTCAATACCTGAGTCCCGGTATTCTCGGACTCAACCGTAAGGAGATGGAGGAACAACGACTGGCACGAAAGAGGAAAGCCCCAATCTCCCCGCCTCCTGCACGGCGGCAACGTTACACGCCTGATGCCACCAATGTCAATTCCATAAGTACTGCCGCAGTTTCTTCAACACCGTCAGAGAGAGGAGTTCTGAAGTATCCTAAAGGCGTTGTCAAGAAGACGTGGGCCTTCGGGTATCCCAGAGAAGATGACATTAAGATTGAGGAGGTCTTGCAGAAGACTGACCTGGAATTGGCGGTACTGTGTGCCTTTCAGTGGGATGTTGAATGGCTTCTTCGCAAAATCGCCCTAGACAGGACGAAGATGATTTTCGTAATGCAGGCAAAGGAAGATGCAGTGGTGAGCTTATGGCGTCTGTGTCGTATATTGATCACGCACAACCTGACATGCCACATACCAGAAACGTCAGTATGAGCGAGAGACCGCCAGCATGTCCAATTTGCGCCTCTGTTTCCCGTCCATGGAAGGGGTCAATTGCGTGCATTCTAAGCTCATGCTCCTTTCCCATCCGACTCATCTCCGGGTTGTGGTGCCCTCTGCAAATCTAGTACCATTCGATTGGGGGGAAGGCGGAGTCATGGAGAACGTAAGATGACCCTATTTTACAGCTTCGTTAAGCTGAGTCTAGATTGCGGGATCAGACGGTGTTCCTCATCGATCTACCACGGTTAGACGAGGAGGACCGAACCTCGAGGGACAGCATGACATTCTTCGGAAATGAATTGATACACTTTATTGAGGCGATGGGTCTTCAGCAAGAGGTCATTCAAAGCGTCTACAAATTCGACTTCTCGGAAACGAAAGGTTTAGCTTTTGTTCACTCGATGTTCGTATTGGCCTATTGGGTTCCATTGTTGAGGAGCTCGTGAACACCGGGAGCTAACACGAAACAGTGGCGGTTCTCACAGCGGTGAAGAATGGAGACGGACAGGCTACTGTGGCCTTGGGAGAGCTGTGCAAGTACTTGGATTGCAGTATGAAGGTCACCTGGAGATCGACTTCGTCGTAAGCATTATCTACGTCCCGCGGTTACGGTGATCCAGTCTAAGCCGTCCTGCATTGGTGTCAAAGACTTCCTCGATTGGTTCGCTGAACGATGACTTCCTCAAGATGATGTATCTTGCGGCTCAAGGTACTTCAGTGATGAAGAGCAGAAGGCACATGTGATGTTGATACTCCCAGGTGACGATGGCTTGACCGAATACGGATGGAGATACAACAAGTCCAATCAGCCGAAGCGTAAGAGAGGCAATGACGAAACGGAGCGGGAGAATGAGGACATGTTAGTGGCACAGATCAGGAAAACCTTCCGTATCTATTTTCCTACCGAAGAAACGGTGGTGAATAGTAAGGGAGGTCCTTCAGTAAGTTCTCCTGACATTCTTTGGTGGGCTCAGCTGATGGCCACAGTCTGGAGGAACCATCTGCCTTCAGTCGAAATGGTACAACGCGGTGACTTTTCCTCGAAACCTGATGCGAGACTGCAAGAGCCAACGGCCAGGCTTGCTTATGCATAACAAGGCAAGTATTTCATATCCTGCAAAAAAGCACAGGGGTGCCACTGATACTTTAATTCTCTTAGATGCTTTTCGCACGTCGTCAAAGATCGTCAACGTCAACTGAGGGCCAGCGTTGTCTTGCTTGGGCATACGTTGGCTCCGCGAACCTCTCCGAGAGCGCTTGGGGAAGACTGGTCAAAGACAAGACAACAAAGGGCCCCAAGCTTACGTGTCGAAACTGGGAGTGTGGAGTCCTCATACCCGTACACGCCATAGATACGGATTTCGAAGTCGCAGTGCCGGAAACCATCTCCAACTTGGAAGTCTTCCGGGGCCAAGTGCCGATACCCATGCTATATCCGGGTGAAATGTACGGGACACGCAAGCCATGGTACTTCACAGAGCAATGACCGTCCCGACAGTGTCCTGAATGAGGAGCAATGATCCTGAAGACAGCAAGTCCAGGCTACCTTACTGCATCATCCGTTGAGTATCAAAACGCAGCGTTGCCCGAAGGTACCAGGTACCTAGCTGCCACATTCGAAATATCACAGGGTTCTTCGGGATAAGACAGAATGTCGCGCCGAAATGTAGTCCTCGTGACCATTACCGGCTGCTCAGAGAACATCTTTTTGAACATCATCCCACATTTCACAAATTGCCACTGTGCCGTGGAGACTGCTACACAGGCGGTGGATTCAGTCAGATTATCGATCACGGGCAATGAAGATAGCTCGGCCGTTTACTCGGCTGATGTTGGCGGGCTAGGGATTGCGTTACATAATAATCAGCTTAGGTCTCGTCATAACTTCCCTAGTAGAAGTCCCGTAGGGCCGTAGCTACAACTGTCTTGTACTCTACTTGTACAAGTACATTCGGACCATCAGGAACCACACTACTGTACTCGTACCCAACAAGGCTGTTCGTTCCAGCCGTTCCGACTTCGGCACACCTACTCTTCGGAGTGCATACTTACATACAGCACTATCAGTGCCCGATGTTCACCGTACTCTGCTTATCTGATCATCGCTCGGCCGGAAAGACGGACTCTACCGATCCCTTCGGTCTACTTACTGTACACTTGATGGCTATTATTATCATAGCATCCTCGAGTGGCATGCATCCGGGCCTCCACCATTGTTGTGAAGGGCTTGTAACAAGGCTCATGATCAGGTATGTGCGGTTCAATTGCGCATTGTTGTCGTTGTCCCGTCCCTGTTGGTGAGAAAGGCTGCGTGGTCTATGAGGGTGTCGGCACTTTATCAGCATCCTTGATGCATATATCCGATTGCAGGGATCTCCACGTCATTTTCAATTAGAAGGCGTGACCCTATCTCTTCCAACTTCGAGAAGCTCCAACGCCAGCCACGACAGCAACGGGAAGCAAGAGAAGGGGACTGGTCAGCAAGAGTTATAACCGTCCCGTCAGTTGATTTCCCGCTCTTCGTCAGCCAGAAGCGATTTCGGAGTACCACCCACATCGTCAGCATGACCTACAGTGGCGGTCACATCGAAAAGGCACAAGATGCTTAATATGCAATAACAAAACTGACCGCTCTCATTTGGGAGTGGCAGAACAAGGGCAACGTGGATGTGGCTGACAGGCTGTGGATAAAACGCTACCATCGTGGTGCCTAATCAGGCTGCGTCGGAACGATTCGCCCTCTCAAAGCCCTCATGCCTGCCTGCCCGGAAAGGAGGGCGTTGGATGGACAAATCGCATCTCCTACACGGCAGTGTACATGGTTCCCTTCTGGCGTCGGATTGCCCAATCCGGCAAGGATTGGTCCGAACCAGACGGCAAATGCCTTGGTGATAATACAGGAACTATAGACATTGCTCCCCAGACATAGAATCGCCGTGGTTCTGCAGCGTCAACATGATTGCAGCACGGTCCTCCCGAACATCCAAGACCAAATGGAATGCTTGCTTCTCATCATCCCACGAAGAACGTTGTCAGCCAAATATCAATACAATAGACTCGAACCTAGACCTGATCGACCCGAAAGGTTAGGCGAGATCTGTTTCTCTGATGTATTGCCTAATGCGGCCAAAAGGATGGTACAACAAGATCTGATTTGGCCGTCATTCGTTCATGTGTCGTTCTGTATTACAAATCTACAAAGTGTGACGATGAATTCTACAGGTGGACGAAGAGAGCAAAGGCCGTGCGCCTAAATGCATGACGATCATCGTCAAATTCGACAATGTGACACAGATACAATACGGTACGGCTTGGTACGGTACAGCGTGCATCACAGCACTCCACGCCTCATCGAAAAAAAACACAACACGTTTCTGTGCCTGCGGGACAGCTCACGCCAATTGGCGCTTGACACACCCGTCCTTACGTGTACCTTATTTCCCACATGTACTGTACGAGTCCGAGTGTATCATGATCGCACCGGTTGATCAGGTTTTATTTGCGCCAATGGTCGACCGTCTGAAACTTGTGGCTTTGCCCGACCCTGGGATTTCCACATGTAGTGTATACATCTACATCATGTACTGCGCTTCATCACAACGTGGGTGGAGCGACACCGCAGCTGAGCGCGATGCAAGATGCAAGCTTCTCTTCATCCGGGCTCTTCAGCTATCGCCATGCTGTGGCGGCGTTCAGCTGAGGATGCTACGACTGCATATTGTCCTCTACCTGTAGTCAAGTTCCTGCGATGTAGATTCTTACCTTATATTGCCGGCAGCCGTTGAAACCTGACGAGTACCGGGATTGTATGATGTCAACGTTCGATACCTTGATGCTCAAGGGGTGAACCCGGTGCCTGCTAGCTCGACGTTGATTCTCTTTCCCTTTCGCCTTTGCCGTTAGCTACTGCTGCAGGACGTGACCGGTAACCGGCGGGTCAAAAGACAACCCAATTACATTACAAGATTGGTTCTGCTTGCCCTTTCAGTACTCGTACATCCTTATTATTCCTGTATGTAGTTAGTCCGAAGGTATTGCAAAGTGCTCTGCTTGACCGCACAGACTTATCATCATCAACTATTGGCTTCTTAACCGGCGACTAAGCTAGGATGGCAAGCCTGGGATACTCGTCGGGACTCTGACGTCGAGTCGATGTACCGCAACCAGCACCAATCCAATCCATGACGCAGCAGAATACTCATACAATAATATATTAATTATTGGCGGTCAAGGTCATGACATGAGCTCCAAGCTCCCAAAGCGGATCCCCTAAGCGTTCCACAGCGCAGATCGGACAGCAATTGGTAATCGCGTTGGACGTACACGTCGGCGCAAATGACGGTTTGGGCTCTGTCTGCAGTGCGGTATCCCAAGCACGCAGGCAATAACGATGAAGAATTCATCGTTGAATAATATTGATTCTACCCCAATCATCACTTATAACAATCTTGTTTCCCGTAAGTACTCGTACTTGGACGTGGGAGCAAGTTAGCTTTCGCTTCGGGACAGTCTAACGTCAACGTTATTCTTCTTCAGTCGAATCGGCCCAGCAGCTCCCCTTTCGCGACCCAATAAGGTTTGACGGATGACGAATCACACGTCTCAGCGATGACCATCAATCGACTTGGCAAGCCGGCTAGCTAGGTCTGGGATCTGGGG
>JAABUP010004473.1_pt1 | contig 22775 bp, 27 predicted proteins | sample 5559201 | NCBI WGS metagenome assembly JAABUP01 (sample SAMN10711887, study PRJNA513373) | rock metagenome | isolation source: Antarctica rocks | place: Antarctica | reverse complement strand
AGGTGGCTGCCATGACCTCAGTGGGTGCCAACAGCAACGTTCAGCTTCCACCCATGAGCTCAAGTCTCATCGGCCATGCACCCTTTGGAAGTGATAGCGCTGTTTCTCAAGCCTTGTTGCAGCACTACTGGGCCAACTATCTCCAGCAACAGCAACAGCAACAGCAGGGTCTGCCTCGAGGCGGGAGCGGGGCCTTAGCACCAGACGCTCTTCTGGCCGCTTTGCAAGCCCAGCAGCAGCAACAACCCCAAGCTGAAGGCTTGAACCTGCCAGCTTTCCAGCAAAGCTTGGCCGCTTTGTTGAGTCCGTCCCAGCAGCAGACGTCTGTGCCTCCATCCAGCGGCGTCAGTCAGCCTGCAGATGCTTTGCCTACAAGCTCAGCTGCTCCAAGACAAAAGAGGAACCTTGAACAGCTTGTTCAAGCAGCCGAAGAAGCTGGTGAAGTCCGTGAAGCCCGCTCAGAAACGTCTGGTAGCTGCTCCAGCCCGGACAGCAAAGACAACGGCGAAGCCAAGAAGGGGTCCAGGAGAAGGTGGGAGTTGGTGCTGACTGCAGCTCTGCACGAAATGTACATGATTATCATCTTGTCAAGATGTAGTCATTCCCCCAGTCTGACAGGCTATGCACTATTGCTTTTGCAGGAAAGAGACACGCATTCTGGTGCCTGAGCCACCTGCTGCAAAGGAGACTACTCTGCTGGTCAGTGAAGACATGATGAACTTCGAGAATGAGGAAGGCGGTTCTGGAAGGCTGCAAGTGCCTTTGTACAAGAATGCCAAGGAGAAGAACAGACAAGCACAGCGCAGGTTCAGGGAGCGTCAGAAGGGGCTGATCAATGCTCTCAAGGACAGGGCTCACAGTTTGGACAAGCGTGTTGAGGAGCAGGCTCAGGCAATTCACACGCTCAAGGAAGAGAATAACATGCTCAAGCTCTTGTTGGCAGAGAAAGCTTATGCTCCTCAGCTGATGCAACCTCCTCAGCTCCAGCAGCCTGTCCTGCCACACTCCAACAGCTCTCAAAAGCTGCATGGTCTTGACCAGTCTACCAGCCAGCAGATTGAGCCAACTCTGCCAGATGCTACCAAAAACTGAAGTGACACTTGGTGCAGTGCTGCCTCACATTTGCTTGTACAGAAGCAGCCGACCAAAGGCCGCTTGGTGCTGCACCGCAAGCTGTCTAGCTCCAACCGCTAAAACTGCCTCACATTTGACGTTCAGGCTATGAGTTGATATGGGACATGCAGAGCCCTCTGATCTTTGTGTAGTGGTACGCGCATCTGCCTGCTTGTGTAAAACCACTTTTGCTTATAGGATTTCTGACATACATACCTGTTAGGTGCTATGTGCGCCTGCAGCAAGCTAACACCTCTGGTGACTTGTTATTTGAATTTTTGTATCCACCCTGCATGCAACAAGCTGTCACGGTGTATAAGGCTACATCGCTTTTGTGGAAGCATCATATACATTATATATAATTGGTTCCCTTTGTTCCATGAGTTGGCGCCACCTTGTTTGTACGCCCTTATCTCTGAATGATGGTGTTTGGAGTGACACCTGAATGGTGAATAGGGTTGATTGGTTTAGGCAAGTAATACGTGATAGGCATGACTGTCTGGGGTAAACACTGTCTCTGTGAAGTGTTCATTAAGGCCTTTGCATTGTTTAAGTGCAATGTGCCATGCCAGGCAGCAGCACTGCATCATGCAGGCAAACCTCGAAGGAGGCACCGTGCCTCCATAGCAAACAGACTGCGCAGCATGCTCTATGTAGATCTGACTGGTAGCCAAGCATGGTTCTGTTGTGTATGCAGCTCTGCACGACACAATGCTAGCGCCTGCAACACAAGTATACAGTCATATCTACTGCACATAACGTCGGATGATGCAGCTCGCAGATGTATTGTACGTAAGACTTCTGCCAGCATTGCAAATGTAAGAAACCAGTCTTGCAAATGCTTCATGCTGCGCAGTAGCCACAGTAGCCATTTATGTCATGTAAGCAGCTGCAATTGTTGCGTTCATTGTCATGCCGAGCTTGGGGACACGACCAGCAATGTTGACAGCACGACCATCAATATCAGAAGAAAAGAATTGTTACACTTGCACTGAAACAGACGGCTTGCTAAAAGTACAGGTACACTTGGTTGGAAAGCTTGGTATTGCCATGCTACGTAAGACGCATGGATTTAGCCAAAGCAAGTATCTCCTGCAGTTGCACAATTGCCATTCGCCGATCTTTCAACAGCTGATCCACCTCCTGCTGATGCCCTTGCACCTCCCTGCAGTGCATTGCCACACAACAAATGATATCTACATAGATGTTTCCACTACACAGATATGCATCAGCAGCTGAGAAGCCATTACAGAGTTGTACAGCAAGAGAAGATGTGGCGATGTTGGTTTATGCGGAGCTTGGACCATGCAAACATTGCATCAAGATGGCAGATAAATAGCAACACTGCGCTGGCGTTGTCTTTACATTTACGCATTGGTGTGTCTCATGAATGCAAACGCTGGATGTCAAGCAAGTGAACCAAATGTGCCTGGAGGTGTGCAAGCAAGGGCTTGTACCCAGATCGCACGTCTTTCTCCAAATCCTGCTGCACCTCAATTGCTCCTTCAAGCAACTCTTCCGCCTCTCGAACAAATTGTTCCCTGGGGACAAAATTGTCCACAAGCTCTTCAGCAGCAACAGCCTCACCTGCACATCCAGGCATGCACTCCTCTCGGGCTGCTACAAAGCATACCTGCATGCTGTATGAAAGAAGCCTGTGGACTGGTGTTGAACACAGACACTCTATCCTCTCAACGCAGCTGGTTAGATGAGACAACAGAGACATAACAAACCAGATTGCAGTTCAATCTGCAGCTGCTGTAAATTGACAGTGATACCCACTCAGCCATATTGCAACAAAGCAAATCAGCAGAGATGTAGGCCATCAGAGGTGAAGAGTGAGCATAATGGTGGGGATGACCACACCTTCTGCAAGGGCAGCAGCCACACCGAAGATGTCGACAGGGCGAGACCCAGGAGCATTGAAGGCCTTGCGTAGCAACACCTGTGCTGCCTGTGCCAAGGCACAAGACCCCAGTCAGAGAAGCATTACTTGCCTCACCCATATGTCTGGGCAAATGTCATGTCAGCCAGCTTTGATAGTGTCAGAGCAATGCGAAAGCAGTATGGGAGAACCACACTGCCACAAGCTCAGAATCCTGCATCCAGTTTCGCCATGCAATGCTACACCAAACATGGACAGCTGCTGCTGATAGGATATTGGCAATACCTGTTGTCGGTCTTGTAGTGTGAGGCCAGAGGCAGGGTCCATGGCTTGCAGGACGTCATCCAGCAGGCGAGCAGCGGGGCTGGCTTGCATGCGCTGCATTTCTGCATTGAGGCGACGCCACAGCAGCATCAGACCTTCGACTGCCCCCTCCTCCTCCTCCCCCATACTGTGATGCACAAAACTGATTTGGGGAGATGTGCTTGTGACCATCAAAAGGGTTTGACACTCTCATAGTTGTGCAGCACACTGCTATCAGGCTTTCTGAGGTGGCAGTGCTGAACAGCAGGTATGGTTGCATGGTGAGTAGCACAAAGCAGGTACTGCTTGCTAGGCTGGTGCCAGCAGGACAGCTTTTGTGGAAGACAAACATACTTGTAGGCTGCTTCAGCTCGCTTTTCAAGCATCTTCAGCAGGACTTCATCAATTTCATGCTGGTTGTCCTTGATCACTTGCTCCAGATCAGCACCAGCTGTGGTCAGCTTCATGATGAGTGCTGACTTCCTTCGCAGCAGCTCTTTTGCCTGCACACACGTCAGGTGTGAAGTATCAGCGGTAGCAACATAAAAAAAGTAAAAGCAGCGTTGAGGTGTGCGAGGGCAAGTGGGCATATGTGCAGTGGCAGCACCTGCTGCTGCGCTGCAGTCTGCCTGGGGGAGGCCGCGGTTTGCAATGCTGTGTTGTCTGTAATCATCTCGACATCTGCCTGTAAGCCAGCCAGGTGTAAGTGAAAAGAAGTGTTGGTATAACTTGAGCGCTCAAACGCTGGCTTTGAACTTGCTCAAGGATGCTCACAGGGTTGATGTCTACTGTTGTATCAGTTGCGTCCCTAGTTTCCCTCCTCATGCGTCTGGCTTCAGCTCTTGAAGCCTCTGTAGAGGTAGTGTCCTGCTCTACAGTCGCCCTTGTGGCCAGCTGTGGGCGCGAATGCTTTCCAGCAGACCTTTTATGATATTGTGTAGCTCCCACATGAGTCAGCACGGTAAATGCGCGAGCATGCCGGCAGCAGACACGCTGAGTGATCACGGTAGGCTGCATGCCAGAACTGGCACGGTGAGTTGTTCTGATGATCGTGGTATCTTTCAAGAGACAGAAATGATGTGCAACAGCCGACCCTTAGATGAAAGCACCAGTTCTGCACTCGTCAGCTCGATGGTCACTGCCTGCTGAGCTCGTTTACCATGGCGAAACAACCGTTTCGTCTACTGTGTATGCTTCAGAGTCAAACAACATCGCTGCGCCACACGGATGATGTCCGGCGGAGAGTTAACAGCCAATAATCAGGCTGCTGAGCGTACTTCACCATCGCCTGTGTCAGACTCTGTTCGTGCGAGAGTTGCAGCTTTGCATGCAAGCACACGGCAGCGTCTTTTATCGAATGCGGTAAGTTGCACGCCATGCCCAGGAATTAAAGGTGTAGCACATGTGTACAAATTGTGTCATGTGCACGGCGTGTGCAGGGGTGTGACCCGGCAGGCCCCTTGCACGAGCAACCAGTGAGAGAAACAGACTGGGGCTTTGCTACCAGGCTGCCTGATCTAAAGCAGCTACTTCAGGACTTTGCGTTACAATCAAACGATGCTGCATCCAACAATGCCTCGACAGCAACAGGTCCAAGCAATCCCAGGCTTTAACAATGATCGCCATGCTCAAAGCTCTCAACAGCACTGATATGCCTAATGCAATCTGATCTTGATGCAGCGTATCTTGCAGCATTGCATGAGAGCAGGACATTCAATTGTCCAGACTGCGTTGATGCGATGGCTGAAGCATATGGAGTGACTTCAGCCGTCAATCAACTCAGGGTATGCTTCAGTAATGATCAATTCAACCTGGTTTCACAATGTTTAGAGCTCAAGGACATATCTTCTGCAATCAATGCGCTGCTTAGCACTTGAAATATGGTTTCTGTGTAGCCTTCATCTTTTGCATTGTCAAACTGAACAAAGTCTGCACAGTTGTGTTGCTTGAAGGCTGGCTGCAAGTTTTAGTGACATAATCTCAGTGGCATGCAGGGCTCCGCACTAAACAGCCAGCTTGACAGTGAGAGCCAGCAGGCAACAGAAGACTCACGGCAACTTCTCAAGGCTCAGCTGAAGCTTGGCTGGTCCAGTGAAGCTGTCAAGCAAGGTGTTGCTCATGCTAAAAAGGGGGAGTATGATGCTGCACTTGGGTGTTACAAGAAGGTGGGAGTTTGCAGCTTTACCCCTGTTGTCAAGCCATATCATCGGGAAGTCATCTTGCCTGATTGCGTCATGACATGAGTTGGCATCAGCTCACCATATTGTAAGTGGCTGCCAGGTGTGAGTGGCCATTATAAGTGGATGACGTGTCAAAATCCACTGTGTGAAGCCCAGCTGTCAGGTGGCCAACATATTTTGCGCATCCTGTTGGGCTTGTGTACAACTACCTTTGTGTATGTGCCAGGCTCTAGATCTGGACAGACGAAATGTGGATGCTTGGGTGGCAAGAGGCGCAGCATATGCCAATCAGCATGCATTCCCAAAAGCAGTGTCTGACTTTCAGACAGCACTAGGTGTGCTCAACTTTTTGAGGCAGCTCAGCACACTGTGCAGGGTCTTTGCACTTGTGTCTCTTGCTGCTGCTTTGCAGCATGCAAAATTGATGTTGCAATCACACAGTAGATATTGGCTGTATCACTCTTGTCGCAATCCTGTACAGCAGATCATGAGGAGCTGTCTCATGATTGCTCTTTCACATTATACACAAACCCACCGTTCTTCAGTGAGTCCAGCACTTTATTGGACAAATTGTGCAGAAATTGAGCCAGGGCATGTCAACGCCAGCAAGTACTTGAGGGTGACAGAGCAGCACATGACTCAACTAGGGCTCCCTATAGCTGCCTCCTTACAGCAGCCTGTATTGGTGGACAACATTCGGGCTCCCAAAGGCCACCACCAAGCAGCTGAACAAGATGCACCCGTGCAGCCAGCTGCTGCTCAGATAGACTTGACCACCACAGGCATGAGTCCATCCGTTGCTGCTTGCAGTAGCTTGCAGCCCATCAGCATTTGCGTCATACTGTTTGTTTCTGTTTGACAGGAGAGACATACGCTTGTCATTTGTGTCCTGAGTTGTCATCTGGCTCAGCTTAGCAGAGTCCTTCCATGTAGAGGGCATTTGATGTCTATGCTTGCACTTCATGACTGCATACATCCTATTGATCACCCCCTGACAGAAGCAGAAGTGATGTTGATCCAGTTGTTTCATGGCAGGCGAGCCTATTGGGAGGCCAACTGCATCCCACCATGAGAGGACACAGGCAGCAAAACAGGCAGACAGCACTGAGCAAGCGTCGTCCAGTGGGAATGATGCATCACAGCAGGACATGGACCTGCAGAAGGCCCTCCAGATTGTGTCCAAGCATTACGTCTCAAGGAAAAGCACTCGTGTCATTTTGCTAATCTCTTCATCAATGACGTGCACCTTGACTATGATGCCACTCACGATCCAAACCAATGGAGCATTTGGCAGCTTTTGCCTGCAGATAGCAAGGCTTAAAGTCTGACAAAACACATCACATTGGTGCAGCGCTCAGTTCTGCTGATTGCATTCAATTTTGCCAACAATGCTCAGCGCACCCGCTTTCTCTGTATGTGCTTGGGAGCAGCTCTTGCTACAGAAGTATTGCAGTGGATGTGGTGCACTCTGCAGGCCCAGGCAAAAGAGCAGCAAAAGCAAACACAAGCATAAAAAGAGGTATGCTTGCAATGCACTGCACGCCTCTGCATGAGGTGTGCTGGAAGGTACAAGCGCCTGCACATGCAGCCTTTCCTTTGAGACCAGATGACAGCGTGACGCATGACTAAAAGTTATTCTTTGAGCAATGCAGAGACATCTGATGTCGCTTTTTCACTGCTTGTTGTTAGATTGGATTGCAGATACACCATCTCCAGGATGCATTATTGTGTCTGTTGTTTTACTGCTTTTCATGGTTTGCAGAAAGAGTCACAGTCATCGTTCCAGAAGCCCAGGCAGCAATGACAAGCAGAAGGCTGCTAGAAGAAAGTCAGCCTGAAGCTGGATGTTCAGCCTTCTTCCTGTAAGCCTGGACTAGTCACAACAGCATTAGCGTCCACCTCATCAATGCTACACCTCAAGGCAAAGTGCAGTTGCCGCCCATTGTTGCTTTCTGCCTGCAAGTCATATCAGACTGCTCAGCACAAAATTCATCAACGCTTAGCTTGGCACAACGACAGCCATCAGTGTAAAGCGCTGAGTGTACTTGTCCATGCTTGATCACCTGTATGCATGGGGGCCTTTCTCCTGGGACAGGTCCTTTGACCTGCTCTGCCCTGTTTGCTTGTGATTCTGTACCCTTCTTGAACCAGCCCTTGAACTGCTTACCTTTCTCGGCAGGTAGACCGGCAGCGCCCTGCAACAACAACATGCTGTGCCATGTCATGCCGTACACATGGTCTCATGTTGTCATGAATTCCGATCATACACAGTCAGGCCTCACGTCAAACATTGGTGCTCAGCAGTGGCAACTCACCAGACTGCTTGGCAGGTTCAGCACAGCACTGACGTCCTGGCTGCAGTGCATGGCGTAGTACAGACAGCTCCAAAGCCCTGCTAGCTGCATGGGTCCTGGGGACTGAGGGTTTATGTGACGTATGATTGGGCCGCCATACTCGTGGCAGTCGAACAGCAAGCCTGCACATGCTGACACGCCTTGTCATTCAGCAGCAGGGGAAGCATGGCGCCATGCATATGCGTGACATGAATACCTTTCATCCAACCAGGAACAAGCTGTTCAGTTCTGGAAGACTGAAGCTTGTGAGGCTGCCCTCACCTTCTAATGGAGAGTCGTTTGCTATTTTGGCTGGACATTGCACCAGGATCTGGTCTGACCATTTGCCTGAGATGTGCGCAATGGGAATGCGACGGGGGCCCAGCTGCCTTGCAACATGTCCCTTGACTGCACTGTTGTCTTTGAAGCTCATGATGAGGCTCAGCCCAGTTGCAGCGCAATCTATACTCAGGTAGCCTGCACAATCAAACCAAGCTCTGCTGACTCAACATTGCCTGAGCTGCTGTTTACTTATGAAACTGGAAACAGAAAAGTGTCTTGACACAACTAAGCACTGACCCCATGGTTGTACTTCATCTCAAGTTTGATGTGTTCTGGAGCAGATATTCTTTTACATGTACAGAGGACTTTGCAATGAGGGCATCCACTGTTCATTTTGCAAGCTCAGCAGCAAGATTCCAAATGTTGCTGAGCACTACTGGTACATTTCTGGCAGAGCGCCTTTTTCAGCTTTTACCTCCCAGCTCCATTTCTGCAGAAGAGCCTGTGGGGTTCCGGATCAGCAGCTTTGGCAGAACCACTCGGTAGCTGTCATGTCCAAGGTCTATGTTGCAGGTGCCAGGCAGCTTGATTTTGACATAAGAGCCGCTGCTGAATCTGTTGGACTTAAGTGAAACAGCAGGCTGCAGCACCATCTGCACTATTGCTACATTTTTGCTGGCAGATGCTGCCTGGGGCTGCCAGAAGCTTATATTGTCTTCATAGCTGCAGACTTCATGCACATGCAGGTATGTCAACAAGGGCTGGGCACCTGCAAGGAGGCACCACATTGACTGCCTATCCAATCAGTGCAAGGCTGAGTTTAGGCTGCACTCCCTGGTGAGTGCCATATCACTAAAGCAAGCATAATATGCAGCTTCAGGAGCAACTGCACAGCCCTCTAACATTTTGTAGTGATTGTGTACGGACAGCGGGCGCCATGGGCAGGCCCATCGTGCGTAGTAGGTGGCCAGCAAAGACCATTACCAAGTTGAGATCTGCGCACTTGATGCCGTTCAAGGATGTTGGTGGTTTTGTCTGCGAACTGAGTGCTGGGCCGCAGTATATCGGTGCAAAAGCTAAGCATCAATCTGCACACTCCCAGAATACGTTCTTGTGAGTCAGGTGCGGCTTCCGCGTTCCGCAAAAGCTGGCCCCATCTGGCAAAATTACCTTCCTGCAACCACTATCACCACTTTGCAGACTGGGAATCGAACGGGCTGCTACCGCAGCTGAGCGAGGCACAGCAGATTTCATGGCAGAGCTGGTGCGCACAGCCGAGAGGGACAGCGATGATCATGCATTATTACCTGCTGCATGGCCTTGTGGCGCTGCTCGGAGCTACAGCCGGTGGCTCTGCGCCAGTCCTGAGTTAGACGGCAATAAGCCCGACGCTGACAGGCCGGCTGCCACTAGGGGTTCACCTCGGAAGATCGAAAATGAGGCAGTGCCTCCTCGGTGACAGTCTGCTAGCCTTGGCAGTTCGGCATGACTATCAATGCAAGCAACTGGGTCGCCCAGAGTCGTGAGCAGCTTGCGTTCCGGAGCAGTGGCCTGTGTCAAACGCCCATCAGGCTGAGGCTCTTCTGCATCCCGCCGGTGGGTCCAGTACGCCAAAGACACCAGTTGTTTCCCGAAGGTTGCTGTGGAACGCTTCCCCGAGCTTACAGGTGTTCTCCTCAATGCACAGGCAGCAACAGGAGCTTGGATTTTCCAGAGTTGGTGGAAGAGCTTGCCAGCATTTGTGGAAGTAAGCTATACCTGATCTTTGTCACAAACAAAATGTCAAGAAGGGAAACCCCATGCTCAAGGGGCATGCTCTTGCACAGCCATGTATTTCAGTGCTGCAGAGCACCTGTAAAGTCATCAAGCGTGTTGCAATAGTGACTCGTTGCTGAGCTGGGCGGATGTCAGCAGGTGATGCCCATTGAATTGCCTGGACGAGGGTTGCGCATGAAGGAGGCCAGACACACCTGTGTGCAAAGCCTGGTGCACAGCATGCTGCTCGCTATCAGCCCTTTGCTGCAGTACGACTAGGAAGCAACCCCAAGGCAGCGTTACCATTTCTTGCAAACACCCTCATTTGCTTCTCCTGGTACTAACTCAGAGCATGGTGTGCAGGGATTTGCCGTATGCTGTATTTGGACACAGCATGGGAGCCTGGATTGCCTTTGAAATGGCTCAGGTAATTGGCAAAAGCTGGCACAGCCACAGTTACAGTGGTGGCATACTAAGCCATTGCACGCTCTGAACAAATATGCAGTGCTGGTCTTGCATAATACCATCTAGTGCACTGCTTCCAAGAGGGCTACACAAAGGCAACCTTGCAGCAGCAAAGCAAGGTTTGAGACAGCATGCTGTCTGGTGGAAAGTACTCTTGTAGCAATGCCTCAGAGGTATTGTTGATGCAGGATTCTTCAAAGATACCAAGTGTTGCATTGGCTGCAGGAGGCCAAGAGACTGGGCTTGCCTGAGCCAGCACTGCTCATTGTGTCTGCCAACAGAGCACCCCACTTGGCAGCTTCTCACCATGATGTGGACCCCACAATCCTGTACACTCTCACCTACAAAGACTTCTGGACTGCCTTTGAGCGCAGATATGGGACAAATCTAGACCTGTTAGCTGCTAAAAAACTGCTGCTTGTCAAGCCGACAAAAGCTACACCTGCATTGAGACGGTGTATGACTCCTGGTGCGCCTGTGTGGTGCAGATGGATCACAGAGTGAAACAGATGGTTTGGCCATTGCTTCAGGCAGACTTCAAGCTCCTGGAGACCTACCAGGTATTGTGCTTGACAATTCCAGACATTCAATGTGTGTGCTTACCCAGCACATGTGTCCATGATGGTCACCAGAAAGCACAGGCTGCGCCCATCATGAGCTAGTTGGCTTGTGAGGCCTGATACATGGCGTCAGAATGGAACAGATTTGTATTCTGACGTGCTCTACAGGTACAACTGTGCTGCTTTGCATAACATTACACATGCTTGTTTGCAGGTCACAACATCTTCCATTCTGATGTGTCCACTCATTGCAGTGGGGGCTCTGCAGGACAACCGGTACACCGCAGATCAGGTATGCCCATCTTGCCAATAGCAGCTTGCTTGCATTTGCAAAAATGCCACGTTCAACCTCTCTGAAGCATGCCGGTATTGGTTCATCCAGGTTGTGCAGTTGTTGACAACAGTTTGATAGTAACTCTGCATATTTAGTGTGTTTCGACTGCAGACAAGTGTCAGCAATGATGGACTTGCATGATTTCTATGTGTACATTCACAGCAGCAGATGGCTGGCCTTGCAGGTGGCTGCTTGGGGAGTGCACTGCAGAGACTTCAAAGAGCATTGGGTGACAGGCAAACACGATTACATCATCAAATCAGCTGAATCATCTGGATTGATCAATATAATCAGCAATGCATTGGCTGCTGATGCTCAACTTTCGTCTGCGGAAGGACATGTCTGATACAAACAACAGCAAATTGCGCTGTTGGAAAGAGACCATGAAATGATGCAGAACCAAAGGGTGTAACATCGTCTATTAGTAATATCTTGTTGCAAACAGCCAAGCAAAACCTGGTGCTGCGCAAAACCAAATGGTGTTCTGTACAGATCCTATGCAAAAGGACACAACAGTCAATGATGCTACAGAAGAAAGTCCTTTCCTCCATGGATGAAGTCAAAAATCACACAGGCATTCCAAAAGAGAACTGGAGCAGCAAATTTCACGGAATCAAATGCTGCTGCTAAGTTCGCTCAGCCATTGTTTCCTAGACCCTTGCGCTGACACCATACCAACTCTGCGTAGGTCTTTATTGTGCTCAACAAACAGAATTGCTAACTCAACATCCAATACTGTTTGCTGTTCAAACACAGCATGCTTTGCACCAAAATTAAATGAGATCCAAAACAAGGCTCATCTTACACTGGTCTATCATTGCCACTGGTGCTTGACCATGCACAGTAATGCAGGCGAATCACCACAAGCTACATCTTCAGTAACAGCGTATCCATAAAATTGTCATAGTATGCCAGTCAAACCTAGGCCAGAGTCACGCCAGAGGAGTTAGCTTGTACACCTTCTTGCTGGGGGGCCCTGAGGCAGAGTTGGCACCCCCATTTGCAAATGGCCTTTGTGTCTGCTGCCCACCTACTGAGGGCGTAGCACCCCCCCACCCTTCCACAGACTGGCGACTAGGGTCATGCTCAAGAATGGGCTCATACACATGGCCGGCATGAGCTGATGTGTCACCATAGTAAGCCCTGCCTGCTCTGCCTGATGACTCATTGTAGTAAGCCCGGCCAGACCTTGCTGATGTGTCGTCGTAGAACCTGTTGCCGCCCTTGCCTGACTTATCATCATAAAACCTGCTGCCATTGCTGCCAGAACTGTCATTGTATGCCTTGCCTGACCGTACGGAGCTGTCCAGATAGTCTTTCAAGCCACTGCCCAGTGCCTTCCAAGGCTGCAAACAAACACAGAAACCAGTCATTTACACAACTCAAAAATATCTCTTCAGTGATGCATGGACATTCACATGTAGTGCATGCGTACTGAAGATCATGCCTGCTGACAGCTGAGTTGTCATGCATCATCTGCTGAAATTGTGAGTTGCAATGCAAGCTGCAATGTCCATGCAGCTTTGCTGAGCAATACGCATGCAAGTTTGCTGAGCAATGAGATCAGCTTTGGCGCCAAACACGGCAACACATGGCACCCTCATGGCTGAGGAAGGCCACTGCTAGCAGCATGAGACACAGCACATGATTGCTCATTCACCTGTGGACAAGTCCTGTTGCCCAGGCTTCGCGACCTCACCAAAGCTCCTTCGCTGCGATTCCTAGGCATGCTCTTCTTCCTATGCATGGAACCCCCGACCTGCTGCGCATGCAGTGACCCCCCAACCTCAGCAGCATACAGCCCACCATCGTGATGGCTGCCACTGTAGCCTCTGTGTGGCCTGTAGTTGTTGGAGATGTCTCTGCCGGGGTCCACAACTCGGCCTGAGTCATGCATTCTGGCCATGCTCTTTGCATTGGCTGCCAGGGCCATGCTGTCAACTCTGGACAGACCCTTGCCTCCTGGGGCATCCCTGCATGCATAGTAGGCTCCCAAAATGAACATTCATCAAGCTTCATTGCCATGAGTGCATGCATGACTCATCACACAGCACCTGCATGCATGAGTCATCACACGGCACCCTGCTGTATACACTCCAGGCCCTGCATGGCCCTATGTTTATTTTGCATGTATCGACTGCGTCAGGTTTACAGGCCTTGAAGCAGCTCCCAACAGGCATGTACAGCACAATTGCCCGCACTAGACATACTGATTGCTGCAGCTACCCATGACCTGGCTTCAAATGCCAAGGTCTGTGCAAGAAAACAGGATTTACAGGCCTTTCTAGATGTTCTTGCATTTGGCAAGCTTGTCATTTCCAAATGTGGCCACATAAGCAACCAGCACCACAGCAAGCTCCCTACAAAATCTGAGGACCAGCATTGATGCAGATCCAACATCCACAGTATGATTCATGCTATGCCCCAGGAAGGAAGTAATGCCATTCACCTCTTGCATGCATTTGCAAAAATATATTCATTGAAACTCAAAATCAAAAACCGACTTTTGGGTGGTTCTTTCTCTGTAGAGCATGAGGGGTCTGACCTGTAGCCCCGGGACTCCTGAGCCCTCTGGCCCTGAGCAGTGTGGCGCTTGCGGTACTCCTGCATGTGGTCCTGGGGCCCTCTCTGGCTGCCATCTGGCGAGCCCGGGTCCATCGCCACCGCCCCATGCACCATGTTACGCAGCCGCCGGGCAGCTGCCACGTTGGCAGCCCCTCTGGCCACGTCTGGGTTCAGGGGGCGCAGCGTCTTGCCACCTATGGTTTCTATCCAGTCTGTCTGCAGCGCCTGCGTAACACCACACTGACTGGTTGCTGGTGACACTCTGGATGACTGTGTCATGAGGTGACATGGTGGTGTATGGTCACAAATCGCTGTTGTCTGTTGTTAAAAGCTGGTTCAGCAGATGCCTCCTGTGCAAGAGAACACACGGGTGGCTTCGTATTTCACATTTGACACAGGAGCGCAAAAGCATGTGTTAGAAACACCCTTTTCAGCTCTTGCCAGTTCAGCTTGCACAGGTGGCATTTGAGACTCACTGTGGTGTCATCCAGCCTTGGCAACACAACAAATAGAGGGCATGCAACAGCTCAGAAGGATCCAGATACAAGCTGCAGATATGGCTGAAAGATCAAGGTCATTTGAGAAAAGTTTCAGCAGGAAGTCAGAAACCTGCTGAGCAGTGAGGCGCTTGTTGGGGTTGTACTCGAGCAAGCCCAGCACCAGCTCCTGAGCTTCTGGGGACAGAGACTTCCACCTGCCACACAGCGCACTGGATCAACACGTTGAACACCAACTGTTTGGCAATGCCTTGTCAAAGAGGGTTGCACGCATGCACTTATTGCAGGCAAAAACCAATTGTGCCACAGGATGCATGCATGCTAATGCTCATTTCAGCAACATGACCATCTCCATTCTGTAGGCATGAAGCCGGTCCGCAGGGGTGCCCAGCAGTGTTTCAAAATGGATGTACTTTCACATGATGCGCATCTTGAGCTTACATGCATACATACCTTGAGTATCTGCACATGAGTATGGTTCTTAGTTCTCATAACCCAGGTGACATTCAGACAAGTTTCCTGGAAGGGAATACCTGGGATCTTGCATGCCTGGGCAATCAGCTAGTTTCATGTGGCAGTAATCCAAGCTTTGGCTGTCTGCAATGTTGAAGGGCTTTCGGCCCACCAGCAGCACGAAAAGGACAACGCCGACAGCAAAGACATCCATTGCATATGTATGCGCCCCTCCGATGATGATCTCAGGAGAGATGAAGCCAGGTGAGCCAAGAGCACCTGTGTTGGGTGCAACTCAACAGGCTCAATCATGACAATCATAAGGCCCTGATGGCTGCTGTGATTGTCAGCAAAGAATCGTGCAAAGCTTGGCATTCATAACATCACTCCTGCCTTACAGCTTCTATGCAATATGTCAAAGCCTTAATCATCCCCAGAGTTGACGGCATTCTGTGAGTGGCATGTGGCAGAGAGCAGAGCACAAGTCTGACAGCCAGCATGAGGGCTAAAAAAAAGGGGGGGGGAGGAAAAAAAGGAGGATGAGGGCTGGTGCAGGAGAACTGGACCACAGGAAGCTTGAAAATTATGAACTTTCAATGATATTGTTTTTGTCGCGTCTAAAGCTTTTGAACACAGCATGCTGCCATCCAGCATATGCAAATTAGATGGCACATGCCAGAGGTTGACGGGAGACATTGAGACCTATGCTGGTTGTGCAGTAGTTGTTACCTTTCAAGGGGTTGTTTGGCTCGTAGTAAGCTGACATGCCCAGGTCAATAATTTTGACATTGAAGGCCTTAAGCAAGTCTTCAGACTCAATGTTGGTTTCAACATCCTGAGCAAACATGATGTTTTCTGGCTTCAGGTCTCGATGGATGATGCCTTGTTTGTGCATATATGCTGTAGCCTCCAATATCTGCAGTTTGCATTGAAACAGTTCTCATCTGGCGTATGAAAAATGTTAATCACGTACATGAACTGCACCACCAAATTGGCTGACAGGCTGAAATGTGAAATGGTAAAAACGCATTGCATTAGCACGGCCCCACATTTTGATTGTGCGCAACAACATTGTGTTTGCAACAGTTTGGACATCTGACAGAAGCATCAATGCATGGATGGTACAGTTAGGCCTTGACACAGGCATTGTGTGTGGCAGGTAAAGGACAGGACCTGAGCTGCAATGACAGAAGCCTGCTGTTCTGTGTATGATTCGCCTGCTATATGGTGCAGGTCATCTAACAGAGGGCCTCCCCTCAGGTACTCCATCAGTAACACCATCTGCTTCCCATTGTCCATCACATCATAGCATTGCACAATGCTGTCATGACTCAGCTTGAGCAGGAACTCAGCTTCCCTGCAAGCAGTGTGCATGCATTAGAAGCAATGTATGCATGCCCCGTGTCTTCACGATAAGCAGAGCACGGACGCGGATGCTGGAACTTGGTTATCTATTGCAGTCTAGCTTGTGAGGGGGGGACCCACTTTCTCATGATGTCAAGATGATCTGCGTCAAGCTCTGGATTGCCAAGAAACACCACCTTGAGAGCTGCAAACTTTTGGTGGTTATCCTTTTGCCTGCCCAGCACTACCTGGTGAAATGCAAAGGGGGTTTGACACACTGCAGTTGACCTGTATGCTTTCAGAGCAGAAGCATGGTACACGAAAAGTTACTTGAGCAAAGGAGCCTTCCCCCAGGTCCATGACCACGTCGAATTGCTTCCGCACGGGGTGGTCGCTCCAGACCATCCAGTCAGGCATTGACAAGTCATACGCATCAGCATCGCCGCATAAGCAACCGCAAACCCCCATGGTTATGAATGTCTGGCAACCGCGGAGTGCCGAATGTGGTCACAGCGCACTCACAGTCGTTCGAGATCCTGCATGAACGCGGCCTGGGCAATACACGTCTGACGGCAGAAGGAAAACAATAGCAGCACTGGCCGTCTGGCCTACTTGCCACAAGTGCAAAACGACGGTAACGACACCACAGTTATAACGCTGCTGCAGTCCTTGTCGGATCCGAGTCGTGCACAAATCTGCACTTAAATCCGTAACGGCTATGCAAACTGAACGAGAGACGAACAAAAACGTTGATGGAGATCTGAGAGGCTCATGTGCAGGAAGCATTTCGGGCTGCATGTCATTACTGCTATCCTCTCTTTATGCGTGACTCTGTGCCACAAAGCCGTGCTGAGCATGCCAGACCTGCCGCGCATTTCATCATGAAAGCATTGCAATCGGCCAATCGGCCAATCGGCCAATGAAAAGCTGCTCCAGCAGGCGCTGACCCAGAGACCCAAAAGCTTCGTGTTCCACTCTGTATCATGTATGCTTCAGCCATACTGCGCAGTCCAGACAGTCAAGACAGGCCTGCAAAGCTAGGACGCTGTCAGTGGCCATGTTGCACAGATACACTCATTGAGGCCTCACCCACACTCACGTGACATCTTCGTTAGTCAAGAGGAAACGCATCCGGATAATTTCTGCAAACAGGCCTCGTTCCCGGCCATTGCGGAGTGCGCAGTACACGCTGCTCAGTTGGAATGAGCGCTGTTGCAATTCAGGCCGTCTGTGCCCGGCCGTGACAGCAGACGAGCTGGTCGCCGATAACTGCATAAAGGTTCCAGCGACGCGACGTTGCGCGTTCGCGCCAGCTGATAGCTTGAAGGAGAATGGCTTACAGCAATTGTCCGATGCTGTCACATGCCAAGCAAAACAGCTTGCTCGTCAAGCAGCGAACAGTCACAGGTGGTCAGGCTGTCCAGCGGAAACGGTGCGCTACATTTTGCCCAGTATCCAAGGTAGCTTGCTGTGTCATGTGCGTTTGTACACGTATTATCACAGATCAAATCGCCGCCACCCATCACCCCTGCAGGTCAGCCTTGTGAGGCCAGTTGCAGTTGAGAACTCCAAGCACAAACCGCTCCTGCTGTATCTTCCTGGTAAGCTGTCTTGAATTGACTGGATTCATATCTTTGCCAGGAGATCCCTCAGATCAGCTTGTAATACTGTCACTCTGCAGGCACTGATGGTACCGGCAATTCCATCATACCACAACTGCCAGGGCTGGTAGGAGCGGGATTTGACATCAGGTATGCAGCAATACAAGCCTTTCTGCATGAATAGGCTGGACGCTAATGCATGGCACCAACATCACTTATACCCACATCAATGAACACCTCATATCATACTTTCAATGTTTGACCACCTGCTTTTGCTCAGACAGCTGGGGGTTCATGATCTCATGCTTCATACAGGAGCCTGTATATCACAATGGATGATCGATCATCCTGGGACAGCCTGATCAGTCAGATAGTTCCCTTGGTCCGACAACTGGCACAGTCTAATGGGCAGCAGCAGAAGCTGACAGTTGTGGCAGAGTCCTTTGGTGGGTGCCTGGCCTTTAGACTAGCCCTTGCTGTCCCAGAGCTCATTGCAAACATGGTGGTTGTCAACAGCGCCACCTGTTTCAACAAGAGCTACAGTGGCATCATCAACCTGATTGCTGCCAGCAATTTGCTGTCTTTGTTTCCAGAGCAGTTGTACCAGGTATTTTCTGGTATTGTTGCTTGTGGCATGAGACACGATCACATGCAACTAGGCTGCAGTAGTAGCACAAGCTGCCTTTTTCTGATTGAAACAGAACATCACCACCAATGCATGCCATGCAGGTGTGTTTTTGCCAAGCAATTTTGACTTCACATGCCTGGTGCTTGCAGGCACACCTCTGTGCTACATGTCTGTTGCATACACACTCACAGTTGTGGGCATTAAAAGACACCGAGTCCTCACTGCTGTGCAAGTAACAAATGGCAAGCGTGTGCATGCTGGCAGATCATGTGCAGCACAACACATGCATGTTGGGCAGTTCAGGTCAAGGAGTAGCGTAAAGATCTTGCTTTGACACATTCACCTGAGTTGCCACTGAAAAACTCAGGTCACAAGAAGCACATTTGCAAAGCTAAGACAGGTGCAAACACCCTTTGTTGTGAGAATGCAGGCCTGCTGCCAACAAACAGCATGCAGACCCACATGCGAAACTTAGCTCATAGTGTGCATGCTCACAGGCCATTTCAAAGGCATACGTGTGTGTGTGAGTGCAGATGGCGCAAGCAGTGCTGGTGCCCCTGCTGGTGTGCAAGGAGAAGGTGGGGCCCTCCAGCCTGAGGGCCATCCGCTCCATGATGGTCATGCAGCCGCCACCCAGCTTCACGGTCTGCTCCCTGCCCTTATCCCTGTCAACCCAACCATTCACCCCTGGTGCAGGACTCACCCACTTCACCAGCTTGCCCAGCAGCCTGACAAAGCGTCAAGCTATCACTCACCACGCAAGTCATGCTGCATGACAGACAAGCATGCGCCAAGCAGGTGTCAGGAATCTGCTGAAAAAAGAAAGAAAAGGAATAAAGTTCTTCTCAGATTGTCTGGTCCTGCAGGTGGAGCAGGGGCAGTTGGGCCTGGAGGAGCCCCCAGCTGGGGCTGCTGACCAGAGCAGGCAGTCCAGGGAATTGTACGTGCCCAGTGCCACTGCCAGCTGGCGCATGAACATGCTGACTCAGGGCAACCTGCCTGATGACTCCTTCAGACAAATCAAGTCAGTGATGCAGCTGCACTGCCTGACACGCACCTCATGAGGACTGCTGGTCTTGACTGCACACATATGCTGTCTGGTCTGTTGCTAGACCGTTATCTGCCTGATGTTGGCCGCACATAATGCTGCCTGCTCGTTGCTGTTGCATGTGTACGAACTGTTGCAGTGCAAATGCCATTGCAGACAGGTCATGCATCTCTCAAGCTGCATGATCTGTGCCTAGCCTGCATGCTCAAACGGGCATCTGTCTGGACAAATCCAAAGCAGTGCCTGTTCAGTAGGCAAGCACCAGATGTTTCTGCAATAAGCAACTCTCACAGATCTCCATCAAGTAGAAAGGCCTGAATTCAGTTCCCACGCGTTTCCAAATGTAGAATTGCACATGAAGATGGATGTTGCTGTAAGCAAAACTGATGTCACCTTGTCAACATCTGCTGTATGCATGACATGATGCAGGACGCGTGTGTTGCTGGTTGGAAGTGGGGAAGATCGGCTCCTACCTTCATTGACAGAACAGACGCGTCTGCAACGGCTGCTGCCCAATGCTCAGAGGCTGGTGCTTCCGGACAGTGGCCATACTGCCCTACTTGAGGTCAGCCCTGCATCCTTCAGCCTGGCAATCTAGCTTGTCCTCATTTCTGGTCTAGATGCAATTGCAGTGTACTCAAACAATATGCAGTGGCATGTATGTTGATGCCACCATGCTGCATAGCTCATATCCTGAGCGGTCTTGGGCAGTGCGCTGTTCTGCATTGCAGCCACAACCAAATATGCTTCCAGGGTGTGAACATGCTTTGCAGTGACAGCACACATCACAGTGTGCACTTGCAGCATTTGTCACAGCGAAGCTAACAAAGAAGCATCACTGCAATAAGCCTATCGCATTCATGGGATTTGCAGCTGCTGGAGTGCTGGCTGAATGTGCTTGACTGACTTGAACCACAGGCAGATGTTGACTTAGTGAGCATCATGGCTCGCACTGGCTTCCTGCCTTCAAGCGCCCAGCGTCAGAAGGGCTCTGCCAATGTGATCAGCCAAGGGGGCTCCCAAGTGGGGCAGGTCACCCCTGGCACCACCCCCCCTGCATCAAGTGCTGCGCTGCAAAATCAGGACACGCCTAAGGGTGGCTGGCAGGCAGCACCCACCTCCTCCACAGCAGGTATGCTGCTGAGACAGTAGTGCTGTTGCAGCTAGTCATATGCTTGCGAGAGCAAAGGCTGGTACAGGTGAAAATCAATCAATCAATATGCATGCTTTCAGTTTGTAGTGGTGCAATCAGGTATCAGTGAGATGCCGTACTGCTGACTTTGCATGACCAGTCTGGCCATCAGAAGTTCTGATGTAGCAGGTGCTGTGCCTCACACTCAGGTCTGTGCAAAAGAGTAAAATGCACCGTGATCAGTTCAAGTTTTATGCTCGTGTTTCATCATAACAACATCTTGTTGAATGCTGTTCTCACTGAGACTAGACCTTGGTAGTGAACATCAGTACCATTACTAAGAAGCCAATGAATGCACAGCTTTCAACAATCAAGCAAGCACATCTCCGAAACCACAGCATTGACATCAGAATGTACCAGGCTTCTCAGGACGTGAGCCCAACACTCAGTCCATCATGGCAGTGAAGCTTTGCGACAGATCTTGGCATGTGTCTTGGCATGTACGCAACGCTATGTTGTGCTTGTATGTATGCATGCCACATGCACGTGTACATGGACTGGCCATGACTACCTGCTGGAACAAATATACAGCTTATTTGCAGATACAGCAGCTTCAAGGCAACAAACAGCTCCTTCCACTTCTAGCAATGGAGCATCTTTGGGTGGGACACCAGGCAGGCAAACCACCTCCCAGTGGCCAAAACAGACAGTCACAAATGAATCCTTGTCAAACAAAACCAACAATGTAGGTGCAAATGGCTCACGGAGTGCAGCCCCACAGGCTACAGCCAATGGCAATGGTGCTGCTGCTGTTGCAAGCACATCTGCAACAGATACTGTAGAGGGTTGGGTGAGTGACAACCTGTCAAACTTTCTGGCAGATCCTGACTCTGGCCCTGACCTGCCTGGCCTGTCGACCCAAAAGGCACCTTCTCAAGCCCAAAGGGCAGCTTTTCAAAGTCAAAAGGTGACTGGTCCAACCCAGAAGGCAGGCTCCAATGGGCTTGGTACCCCACCACCCAGGACAGATTCTGCACCATCCCCTTCTACACAGCAGCAACAGCAGCAGCAGCAGCAGCAACAGGTGGTGCAGGAGGTACAGCAGCTGCAACAGCAGCAGCAGTCACAGCAGCAGCAGTCACAGCAGCAGCAGTGGCAGCAGCAGCAGTGGCAGCAGCAGCAGCAGGAACAGCAGAGTGGAGGCAATGGCACGAGCAAGGCAGCACAGCAGTCATGGGGCAGCGTGAAGCAGAAGGGTCCTGCTGGGGCGTGGCAGGGGCGGGGGCAGGGCCCAGCGGGGGGCAGTGGGGGCAGCTGGGCTACTGTTGATGACAACATGGAGAATGCCCGCCGGCTGTTGTCACCCTGGAGGTTTGCACTCTTCTTTTTCCTCTTGTACCTGTTCTATCATGTGCCTGTGCTGTGCTGCCACTATTGTCCACCTAAGCATGCTGATGTGCTGGCTGCCTGATGATGCAGATGTCAAGTGGAGTTGCACTTAGCAGTTTCATCAGGCAATCACACCAAAGCAATGCGGCATCATCATGTTGTGTCGGTCTGCATTGTTCTGTCAGCACAGCATTACACCAGATGTTCACAAGTTTTCAAAGCCCACACCAACGCTGAGAGCAGCCACAAAGCAAGCCCTGCCAGCACTGTAGACTGTTCAACAAGCTTGTGGTGCTTCATGGCCTCCATGCCTGTCTGTGCATGCATGCAGGGCTTTGGTAGCACCTGTGGTGAAAGGGGTGGAGAATTTGCCTGACCCCCTGGGTCCCCGACGACCCTTGCTCTTCATAGGTACACCTTGCATGCCTTCCTCCTGCATAACCTATTCCATCCTGCATAGCCTTCGCGGCCCCTTGCAGCAAAGGCAGCACACATAGAAACCCCCCTTGTTGGGGCAGCAGCAGAGTATACAAGGAATGGACACAGTGTCCATGAAGCAATGACTTGCTGTTGGCAGGTAATCACCATCCAGTTGCTGTTGTCTTAAAGACAGCAGGCTTTTGTACACTTGACAATGCCTAATTCAGAAACATGCTTTGAAGTTGTTCAAGTGCAGAGACTGCTATGTAGGAATTGGCACTGGTTGAACATGTTGATGAGTAGTTGAGCATGTTTGTGGTGCTGTTGTCAGGGAATCACACGTTGATAGGGCTGTATGACCTGCCCCTGCTGGTGCATGAGCTGTACCTGAGGGGCTACAGGGTGAGGGGCCTGGCCCACCCTGGCCACTGGAAGACCCCCCTGGGGCCCCTCTTCCAGAACCTGGGGGCTGTCAAGGCTTCCCCCAT
>JAABUP010004471.1_pt1 | contig 22781 bp, 33 predicted proteins | sample 5559201 | NCBI WGS metagenome assembly JAABUP01 (sample SAMN10711887, study PRJNA513373) | rock metagenome | isolation source: Antarctica rocks | place: Antarctica | reverse complement strand
GTTGTTGTTGTTGTTGTTGTTGTTGTTGTTGTTGTTGTTGTTGTTGTTGTTGTTGTTGTTGTTGTTGTTGTTGTTGTTGTTGTTGTTGTTGTTGTTCTTATTATTATTATTGTTGTTGTTCTTATTATTGTTGTTGTTGTTATTATTGTTATTATTGTTAACAGGTCAACAGCATGTTAGGTGTAAAAGAGGAATTTGTCATCAAGCAACATCAGCACACTGATCTTGTCAGTTGCTTACCTAATGGTGGCGCATGAGGCAAATGGTTGGAGGCCAGCTCTGGTTGCTGGCCCATCGCATGAGGAGCGCTGTGCCCATTGGGCACAGAGCCTGCCTGTTGACTGAGCCCATTTTGCCCTTCAAGGCCACTTGTGCCAGTTGGTTGAGAGGGCCCAGCCCCATTGGACTGTTGTCTGTCAGGGTCAGCTTCAGCCATACTCACATCTGCACCATACAAAACAGCTTTTTGAGCTTGATGGCTGTGTCAGGCTGCAACAGCAGCCTTAGAACACGAAGAGTGAAAGGGCTGCAAGGGACCTTGAGGTAAGGATCACGATGTAGGCACCATGCCTGGTGGCACCAGAATGATGGTGTGAAGCACTAATGCAAGTTACAAAGTACCGCTACACAGCCTTGCAAACCATGCCCATGTGCAACACAGTACTACATAATGCATTCCAAAGACAAATCACAGCATGTCAGTGTCAAGAGCACAACCTGCAGCCATGTTCTGGCCAGTTGGAATCTCTCCCTCATCCAAGGACATGTCATCTGTAGACTTGGCCTCATCATCCAGGTTGGCCACATCCCTCTTGCGTTTCTTCACATGCAAGTCTGCACATAAGCTCCAGTGTTAAAGGCAAGCAGAAAAGGCAGATCTCCTATGAATTCCACAAGTGTCAATGGACTGCAGCAGCATGAAAGCAACAGGCAAGAAGGACATACCTGGCAGGTGTGGAGGAAAGCCAAAATCCTTCTGTGGTGGCTTGCTATGGGCTGATGGCCGCTCAGGTGGAGGAGGCAATGGGTGCTTCGGAGGAGGTGAAAGCGGCAAAGGGGGGTCTGGAGACAAAGGTCCTGCTGGCTCGGATGGCAGCGGCGGGTCGGTGCTCCCACTCACAGCTGCCTGGTTGGGGACAGGCGGAGGCTGTGTGACCCCTGAGGCTTGCACCGGAATGTACGAGCCATCTCTGAGAAGGCCGATGGGAGGCGGTAGCGGAAGTGAAGATGGCTTTGATGTCGAGGGAGGCGGCCCTGGAGGAGGTTGAGGAAGTCGTACGTTTGGCAGGGGAGAGGGTCGGTGGCCATCAGCTGGCAAAGACGTCCACCGGGACCCAGTGTGAAGCGTACTGGTGGGAAGTGAAGGTGACGGCGCCAATGGCGGACTGCCTGGCCCACGCACAGAATGCAGCCGATGCAACCCTCGCGAGCTAGAGGGTGTAACATAAGGCGGGACCTGCGCCCAAAAGCAACTCCACAGCAGCTCTTGACAGCGTAAAAGTGACCAGCCAACAACACAGACTACAGACAAGAATACATCAATGCTTGTCCAAAAGTTGAGAGCAGGCAGCAGTGCTTGCAGTTCCAAAACAACTCACCTCATGCTGCCCTGAAGAAAAGGATTGGGATCGACCTACAGAAGGAGGAGGGGGGCCGGGGGGTGCAGGTGGGAACCTGCCAGCTGGCGTCATGTAAGGCTGAGCAGGGGGTGGATGATGAGGTGTCCCAGGAGGCCCCACAGTGGGAGTTGCATCAGGACTGGGCTGCACATATGTTGCTCTCATGACCTGTGGTAAGGGCCGACCCTTGGCACCGTCAGGAGACACCTTCTTGGCACCTGCATTGAGATCAGCTGAGTTCTGAGTTGGAACTATGGGTCTCTGCGTTTGTGAACATTTTTCTTCATATGCAGAAATAGTGCAACACTACAGGACTGTTTTGCAAACAGGTATGTGTGTGGGGTGAACAAAATCTCTTGAGCACACTCAGGCACAGACCCAACAGCAGCTGAGAGCATCATGACTGATATGCTAGCAAGCCTTGCAAGGTGGGAGCTTCATGCAACATGCAGCACACCATTTACACACTATACAATGGCTGGCAGATTGCACTGGTTAGCAGGAAAGTGCAGCACACCATTCACACACTACACAATGGCTGGCAGAATGCACTGGTCAGCAGGAAAGTCATGCAACTTGTCTCGGCATGCGCCACAAAGTGTACAGGACAATAAAGATCCCAAGGTCCTCCTTTCCAGAATTTGTCCAGAGACTGTCTAGACATTCAACATGTGTGATTTCATAGCAGTCTGATACTGTCAAAATCATACTTGGTGTGGGTGCCGGTTCTGGGGCCTTTGCATCCTTGCTGGCAGACAGTGCCTGGCTGCCTCCACTAGCAGGCTGTGAAGGGGTGTCTTTGCCTGGTGGCTTCCAGTCAACGATCCTGCCAGTTGAGGCTTTGCCAAGGGAAATGCCTTTGTACGTGGATCTGCCCCTGTACACAGCAATGAACAGCAGATGAGCCTTGCATCTCTAGGCAGCAAACGTGGCACACTCTCGCTGTACATGCCAAATGCTGTCCTTTGGGGCTGCACCAGGTCCCTGTCTGACAACAAACCTTCAGCAGATTGCAGTGTGATCCAACCTAGGTACAACGGCAATGGAAAGCAGCATTCATTTTTTGTGACAAAGTTGTTCAAATTTACACCGCTATGGATATATACGGTCAGACAGTGGCGGGTAGACACCTCATTGAACGAAAGAGATGCACGGTTTGCATGAGACTTTTGTATGCATGTAGGTGTAAATCAAATGTCACAAAACAAGCATACAGACAGCAAAATGAGAATGGGAGCAAGCAGCAGCCTGTGAAGCTGACCTGTCACTTGCACGGCCAGGGGAGCGCAAGCCTCTGCCACCCCTGGGACTCAGAAGTCTGTGCGAGACCTCAACAGGGGTCTTGCAATCCTTTGGAGGGAAACGCTGCAGAAGCTCATGCGCTGCTGCTGTCAACGCTGGTGTCGTCTGCACAAGCACATCAAAACATGACAAACAGGCCGTTGTTGACTGTGGAGTAAGCCCTTCATTCATGAACTCAACAAGAGCTGCCTCGTGTTAGTCATTCAGGTTCCTACTTTTGCAGCTGATTTCATGCTCTTGGCTGCAAAAGACAACATGCCAACAAAACAAAAAAAGCAGTTCTGGTGAAACCAACCTTGTCTGTCTTTTGCTTGGCAGCCTTGCGCTTGTCAGCCAGATCATACAGCGTATCTGCAAAGGTGCCATGCGCATTACGGGTATGGTGCAAGTCATCTGCTGTGAATGGCAGGGCTCTGACCACTTCTAGCATCTTTCGTATAACCACGTCGAATGACATGATGTGGGGCCCTATGCAGCGGCTCAGCATGGTGTGCAGCTGTCGCAACGTTCCCCACTTCACAAACTCCTCTGGAGCCCTGCATTTCAACAAAACAGAAATACTGTTGAGGTCAGGCCTGACGAGGAGAGCATCTCATCAAAAAGTGCATGATTACGTGTGCGATGTCTTCACATGTGAAAAGCCCTGCTTGCTTGGTTTGTAGCTTTCGTTGTGGTTATGCATGCTGCACTTGCAATGATGACCTTTTGCGCCTTGTCTGTTTGCTTGACCTCCAAGCTGCCATGCACATGATGACAAGTGCACTTAGCCTCAAAGAGATCAAGCAATGCCAACGATACAACTCTTATTGACTGTCTCTGCAGCATGCATCACAGGACAGACATTTGATCGCATACCTGGCATAATCTGTCTTGAGAATGACTTCAAGCAGCAGTGACAGGTCTGCCAGGCGTGCTTGCTGGCGAGCACTCAGGGGGCCAGCCTTCATGGGGGAGCTGGGCTCTTTCACCTCCCCATCTTCTGTATCTGTGCCCCTGGAGTATGGGCTGCCGCTGGCCCTACCCCTCTCCCTTGACCTACTGCGGCTCTTGTGCCGCCTTCTGGCAGAACCTGAAACCCTATCACCAACTCTGGCACTGCCACGACCCCTTTCGGTATCCCTGCATACAAGGTTGCTGCATGAGCACAGCTTTCCCACCTTGAACAAATGCTGGAAAAACACTTGATACACTTCTGTGGCAGATTGTCTTGGTGTGTATACTTACTGAAGAACTAAATGTATGTCCACTGCATCCATTGCAGCATGCAATGTGTACATAGCTACAAAAATGTTCTTTACCACAAAATCATGCCCATGCGTATACAGGGCCGCATAGCAGCCAGTAATGCAACTTCAAACGGGCCATGAAGACTGCATGAGTACTGAGAAGTTGGGCTTTCGGCAGACAGATAAGATTATGTGAACCTGTCTCTATGTCTTTGCTCTTGGGGCCTTGCAACAGGGCTGCTGCCAACAGCCTCGTCCTTGACCTCCACCTTGACCTTGACCTTCAGCCCAGCTTCCATCCCCTTCTCACCCCCACCCCTCTGTCCTGACCCCACCTGATCTGCCCCCCTGTGCAAACGGTCTTCCCTCTTGTGCTGTGTGTCAATCTGAGGCTTGTCAATTTCCCCTGACTCTTGCCGCCCATCTGCTTTCAAGTCCTCTGTCTCTGCCTTGACAGATGCAGCGTCTCCCTCAATGGGTAGACTTCCCACCTTGATGTTAGACGCTGGATCTGCTTTGACAAGTGCCTCTTGACTGGCCTCACTTGTCAGTTTGGGGTCTATTGCAGGGCTGCTGGTGCTGTCTGGTTGGGGACCAGACTTGACCCGGCTGCTGGCTGGGGTGGGGTCTGTAGGAGCAGCCCTAGGGCTGTTGGTCTGCTTGAGGCCTGAGGCTGTGCTGCTGTTGGCTTGGGGCTCCTTTCTTGAGAAGGGGCTTGCACCCACAGCCTGTACGGATGCAGCAGCATGCTGTCAGCAGCATGGTTTCAGCAGAATGGCTGTAAGTGGCTTGTGCATGCAGGTACAGGAAGATATCTGAGGCTGATCAGTGCATACAAAAGCTGGCTCTGTGCGTGATACAATGCTGCTGTAAGGCAATTGTATGCAAGCAACATGCAGAGATTATGAGGCAAGCACTCAGGTGGATTGTTCATACAGCAGCGCCCTTAAGGGTGCTGAGCATCAGGGGGTAGGACAGGGCAGGGCAGGGCAGGGCAGGACAGGGTAGAGAAAGGAAGGCTAGGGTAAAGTAGAGTAGGGTAGAGTAGTTTTAGATACAGTTGTAAGGCTTGGTTGTGTGAACATGTAACCTGAAGCTTGGAACGCTCTGCTGCATCACAGTACAAGCATGTGCATAAGGCAAGCATGACATGAAGGGAGGCGAAGCATTTATCACCTCAGAGTGGTCGACAGCATTCTGGACAGCTCTGGGCCTAGCAGGCCTCCTGGGGGAGCCATGAGCCTGCTTGGCCTTGTCCTTGTCAGCCGAGTTGGTGCCCAGGTCGCACAGGTTGAAGAGGCGCAGCAGCTTCAGCACGGTGGTGCGGTTCACCTGCCTCAGTGCTCTGGATGACTGATTGATGAGAGAGTCTAGGCGCCTGTCCACCTCGCTTCTGCGCTTCTCCAGGAACTGCTCACTCCATTGCTGGGTTCTCTGACGAGGCAGAGTCCTACACAGCACCAGCATCACACACAGCAATCAGACCAACTTCCCTGACAATGCAGTGTGTTACACAAGAATACTTGTGTAGAGGCACATTAGAGGCCAGACAGACTGCACTGCCACTCCCACTCTGCATCCATACAACCAGCCTGTGCATTGCAGAGCAGTTGTGAGCGTATTTCCTCACAATGACAAGTCCTACATCCACAGCAACTATTGACTAGACCACGCCCAGTTGATGTCTATGCTTAGTAATGTCATCTGCTGACCTGGCAGGCCTGTGGGGTTTGCTGGTGGCGCCCCCTTCCAGCAGAGAGGCCCGCCTGGCCGCAGAGTCTTGTGAGCGTGCTGCAGTGGAGGTGGTGGGGCTGCTGTCCCTCTCACCACCACCGCCAGAGGCAGGCCGAGCGCGCTTGCGGCCAGGCAGCTTGCTCTCTAGCAGAGATGACTTCACGCGCTGCAGGTCTGGCTGCTCTTGTCTGCCATTAGCCAACCTGCAGGATATGAAGGGATTGAGACCACCACACTTGTGCTTTCAAGCCAGGATGTCTGATGAGTCACACCTGGCTCCACACCCCAGATTGTAAGGTGTACAATGAAATCAAAATGATGGATTGAGAGGCTTGCGACTCCAGATCATGAGGACATCCCATGCAAATTTTGCATTCACACTTGCGTGTGGTCTTTCGCGCCATTGCCATGCCATAGCCTTAGCTGGCACTTCATGAGATCACACAGGAAATGCAACAGCCCATAAGCCAAGCACAAGTTTAGCTGCTGCACATGCTTCACTGGCACATATCTCCCAACAATGCCTGTCAGTCCATGAGCACACGTGTGCTGGCCAGTTTCCACTGATTGACACATATCTAATCAATCCAAGCAGCCAACTTTGCAAAGGCTGTTTGCTATGTCGGTCAGGAAAACTACAGGCCAGTGGCATACAATTTCCTATTTGCCATGCCGGGACAAACTCATGCATAGGGGTTGTAGGGTGGGTAGGCCCAGACTCACCGCCTCCGCCCCTCTAGCAGGCGCCTGGCATCAGCCTTACTGCTTGGCCTCTGCCGCTGTGTGGAGTGTTCAGTCTCTGCATCACTCTGGGCTTTGCTGCTGGCCCCCGAGGGCCGGTTCATGGAGCCCTTGGAGCCTGTCTCAGCCACCTCCTCCTCCTCCTCTTCTGCTTCGCTGCCAGAGTCAGTGTCCCAGTCCTTGTTGATGCCGCGACGCCCAGCAAGCTTGTTCAACCTGCAGTGGTTTGTCATGTCATTTGGCTGTGACACATATGCGCTCTTCATGGGTGTTGCAGAAGAGACTGTATTGTGACGACCGCAGTAACAAGCATGGCCAGAAAACAAGCCTTGCTCATCAGCTGCAGTGTGTCCATCCTCTCTGACCCTCAATGCAAGGGATGCTGCAACGATCTCAGCACTACCGCAAACTGCAAGCTGCCCTTGAGGACAGTGCCGGCGCAACCTGCCTTTCCAGAACTGATTGAAAGGCCACTGATGAGGATGATGCAGGCACAAGGTGCCTTTCCAGAAGTGATTGAAAGGCCACTGATGAGGACGTTGCAGGCACAAGGCGCCTTTCCAGAAGTGATTGAAAGGCTATTGATGAGGGCGACACAGGCACAAGGTGCCTTTCCAGAACTGACTGAAAGGCCATTGATGAGGATGATGCAGGCACAACGTGCCTTTCCAGAAGTGATTGAAAGGCCATTAATGAGGACAATGCAGGCACAAGGTGCCTTTCCAGGAGTGATTGAAAGGCCAAAAATGTGGATCCTACCTTCTGGTGTCAGCCTCTCGCAAGCCTACATTGGCATCCAAGATGGCTGCCACCAGGTCATCCTGGTCTTCTTCCTCCAGCATGATGGGCTCTGGCTCCTCTGATGCGTCTGTGGGCTCATCCACCCCCCTGGATCAGATCAAGGCGGCCATGAATGCAGATGCAACTGATGCTGCACAGGAAGGTGCTTGACATGCATCGTCTCATCAACACATGCAGCATCTCCTGTGTGCTTTGCCGTGCTCATCATTGCTGACTTCATGACACATCCATGTGACCTGTGAAGAGCTGCATCATGCATGCCGTGCAAGTTACGTCATTGTAAACAAGGACGGATATGATGCAACCACAAACTCCCAAGCACAGCATTGCATGCAAATGGGGCATCAACAGGCAAGAGATACAGGCAGCGCAGAGCATGGTACCTGGGGTCCTCTGCTCTGTTGGCTGCTTCCTTGCCGCCAATGAATCCTCGGCACTTGGCAGAGCCACACAGGCACTTCAATGGCTGCAGCAATCAAATTCAGCATCAGCAACAAGGCAAGCCAATGCATGGACTTCAATAGTGCATGAGTCAGTACATTGTGCAAAACAATAGATTGACAAACAGTTGCAGTATACACCACAGCAGTATATACCACAGCAGATACTGACCTACAGCAGGTAAAGACAATGTCTGTGTCAATGTACCTTTGTCTGATGACACATGCCATGCATGCAGGCACGTTCTTACTGCAGCTGTTGTGTGTACGTGTGTGCTTGGTAGTGATTCTGCCAGACATGAATGTCACCTTATCTCCATAGCGCTCAAAGTTGTAGTCAAACGTCAGCTCTGTATTGGCAGGGATATCCTTTGTGGCAAACAGCCCAATGGCCAGTTCACCATGCACCAACCACTTCTGTGTCTCACAGTTGGGATCACAGGAGTGATTGATGAACCTGCCCAAAGCCCCCTGAATGCAATGATGATCATCAGGCGCAGCGCAGCAGCTGTGTACTAGCGCTCAGCTGCTACATGACAGTATAGCATTGCATGTAGCAGCCGAGCGCATGGCTGTGTACAATTGTGAAAGCTCAGCAGGCAGAGCCAGGCAATGATGGCTGCATAGCGCAGAAGCTCATTTCAGCCTGAAGGCCCATCATACTAGCTATTTGCTTGGAATTGTGGCTATGCCAAGTGGCAGCCTGGATCACAACAGGCTGATATGCACAGGATGGCTTTTGCCACCCTGCAGAGGTGACATGACCAGCATGGCATAAGCAAGCATGTTGCTAAAATCAGTATGACAAGCCACTCAAGAAGCTTTAGCTTCCAAATGTGGCACTGTTATAAGGATGCATACTGTCAAAGCTTGCAGACCAGTCGCACCTTTCTGCATGCATCAATGACCTCTCCATTGCCCACATTCATGAAGTAGTAGTGCCGCTGAGCTGACTCTAAGTAGAAGCCCTTGCGCCGGTGGTACTCATCCTCTTCCAAGACCTGTGCACACACGCAAACTTCATCTAGCGTTGAAATGCTTATGCTGGCCTACGGCCTCTGCAGTATTGCAATTGTCACGTGCAGAGGGGCAATGACACAACAGGCAGTGCAATGCTCTTGACTCTGCATTTCAGAGCAATCATGGCTTCAGCTGCTTTTGGAAAGCACGCTGCACATATTTGGCAAATCTAACAAAACTTGCAATAATTGCATCTTGCTGTACGCATGACATGGTATGAAATTGCTTTTGATCCTCGCTGGGTCAGCTAATGTACATCTTGAGTGTGATATTGTCACAATTTAGGCAATGTGCAAGCCAGCCTATGCACACATTGCCTGTCAGAAAGTTGCCAACATCATGCACCAGCCAGCAACATGCAGTGCTGGTTGCTATGAGCCATCAAAGGTGTCACCATGCGCAGGAAGCGATGATGGCAAAAAGCAGCTAAGCTATTGTATGTACCTCTCCTATGTATTCAATGATGAACTGACCAGCCTGCAAGTCCTCCTTTGTGAACAGACCAAACCCTTTTGCACCAGCACGCCTCTGCAATTGCATGATCAGATATCCTGACGGGCTGCATGACTATGTGTGACAGCAGGACAGTTCCAGGCAGAACTAGGCAGAATCACTGAACCCATTTGACAAGAAGCCAGTGATGGAGGCAGAACCTGGCATGCCCGGCTGAATTTGCAGATATGATACAAGTTCAGCAGCAACAGAAATGCCAAAAGTCAGCTTGCCAGACATCAGACAGGAAGCCAGCATGACATGTCAACTGACAAATCACCTGGTTGATCTTGGCATAGCGCTGCTGAGCAAACATTTGATTGCTGCATTGATCTCCACAAGGGCACCACTCCTGCATATACATTGCACATGTGACACATGCATGGCAGACAGCAATGTACCCATACAGCAGCAAAGAGCTGTTAGGTTCATGTTCTATGCTTTGCTGTACTGTCTCTGCTCTGCCCATTCTGAAGAGAGTTTGTAGCTGCAAGTTTTAGCAAGATCACTCACTGGATGGCACTCCACTGCCAAGCGCCTGTTCAGACAATCTGGCCCACAGCCAGGCGCGCCATCTGCTGGCTGAGGACAAGTGCATATCATGATGTCGTCCTCCTTTTCCACCTTGCGCTGTCTGTGAGTGTAAATGTTTCTAGAAATGTGCTGCCATACAGCAGGCTTCTGCTTGTGTGGCCGATTTGTCCTCTCTGCCTCATCCTATGACATGCAAAGGACTCATGTGATGTGCATACTGCTCATGCAGATGTGCGTCGACATGGAGCTGCGATAACATCTGCTGTTGTAGCTGCATACCTCGCTGCCCTGTTCAAGTTCTTGGTCGATGGCTTCATCTGACAGTTCTTGAGGCACGTCACACCTGTTGTAGTTTGGATCTGGATTCTTGGAGCAGTACCTGTGTTACGCAACCCGTTGCACCAGCATGTACAATCACTTGCTTGGCTGCTGTGCGAGCCAAGAGCTCCTGTTGTTAAACACTTCCATGTCCAGCACCTACCAGAAGTCGTCGCCTCCGACTTCTTCATGCAAATCCTTCGGCAAGCGTCGCCAAGACTTGCAGCTCTCACACTGGACCCACACACTGCTGTGCTTGTGCTGTTTGTCGGTGCTCGGTTGCTTCATCACTTGAGGGCCAGCCTGGTGCTGCAGGCTGACCTCTGGGCTAGGTGGATTGGTTGACATTGCGTCCGCTCATACGCACAGTGGCAGCCCCTCACACCGCTTTTACAGGCCGCGAGTTGTTACGATCTCAACGTCTGCTCTAGCTGTTCAGACTGCAGCTGAAGCACGTGGGCTTGGCCCATGTGACAAATTACGACAAATCCTCGCGCCCAGAGGAACCTGGCTTGGACACAGCAGTCTGCATCTGCAGATGCCAACTTGGCTGTGAAGTGGACAAATGTACATACCGGACCCAGGGAGTCCCAATACGAGACAAATTGAGACTCATCAGCAATGAAGTTCAGGCAAAAGCTATTCAGCAGCAGCAATTGTAGATTACATATCATGAGTTCTTACAAGTGCTGCCACATGTGGATGTACAGGATCCTTTTGTCCCCTCCATTTGCACCAGTGCTTTGAACTACACTTTGATAGCTGCAAATTGCACATGGCCGGTGTGCCAAAGAGTGCATGTCAGGAATATTCTGTTGCCAACATATACTGTCAATAATGTACATAGCGTAAACCTGACGACAACAAGGCAATGCCAGATCAAAAACAGGTGAGGCAGAAAGGACACAGCAATACATGCTTGTACAGATGAGTTGTACAGATGAGTTGTACAGATGAGTTGTACAGATGGACCACCAGCTGGTACAAAAGAGCAATCATTCTAGGACGTAGTGTGTATTGACACAATTGCAATAGGGTAAGCTTGTGATGATGATATAGACCAGTATGGCTGCTTTGTACATGGAACAGTGCATGCTGAGCCAATGAGGATCGTTTGTAAGGTCATGTAGGGGTCAGCGCTTTCCTGCACATACGCTGGCCCCCGCTGTTGCTTTCACAGTGTATCTGACACTGATTCTTGTTGCAAATGCTTCCACACCATGCTCCATCAGCCCTCATGACAACTCTGAGTCTTCTTCACTTGTGTCCATGTAGTCACACTCCCTAAGGTAGTCAACTGCAGCGTACAGAGCCTGCTGCAGCGCTCTACACACAAGAATACCAGCCTCGGGTGTAGGTTCTGTCTCCTGGCTGAGGTTCTTGATGGGCAGGATGTCTTTGCGGCCTCCCACGCCTGAGCTCTCCTCCAGATCCTGCACAGCACGCAAAACATGAGCGCAAGCGCGACAAAATGCTGAATGACAAGTTTATGCACTGAACATGACCTTGGAAATGTGCATCTTAATGTGCAACAGCGTCAAAAATACACACTATCACTGCAGAACTCAAGCAAATGCGTCGCTTGTAGGTTTTGCTACAGCTACCAGGCCTGCCCTGCTGCGATGTTTGGCACAAGTTTGTATGAATGCCTTTGAGACACAGACAGTGCTCAATGTGGCCGTGCAGCACATTGGAGACATTTGCACAGTCCAGCAACAAGGTGATGCAACCCAGCGCTGACCTCCATGAGGCTCAACAGGCGGGCACTGTGGAAAGTCTTGGTCAGGTCTTCACCAATGACATCAGGGTCATACTTGTCAATCTTGGTCAGGAACACCAGGGTTGGGATCTCTGCACAGCACCATGTAAAAAGCATTTCAGACGCGTCAATCAATGCTGTCATCAAGTCAGATTACATATGCATGGACCAGCACAGTATACAGAGCAGATTGGCGAGAAAAATGTGCAATGAAGGCAGTTGTGTTTCATGCCTTTGGGTTAGCAATGACAGCTCAAATGCCATTGGCCTGTTACATGCCTGTCAAGACTAGTGACATGGAGCAGGCATGGTCATTCTTGCTCACCTCTCTCGCGTGCAAACTCCCACATCTCCCGCAGTCGCTCCATGTATGAGTCATCACTGGCAGCATCACATGGCACCACCAGGCACACACAGTGCACCTCGTCTTCAACACTGGGCTGTTTGTTGAATCCAGCAGTCTTCGTTGAGATGTTGTCATCCAGCTTGCAGCCGTTGGGCAGGTTCCCATCCAGGATGAAGCCAAGCTCACCCTTCTTGTAGTCATTTGCACCCCAACCCATGCTGTCCCACAGCTGCCAGTGCACTGGCTCCTTGGTATCAGGGTTTGTGAACTTGTATTTGCGCAGCTTGCGTGTGAGGGAGCCTGTGCCTTGACCATGTGGTGCTCTTCTGGAGATGCGGCCTTGAAAGAGGCTGTCTACTGTGGACACAATGCTAGACTTGCCTTCGCCGACGCCACCACAGAGCAGAACATTGATGTTTCTGACTTTCAAGCCCTCAGCAGCAGGGTTGAACGTAAAAATTGTCTTCTGTAATGCTGCTGTATCCTGCAAAAAGCAAATGCCAAATGTCAAGACAAGCAAGAACTGCCAGCTACACAAACATGTTGTTGCAGCTTGAATCTTGTCTTCAAGTTGCATATAAGCAGCTGGAATGCCATTGTGATGCACTGCCATCATCATGATCAGCTGTGCCAGTCAGATGCATAAACAATGTCCTCAGCACTAAACATTGCTGTGTGCTTGGCCAGTGAAGGTACATTACTTGTGCAGACCATGTACAGCCAGTCATCCAGGCTTGTTCCAGCTCCTGTTTTGCAAGTGATGAAGTGCCTTCGCTCACTAGCAGCACCTCCATGTGACAGCTGTTGGGGTCCTTGGGCACTGAAACTGGGATGAGAGGCCCTGGAGTAGCATAGGATGAAGGGCCATTACAGACGAGGATCTGACCAGAATTGTTAAAGGCCTTGGACATGTCGAAGCCCAACATGGTGCCGTGTTTTGGCATACGTCTGCATTCACAACGCAATGACCGTGTTCGCTCTTTGTAGGCCCAGCAAAGCGTGCTGGCTCGATCGACGTTGATGTGGCTCTCCCGAGCGGTGAGCTCGTTAGCAGCTGACCGGCAGACAACAGGCCACCAAGACGGTGGCGAAGATAGTGTGGATGGGGTTGGTTGGCCAGCATTGGCTTGACGTCGAGCAAACGTGCAGAGGAGTGGTATTGTTGTGAAATACTCTTCGAGCGTTGATGTTACACTGGCCCACTCCCCGGAAATTGCAGTCATTTTGCATCCCGCAGGACAGCGACACGCTGTTCTTCGGACCTAGGAAGCACATTCAGGACTTGTGGGCCTTAGTTGAGGCGCAGAAAAAGCATATTCTAGATTTGGAACACCAGCTATGCAGCTTGGGGGTCCAGCCAAAACGCTCGCACAAGCAACAGCTCAAGCGACAACATCATCAAGACCAGCGCCCTGCAGGTAGTCTATACCATGCAAACCTTCGTCTGCCAACATCAGGCAGCAAAGCACGTGTCCTGCCCGGAGCCCTGAGGGCGTTTTGGCCTCAAGTCGACTTTATGTTCTGCAGTAAGCAGATTGAGCATCAAGGTGGCTGGCAGCGTTTTAGGCCATGAGCACCAGATCATGCATTATCTGCAACAGTTCGTGCAACACAATGTCAACCTTGACATCTTGTCAGAAGGCAGCCATGAGGCTGCAGCTGCCACAGTATTGATCCACAGGATGAAGCCGCGCCTGCCCTCAGATGAGATCCAGGCTCTATTGGCGTCAGTTCATGGTATACAAGCTTCTGTGATGCCAGCAGTTGGATTGAGACTTCGAAATTTGCCTGCATTGAGCTGCATGATGCATGCCAATGCTTGACATGCCACAGAATTTCCAGCTGATATGCAAAACAGGTTTTCAGTTGACCCAGCAGTTCAATGGCACCAAAGGCTGTGCTGCTTATACATGCTGGCTGAGCATCTGTAATCATCCATCCTACATGCAGCAAGTCTTGTCTTGCAGCTGCTCATAGCAATGTCAGCAGCTGTGCTTGCCTGGCTGCAGGTTCAGCACATCAGGGTCAGCTGATAGTCATCTTCCTGCACAACATTGCTTCTGGGCATGAGAAAACAATCAGGGCGGCTGGGCCCAACAACACAGACCCTGGCTGCTGGCAGCGATTCACGCAGCAGTGCCGGCTCGTCACTGACATGACCTTTGATGAGGCCAGATTTGACTGGCATGACATCAACCGCAATGCTGCAGCGCTCGTAGCCGATACACTCAGTAAAGTAGCAGCTAATCAGGCAGACAAATGCAGATCACAAGGCTGAAGATCTCAGAGTCACTGGTGCATCACTGGGCTCAGCTTCAATCCCAGGCTGAGAATGACAGACTCCTCAATGTACCAGAGCTATTCATTGCAACAGTCAATCACGATTGCTCAGTGCACATCAACATACAATCCCTCAGGCCAGACAGCCTAGAGATCAACCCATATACAATCTACATCTAGTTTTGTGGTCATGGCATGACTTGCCATTTGAATAAGACTCCCTCTCTGCTGCCACAACGCATACCAAGTTCAATGTGCAACACTTGATCTGCTTTTGGGTTGCAACCTGGAACACTTGGCTTTCATGGCGTCAAGTATTGATAGAGCTTGGAATGCTTCATTGTTTGTACACTTAGACAGATATTGCAATTGGTCATCACACTGGTGCTGTTCGTAGTTCTAAAGGGTCTTAGACATGCATAAGTGCAAAATTGGCATCATGCTGTTCTTTGTGTAAGAGCTATATGACACATATGCAGTGGTCACAGTGAGCCATTCTGCCTGCATTCCTTTCTTGCACAACCTTTTGGTGTCAGATGCATGCGTTTCCAGGGACTGACCGACCGAGTTTATGACGAATGTGAGCACGCATGCAGAGCCGTGCATACATGGCTGTCATGCTCGCCCGGCTGTGTTTGAGTGGTTCATTTAATACCTAATCTGCTGTTGGGGGTGCAAGCACGTAGTGTTCTCTTGCATTGCATCATTACATGGAGTCAGACAACCGACTAGGAGAAACACAGGGTCAATAACACAATGCACAGAGACATTTCGAATTCATCCTCTGACTGATGAATCCCAAGTGCTGCGGTGACTGTCACGAACAGTTACAAATGAGATAGTCTACATGCTTGGGCACTCCTGCCAGGGTTTCATTGTCTGGCAGCTACTGAGGTGCACGTCACCTAGAATTGCTATACAATCGTCAAGCTGATACAGGCTGAGGCATGCACAGATCTCCAGAAACACAGAGAGGTGGCATGTGGTACATTGTTGGCCAACGGCTCAAATTTGTATTTCAGGGTCATGTCTATTGAGGCTGTGGTTTCCAGACTACAAGGCGCCTTGATTAAATCCTGAAAATTCTGCTGCAACAAGAGCTGACTTCATGACCTTGAATCTTGCCCGGCTAGCACAAGCTTCTATTGCATTGACTTCACCATCAATCTGCACATCAAAAGAGCTGCATCATATGCACCTGAACTTTGCAGGTATGTCTGAAAATATTCAATCACACAGTGGCCTTCTCTCATTACATTCGCAATGCTATCTGCCTGCTACCTAGGAGGCACTCTATTGTGCTGCATGAAAATTGTCAATATGCTGCTGCACACAGATGCATACAAATTTGCCCCCAAAAATGTCATGCAGATACTGTCCCCAAGTTCACACTTTCCCAATGTGATATGCATTCAGTCATAATCAAGCAAGGATTGTCAGGACATTGCCCTGATAGACACCACTTTCCAACTGCGTATGCTCGCAAGATCAGATGTGCCATTCAGGGTGTATTTCATGCTAACCGTGTGTACCTCGAATCGCAAGACAACATGGCATGGGTTGCTACAGCTGCATGTGCACAAAGCATGCAGCCCTCAACCCTGCTGCTGAGTCCTGACGATTGATCTGACGATGATGTTGGGGACCAGCCTCAGATGGCTCAGCTGTGCCCCAGTAATGGGAGAGGTGCCACGCTGGAGCAGCCAGTGCTCCATGGCGTGCCTCTCATAGGTGTGCCCATCAGCAGCAATCACAGGATCATGCATGGCAGCCTGCACGCCATGATGCGTTCTAGCATGGCCATGCAATGCAGAGGCTTGTGACATGTGCATCTGCAGTAGTACTGGTGTCAGCAAGCAAATACTGCCAGGGTGACTACGCTTAGTGCATGCAGTGTGAAAGCGCAGCCGGTGCATGAGTCACAGCTGTACATTGTAGCTTTTGGCTGAGAGACGTGGTCTGAGAGCAATCATGTAATCCTGCATACAGGCACACAAGGCAGGTACCTTGGTCAATGGACAGCAGAATAGATTGAACAGCGCCTTGTCGTCCATTGAATGCGCTGCTGTGTGTCTGCCTGTGCCAGCAAGCTGACTATTTTGGTCTAGTGAGGGTTGAGCAGCAGAATCTACTGACTCAATTGTCCGGGACACCACCTCTCCCTTGGACACCATTGGCAAGACCTCATTGGCCAGCTGCTTGTGCTGGTGATGGCTTTTGCCCTTCAAGCAGTGTGGCCTTGACTCAGTGCCAGCACTCAGCTGTTCCTCTGACGAGGCAAGACCGCGTTGACACCCTTGGCCAAGCTGTTGCTGCTGGGTGTGATGTTTGCTAGCTAACTGTTCAGATTGTGCAGCTTCTTGACTGTGCAGTGCCTGCTGAGCATGCTGGGATGGCACAGTTTGCTGCTTACCCAGGGGCTGCCCTGTGTTCTGTACAGCAAGAGCAAGCGAGTCTTGCTGATGCGCAGTTTGCTGAGCACGTCGTTGTGCATGCTGAGCATGCTTGTCCTCCTGCCTGACAGTCAGCTCCTTCTCCTGGGCATGATGAGCCTGCTGCGCCTCCTGCTGGGCATGCTGAGCCTGCTGCTCCTCCTGCTGGGCATGCTGAGCCTGCTGCTCCTCCTGCTGGGCATGCTGAGCCTGCGGTTGCTCCTGCTGGGCATGCTGAGCCTGCAGTTTGTCCTGCTGGGCATGCTGAGCCTGCGATTTCTCCTGCTGGGCAGGCTGACTCTCCTGTCTGCCATGGAAGAAACACTGCTGTGTCTGTCTTGACTGTTGTGCATGCAGCACACTCTGGGCTTGCTGCTTCTTCGCCTTCTGGCGTTGCTTCTTGGCTTTCTTGGCCTCAGCGCGGGCTTGATCTGCTGCTTCCTCAGCTAGCAGCTGCTCAGCAGCCATCTCTGCAGACATTTCCATTGCCTACATGAACAGACACAAAAGGCATGAATCTGGTAAAGGGGCCTGCTTTGCTGCTTGAAATGTGAGCACTGCAGCATCTCACGGCCCCAAAGCACAATACACATTTCATTCAGATCATGGCTAGAGCTGCAGGGAACGCTGTAGTCTTGCATCATGCAACAGGATTCACTAGCATGAGACAAAGAGCAGCCATCAGCCTTGCTTGGCTCACCTTCTTTTTGGGGCAAATGAAGCACTCTGATATCTGATCAAGGGTGGCTTCAGGCAAGACATTGTACTCTTGAAGACAGGAAAGATGGGACCCCATGTTTGAAAGCACATCAGAGTCCAGCTTGGCGTTTGCAAATTGCAAGGCATCAAAGTCTGCCTTCCAGGCTGAATGCATCCGCATCTCACACGCTAGTCGTGCCAACACGTCTGCATCAACAACTTCATGAAACATATCGGATGTGCAAGAAGGTACAGGCACGCGACATGAGGCTACGGTCTGTCTTGGGAATCACATGTACGCATATTGCATCTTTGGATCAGTGCATGTCATCAAGCCTTCCTTTCCAAGACGTGTAGTGCAAGCAATATATATGGCATACTTAGCTTTTACAATGCAGAAGCAAGCCAGCAGCAGATCAATACATCATGCCTTGTCTCCTCCTTTATCTTACCGTAACCTTGCCTTTCCTCAATAATATCAACATGAAGCTCATTGAGGCGGCATGATTCTCTGTATTTGGCAGTCCAGGCTGCAAGCTCTTCTTTGCTTGAATCTGTAGCTAATTCGCGTCTACGCTTGATCATCAGATGCCGCCCATGCTTGATTGCAAGGGCTCCTTGCACTAGGATAGCTAGACTGTCATACAGCAGGACATACACCAGCTTGGCAATGCCCTCAGGGGGAGAGCATCCTGAGAAACTTGCTTGACCCCAAGCGGCCCTATGGCATGCGACTGCAAGCACAGGAAGCCAATAGATATGTGTTGACAGAGTGTGGTTTCTGACTCCCATGATGGCAACATGTTGATGACGTGCGTCATATGCAGGTGGTGTGCACATCTTGGCAAGCAATGATGTCTAGCACATGCCATCGTGTCAGCATAAAACGTTCAATAATAGACAAGCACCGTCACACAAGGTACAACTGATTGCAGATGCCCACAGTGCACACTTGCATGCAATGCTTTGATCAAGCACGCTGACACACTCACGAACTATCCAGACCACTTTTTCGAGCTCTGCTCTCTTGTCAGGCTGTAGGCAGGTTTTTGACCATATAAAGTGGCGCATGTCAGCCCTGTGCTTCTCCTGGGCAAAGCTGGACCATGCTGTTGCAGCCGTTGCTGTGACTGACTGGGCAGCTGCACTCAAGGCATGCTGAGCAAAGTACAGAGCATTCACATCCGTCTGTCCGTTTAACAAGCCAGCAACCCAGATGCAATCCAGCAGCGCAATTCTGACGGCCTCATATGAGCCAGGATCTACACCAGCATCATGATGCAGCCGCGGGTGCACGGCTTGGCCATGCTCAGGGAAAGGGTACTTTGTGTACAATTTTGTTAGGATCTGCATCCCTCCTACCTCAGCAAAGCCACCCTACACATGGACAGAAGATTCATTACACCCCAGGAATCTTGTACCGGGGTACAACACAACGCCATGCAACACGTCAAATGCGCATACAGTGTGCTTCAGCACTTGCAGCATGTCTGCCCATTGGATTGTTGTGGGACGCCAACATGAAAACAAGCAGCGCCCGCATTTGGTGACTCTGTAGGAACACAAACGTTACCTGCATTTCAGCTGGAGAGTGCGTGCCACTGGCCTCAAAAAATGGCATCAGTTTCCGCAACCTGATTGTAGCAAATGCAATGAGCGCATTTTGCAGAACAGCGCTACTGTTGTGTGACTTCACTTTGTCCAAGAAGTGTAGGCAATGCTCTAGACCATCTCTCGCCTGTTACAGGAGATCACATGGTAAATAGGAGATGCAAAGGTTTGACCTGTTTTGCCAAAGTATCAAAACTCATGCACAACAAGTAGGACCACCCGACACACATGATGGGTCTGTGCTACACATCATTGCGTTCAGAAGATTACATTGCTTGACACAAGATGACAGAGATATGGCGATGAGAAGCGAAAGGCATGAGCAAGCAACACGACACGGCGCTCACACTACAGTGTACACAGCAGTTTGCACGTCTGCTAGGGCCCAGCAAGGCAAGCGCACCTGTGTTGCCTCATGCATCTCTACAGGATCAGCTGATACAGCCGCAAGAAGTCGAACCGCAGCAACACACTTTTCAGTACTCCATGGTCCTGGGTCCTGCACAAGATACATCACTCAGTCCAAGATTTTGCCTATGTTTGCTGTGAGTCGTTGTCAGAGGATGGCAAGGACATGAACACTGCTCATTGACCATGGAAATTAAGCAAGGGGTAACCATAAAATGCAAAACAGTAAGCAGGGCAGATATGCTTGTATAGTGTACTTTTCCCCTGAACCCACAGATTATAGAGCACAGGACCCACCTGAAAGACTTCTAGGAGGCATTCATGGACTTTGCCAAATCCATCGATGGTATTGCGCTCTTTTTCTTCTTTTGGATGTGAGACAAACTCACCATGCCATGTTCTAGTCACACACGCTGCTGACAGCCAGCATGCTTCGCGTGAACCATACTGGCACAACTCACCCAGTATTTCTACAAGAGAGAAGTGAATGCGCGAAGTTTGGGCAATATCTGACAAGATGCATGCACCAAGCTGCTCATGCGCCAGTAAGCTGTGCACGACGTGCAAGCCGAGAGAGTTGTCTTGGAGGCGACCTGCAAAACATGCACAGGAGCATCAACTGATTGTGAACAGGTAATGCAGTTTTCCCGCCACAACCGCAAACGCTGCTGTCTGATGCGCAGAACCAAGCGGATGCTCATGTCAAGGCATGTTCAACAACTTGCAACTATTGTCACAGGCTGAACATTTGCTGCCTGCTTGGCCTCATCACAATGAGTCACCTGTGATCAGCATTGCATACAGTAGATTGTCCAGTGCAAGCCCCAGTGACGGGCCCATCTTGACCACATCAGCCTTCAGCAAGTCCTGATGCTTTGCCAAGCGATCCATCAGGGCTTTAAGCAATGTTTGCAGGTGCTCTGAGTCAGCTAGACAGCCCTCAAGGTGATGCAAGAGGACTGGGAGGCCATCTTGGTAGACTTGAACCAGACTGACAGTGACATTAGGAATCACAGGGAGCAGCAGGTCATGGATAAGCTTGGTCAGTGTGTCAGTCATGACCTCATAGCCTGTAACATCCTTCTGGTACAGAGTGTACTCCAGTGCTGCCAGAGCTGCAATGCCAGCCTGCACCAAGACAACAAGGCAGGAGATCTGAGCTCCAGGCATGTTCACAGTGAGCTAAGCGCAAATAGCTAGCCACTGCTTGTCAAGTTTGCATGAAAAGTTTGCCCGGTATCATGTCATATCACATTGTTGTCATGCTGCTACCCTACTGCGCGCAAGATTGTTGAACACAAGCCATCAGTTGATGTAGAGCTGCTCACCTGCAAGCGCTCTTCAGCTGCAGGAAGCAATGCACTGGACTGTCTAGACTTGGCACCTCTTCTTTGCTGGGACGCTCTGACTGTGGTGGGACCAGTGGATGACTGTGATGCATCAGGCAGTGTGCCTATCATGACCTCAGCAGCCATCATCATGGTGTGCAGACAGGATGTGATCTGGTCTGCCTCTGATTCATGCTGACATGCATTGTCAGGGCAAGGGCCAAGCTCCTCAGCTTCTACAACTGCACCAGAACAACGACGATCATTGCTCTGTTTGCTTCTAGCTTTTGACATGACCGTATGCGTCAATGCATTGAGGGATAGGTACATTTGTACGCAAATAGACGACTTGCTGCAATCAGTCATGTCATGTGTCAGCCAGAAGACATTGTTAAGCATTACCCATGTCGCAAGCACTAGCTGCTTGTGGGACAAGCACCAGCTGCTCCAGAAAGCATGAGCTCATCACACACCATCTTACAGCATATGGGCTGAAATATCAGGAAGCAAATAGAGAGTGAGCATCACCTGCATACTCCTTCTTTGTACGCAATGGTGGACGCAAGAACGTGCTGATGAGCTTGATCCCATGCAAGCGTATCACAAGCTGTTGATGGACTGGCTTGATGTATGGCTGGACTGCATGCATGAGCTGCAAGGCCATCCAAGACCACTCAAGGCTATGTTGCAAGACTAGCAAGATTGCCTCTATCAGCCCTGCACACACAAAAAGTAGTCCTAAACACGGCTGTGCAGGTGGGACAGGTAGCTCAGCACGCTTGGAATTTAGGTGACTTTCAAATAAGATGGACCGAGTCTTGCCATAAGCAGGCTCTTGGACTACGCACATCAGCACTGACATGTGTGACATGAGCTGAACTCAGCACTGAGTGGCGTACCAGACTTCAGCAGCAGTCCAGCTATGGTGGCACAATCAGCTGCTCCACAATAAAACATGCTGACCAACATGGAGCATGCAGCTCTGCCTCGGTACTGCTTGTGCTTGCTTTTGTTGGCTGACTCTTGCAATGCTGAGAATAAAAGCTGAGTCAGCAAGACACACAGCGTCAGCTCTTCCTGCTGAGTCTCAGCATCCAGAGAGCACGGAGCAGGAGCAACATGGTCGAGTCTGGCGCTGATAAGGAGCAAGCACTGCCAGGCCATTGCTTCTGGGCTGTCTGCATTGTTGCTGAAGTCCACACAGCAAAACTATTTTGGCAGCAAGGATAGCAGCACGCAAGCATGTGAGCCTGTAGCCGCCCTGCTTTCCAGCTGAGTCTTTGACCTCCTTAGTACGTGTTTCAGCGTCAAGCTGGCATTCTTCAGGAGTGGTGCAACCACTGAATTTGCTGCTCTGGACAGTGAGCATGAGAAGCATGATTGGGCGAAGCTCTTCAGCTGCCGTGACATCAGCCCATTCCCCTGAACGGACCTGCTGACCTTCCAGAGGGACCAGCAAGTTTGGAGACAAGGCAGCAAACCTGGTCAGCAGCAGGGGAACGTTGTTTGAAAGTGGCTGCAGACTCCATTGTTGCAGTGCCGTCTGCTCCAGAAGAGGGACCAGATGTGCAGCTTGCAGGGAGGAAGCTAAATATCTGCGTGCGAGGTGAACGTCCTCCAGAATCTGTTGAACGATCACAGCCACGGTGGACGGCATGGTGCTGGGAGTTGTGTATACTGGATGAAACGCT
>JAABUP010004470.1_pt1 | contig 22783 bp, 35 predicted proteins | sample 5559201 | NCBI WGS metagenome assembly JAABUP01 (sample SAMN10711887, study PRJNA513373) | rock metagenome | isolation source: Antarctica rocks | place: Antarctica | reverse complement strand
CAGCAGCTAGCACAGGGGCAGCAAACAGCAGCGTTTGCATGCCCACTCTGCTGGGAATGGCCTGCTTGAGTCGCCTCAGCTCACGCTCACGAGCTTCCTGGATGGCAGCTTCCTGTGCAGCTTCCCATGCATAGATCTTGAGCACACGTATGCCTGAGAGCAGCTGGTTGGTCAGCTTCACTCTGGTGTCTGTCTCCTTCAGCACCTTACGTCTATACATGATGATCTTCTTCACAAAGATGGCCGAGGCTGGTGTGCTGGCCATCAAGATAGCCATTCCAATGAATGTAGCCCATCTGAAGGGGAATTCTCAACGTTTATATAGTGAGGCGCAGAGATGCCCTTATGCAATGGCGGTCTTCATACGCGCTTGGACAGAGAAAGCAAGGTGCAGCACTGTGTGGCTGCTGCAAAATTGTTTTCAATAGGCATGTCAATACATGTCGTTGCTATCACATGCTGCTTTGTGCACTCTCATTGCTCTGAACACTCTTTTGCACTGCCTGATGCAGGCGATGTTGACATTCATCAGGTCGTAGCTGCACAATGCATGAAGCACTTATGGAGTCATTTGTTAGACAAGACAGACAGTGCATACCTGATTTGAAAGTACAAGAGGATCAGCGAAGCAATCAGCAGTGCTGGAGCTGAGAATAGCTGATTGAAAAAGGGGTAGAAGAACTGCATGACGTGATTGACATCTGCTGACATGAGGTTCACGATCTTTCCAAGCTCTGTTTGCTGACGAGACCTGCAGCATGCATTCAGGCAAACATCTGTATAAAAGACTTCCATGTGCAGTGGATCTGCTAACTGAATTTCAAAAGGAAATTTTTGAACCAAGTGGTTATACATGCATGCCACCAAGTGGATATACATGTAAGCTCTGTGCACACATGCGTGACATACAAAGGGCGAGCATCAGTTTCCAATGACATTCAGATGCTCTACAAGTCTGGCTGAGGCGCATGAAAAGGCTTGACTGAAAAACCACCCATTCAGCAAGGACAGGAAACTTACTTGCAAGGACATGTTACTCTACTCTCTACTACATATGGCATCAGTAGCATTACCTTGAACTGAGAGCCAGTGCTTTTCTGTAGACAGCAGCTGTGAGCTCTGCTCGCATCTTGATTTGCACAATGATGGACAGGCGGGAGCTGTGCACATATGCAACCGCCCCAATCATGGGGAACACAAACATCAGAGCTGCCCACAGGTAATTGATACTCACATTCACATCCTGCAAAGAAAGCCACACACATGTTTGTTACACACTGTGCTAATGTCAGTGGGATTAACTGCTGCAGCAGAATGAAATTGTATTAATATCAAAGCATTGCATACAAAGTGCATACAAAGTGCAGGCATCACGTGAGCTGTCATGCTTGCTCAGTGAAAGCGTTGACAGGACATACCGCTAGGCCATAGACTGAATTATCCAGAAATGTTGTGATTTGCTTTAGCAGCAAGGGCCCTGCAAATTGCTGGCCACTGTAAAGTATTTGCAGCGCCAAGGCCCATGCTAAAGGGATTCCATGAATTGCGTAAAGGGTCTTAAATAGAGGCCCTGCAGTTTGCCCATCCTCAGTCTTCTTCAACAGGACACGACCCTGCATGTAGGACACACTTTGACATTGAATCAAGGCTCCAGCCACATTGCTCCTTATGACCAGACAGGGCAGCAGAAAAGTACCTTCTCAGTCTTCTGCGAGTTTGTCAAAAAGCTATTCCATCGATTCCTAAATTCTGGATAGCAATTTTCAGTCTTGACTGTATCTGGCAGCGTGGGCAGATCTGCATGCTGGATAGGTCTCTTGAAACCCTGCAGTACAGTGCATTGCAGTGAGCAAAAGCTTTGTGATTGCCTGCTGTGTAGGCACAATAATATGCCTTTCATACTTACCAGCCGCAATATGGGCCCAAACCAGGTGAAGAAGATGAAGTCAAAGGGGCTTTTGGTGAGAAGCGGGGAGACAATAGGTTTCTTGAGGGAAGCTTCTCGATTGGCTTTCGCTCTCCTCTCCTTTCTGGTCAGCGACAGGTTATCTGCTTCCATGCGGCTGTGCAGAGGTATTGATCAACACCTCAACGCTGGCCGTGAAGTGAATTCACGGCACTCAAGCAGAATGCGAGCGATGTTGTACCCGGCGTGGTTGCCGCAAGTAGTTGGTATTGACGGAAAAGGCGCGGTATATATAAATAGACCTTGGTCTGATAGGTTGAACGATGACCTCACAGGCTTTAATCCGCTTCTCTTGATCCGACAGACTACAGTCGTGTGACGCACTAGTGGAGCAGCTCACCAGACGACAGCCTGCATGCGTACTGTACGCCCGGTATAGCTATCTCTGTTCCTGTCTCACAATGCCCCACGTCCTGCCGTCACGAGGGGTCCATGTGAGGCAAGCACAGCCAGTATGAATGTTCCAGCAAAGCTAGGGGATGACATTACCCCTGACACTGTGGATGACATTACCCCTGACACTGTGGATGACATTACCCCTGACACTGTGGATGACATTACCCCTGACACTGTGGATGACATTACCCCTGACACTGTGACCCTGATCAAACCACCTCACATGCAAGGTCAACTGCCGAAGCTCAAACGTCGCGGCATCTCTGATCATTCAGGCCAGGGCCTCAAATGCGCATGGCATCTGCATCATCTGATAGTAATCACCTGGTGAGGAATCTGCTTGAATACCTTCTTGAGGAATGGAATGGGCATTCAGCCGCATGCTTACTGGCTTATACCTTACTGCTGACCCTGAGGCCTAATCATGATGGACTTGTTTTCGTTATGCTATGAATGAACCCTTTTTAGCCACAGCCAATTGGCTTACAAGAGCAGTAGAATAAGAATGGATGTTACAGTATAATCGTCTCAGATGCTGCAGTAACACAAGGCTGAAAGACGCCTTGTCAATGAATATACTTGCAATTGCAGTAAATGCTTAGATTGCAACCCTTAAGTTGCCATAAACAATTCAGTACTCAAACATCACAGCATGTGCAGCACAGCAATGTTAATTCGCACTATACATACAAGAGATATGAGTTGAGATTTATCTGCAGATTATGAGCAAGCTTCTGAGCCAGTTCGTCCTTAATATTACATTGGTACTTGCCGTCATCCAGCATGTCTCCAGAAGCCTGCACAATCGGAAGTGCATCTGCAATGTCTGGTAAGGAGCATGAGGAGCAATCTCCAGGGTTGCGGAAGATAGCACTGTATCTTGCTCACTGTGGTACAAAATGAGGATCATGACTGCAAGTTCTGATTGCTACAGGAGTGCACCCGGTAAGGAATAATCCAGCAGCCAGACTGACACATGAGGTATGAGCCTTGCCTGTGACAGCAGCCTGAGGGATACTAAGGAGCGCAGCAGCATAAAGACCTCTGCAGACTGCTGCTGCTGCGCTGCCCTCTCGTCCCAGGCAGCTGCCTCATCATCTGCTCCTTCGCTCTTCAGCAGATTCCAGAAGTAGGATAGCAGGCGCTCCTGTGGGAAGGTGATTGGCCCACGCAGCTGAGCCTCTTTGGCTCCCTCAGCCTACACAAAGGGGGAGTCAGTCCTTCACAGAATGCAGTAACTTGTGAACAGTCAGCATGCTGACAGATGACACATATTCAATGCATTGCAACCAACAGCAGGTGCAGCAACACTATTGTGATCCATGCAAAAGAAAGTCCTGTCCATGACATGCACCCTTGGGGCAACTGTGCTGCAGTGCTAGATCTGAGGTGGATCAGGTCCTAGCACATTTTCATGTGCTTGCATAGCATATCCACCCTGCCTGCTGTGGATGCAGGTATGACCCTGTTCTCAAATCTCAGGCAGGAGGGGCCTATGATCCTACCTGTCTGTCAGATGCCATGCCATTTTTGCGCCTACGCTTGCCAGGCCCTGTGTCAAAGAGCCTTTTGTCTAGGTTTGGCCTGTTCCGGGATGCAATGTAGGCTGCCACCAGGAGCAGCTTGCTGTTGTAAGGCAGCTCAAAGTCAAGTCCACCTGTTGGCTTGGCGTCTGCCCTGCACTCCCAGCAGAAGAGCAGTCACGGAAAACCACAATACTAAACTGACTGACTGGCCCTTGAGACATGCTGACAAACAAGGCAGCTGGCCAGTGCTATTGGAGGCAGCAGCCCCATATGCACGGCAGATCATCAAAGACGCAAGCAAGCAGGGCTAGCCATCCTGACACTATGCAAGCACTACAGAAGCTACCCACATGCACGTAGCAGACAGGAATTTGCCAGATACCTTGGCTTGTGATGCTTGGGCACAAAACTTGCAGCAGCAGCGCCAGATGTAAAATTGGCCACAGCTTCTCGGAAGTGTGGAGCAAAGGCGGCAAACAGCGCTGTTGCATTGTCCCTTTCTATCTTGCCATCCCTGACAGGCTGCAGGTACACTGGATACAAGTGCTGTATGACCTTCTGCAGGTCTTCAAGTCGCCGGGACACTCTAGCGAAGTCATACATGTATGACCCAATGAATCTTACATAAGACTCAACATCCTCTTCGGGTGGACAGCCCAACGCTATAATCTGCACTGAGCAAAAATGGTCATGTAGCTGTTGCTGCCATTCGACTGGTCTTGTCCACATGCAGTGCCACATGCTCTGTAAGCATACAACCATAGCACTGCAACAAGCCATTGCTCAGTCTTGCCAGGCGTAGCTCATTTTGATGCAAGTGCGCAACCCTACTCTCACTGTGTGCTCAATGCAGCAGCAGGGTGCAGCGCTGTCAGTGACATACATGCAGAAACAGATGACCTTGGTGAGGACGTCATCTTCATATGCTGGGAATGCAACTTGCATGGGACGCACAACCCTGAGCGTGTCACACTCAAAAATTGATGAGCCCCAGGACACACTGCTGATCAGGATCAGACCAACACTGGCGCCTGCGAGACCAAAGACACGTTTGCCATGTTTTGCGTGTGCATGGACCATAGTCAGACTGCGGTCTTGCAATTGAAATGTTACCTGTGATTTCTCTGGCCTTGAGCAGAACAGCCAGAAGATCAGAGTCAGCAATTCGCTCCACATGGTCCACCACAATGTATTTGGCTGGCTTCTGAGGCGGTGCAACACCTACATAATCATCTGGCTCAAATTGATGCTAACAGCAGAGATTGCTCAAAGAACGCACATTTTTTGCACATGCCTGGAAGCTGAGCAAGGAACTCTGCTGTGTTTTCGCATTTGCAATCAAGTATGTAGCCCTCAGCCGCCTTGCGTTTCCTGCCCTGCAAAGTAACATAGAGGAGCTTCAGTATAGAGTGTAACGTGATTGCATGTGCAGGGACAACACCTCGTCGCCTTGCCTTGAGTTGGCTGAGGACAGACTGCAACAGTGGCCTGGCCCTGGTCCACTCAGCACAGTTGACATATGCAGTTGTGTGCTGGAGCTCACGCAGCACGTCCCTGCCACAGTCGCCTTTTGAGATAAAGGAGTGTAGCTATGATCACATCAAGTGTGTCCCACATCCCAGATGACATAACCTGAAAGGGTGTAAAGAGGCCTTGCCTGACAACACTGGTTTTGCCAGTCGAAGAAGGCCCGTATACAAACAAGAGTGGGGCGCCTGCGGTGCTTGCTCCGTTCACTAGCCTTTGTATCTGCTCTTCCCGCCCTGGCCAGCGCTTCGTCAAAGCAGACACGCTCATGTACTACGGGCTCACTCTTTGTGTGTTGTTCAAAGATCAAAACGTGCTGGGACTACCAGGTGTTCAATCACCAGCCCTGGTTGAAAGGAGACGGGCAAATTGTCCACCGCGAGACAAAAGGTGCGCTACGACGTGCGAGCAAGTCGGCAACGCAACGCTGCTGTCACCTAGTGCAACAGTCCCATGCCTTCGATTTGAAATTAATGCCATGTAAATGTAAATGCAGCAAGTTACACGAGGTGAAACGCTTTTGCGCAACAGAAGTGAGCAGAATCCGCTTTGTTGCATTGTATTGTTGACGTTGTCAGCTGTGTCAGGTGATTTAACATTTCAAGGCGCCCGTGGTCAAGTGCGAGGATCACTTGACGCGTCAGCAGCAGAAGATCCTGCAAGATTCTGCAAGACGAGCGTTATGAGCGGCACCGACGGTCTGATAGACCTCACTGGGAGCCCTGATGACACCCATTTACAGCTTCTCCCTAGGAGACGAAGCCCACGCTCAGCTATAGTAGATGTCACTGGTGCAGCAGAGTCTGACGTTGGCACTGTTGACCTCAGCTGGCCTGCACAGCAGGGTGAAGCAGGACCAAGCCATTACATGCAGCCAGCAATGCTGCAAGAAGTAAAAGCAACAGGGGCAAGTGAAGCTGCATTTGAACAGGCAGATGCGCCTCAGTCAGGCAAAGGTGCAGGCAAAAGAAAACGTGCTGCGCCAGCTGAAGGTGCCAGGCAGGCAGAAACGAAGCAACAGGAAGCAGGGGCACGCAAAGCAGCAGCAAAACTGCGGAAAGAAGAGGCCAGAGCAAGTAAGAAGGCGAAATTAGCAGCTGAGCAGAAAAATATGCAAAAGCGTGTAGATCAGTATGGCAGGACAGTGCGATATTCCTCCAATGCTCCCCAGCAGACCAAGGAGAGGATGGCTAGAGCCATGCCAAGTATGCTTTGAACCTTATCAGCTGGCTGCTTGCCTGCTACATGCACAGTGTGGCACTCTGCACAAGTCAGGCATTTATAACCGTTCAAAAGGAACGTCCTTGTCATTGCAGACTCTGGGCATCGCCTCTTCCTGTTGGACCGCAACTTGGTGTCCTCCATGACCGGTGAGAATGGGCCAGCGGAGGAGTTCAGTGTCCTGGGCGCCACTGCAAATGTATACTCAGTGTCTGTGGGGAAGCATCCCAACTGCAGCTGTCCTGATTTCCAGAAGGGCAATTTGTGCAAGCACTACTTATTTGTCATGCTCAGAGTCCTTCGACTGGACAGATCTGATCCGCTTGTCTGGCAGAAAGCTTTGTTGAAGTCAGAGGTACTGCACACCTCAATCACTGTGCACTCAGTACTTGTCTGTGTTTTGAGAAGGCAGCTTTTCATGCAGCAAAGCAATTGCTGCGCAGCAGGCATTGGATGCAGCTGGCCTGTACTGCTGAAGCCATCCTGCTCATGTACCTGCTTGACTGGCTTGAACCCGTGTCACATCATAGGCTACCTTTGACTACATTATAGCGGCCTGTGGTCACACCTGGTTCAGCTGTGATTTGCAAAATTGTACCAGCTTTCTCACAAGGTCTGGTGATGACCTCAGTCTAGGATGTGACACAATGCAAGCATACTGGAGGCCAGCTCCAGCATGCCTTCCTGCTGCACCATGAGTGTATGATGTGGAATGCCGTGCAGGCAGAGCAGGTCCTAGGAGGCACAAGGAGCACCCGGGCTGATGCAGAAGTGCTAGCTGACCAGTCTGTGATCAGCCACTACAGGCGCCTCACTGGCAAAGATGCCGCCTCCACCTCTGCAGCGGCTGCAGGCCCTCATGATGCTGCCTCCAAGCAGCGCCCCATTGAGGGGGAATGTGCCATTTGCTATGATAGTCTTAAGGTATGCTTGCTGACAGGAAACAGGCACCACTTGCTTTTGACTGTGTGTTGTACTGGTACCACTTGCATGCATGAAGCAAACTGTTGTTTTTGAATGCATGAAAAATGTGATCATGTGTGCAGAATGCCAGCAGCTGGTGCCTGCGAGAGGTTGTATGGTGATAGTCATGTCCTTGGGTTGTGAGGCATGCTGCTGATTTTGCCCTGCATGCAGCTCTGCATGCAGCGCCTGCAGAGATATGCTATCTGTCTTTGCAGGGCGTCAACATGTGACTCAAGATGCATGTCTTGTCTTCTGTGAGGGCACTGGCTTGCTTGGTGCTGACTATTGGTATGTGGGTTTTCAGGCTGATGGCACAGCTCCAGAGGACAAGGTGACTTTCTGCCAGGAGTGTGGTAACAATGTTCATGTGGAGTGCTTCAAGCGGTGGACTGCTAGCAAGAAAGGCAGCGGAGAGCCTGTCACCTGTGTCTATTGTCGCTGCCCTTGGGTTGTGGAGTCAGGTATTGCTGTGCCTACATCTGGACCCAATGTTTGTTACTTGTGGCATGCAATTTGGCAACATAGCTCCTTTGCATACACATGTTCACTAGTGCAAAGATTTGCTGGGGTCATGCCATTTTTCCCAAGTTGTGGAGGTCAGCCATCTTCTGTTGGCATCTTGCCTCAATTTAGTGCAAATGTGATGAAATCTGTCCCTGATGTGCATGTATTTGCTGATGTGCTGTGCCATCACAGTCTGTACTGGTGCAGGTGGAAGCAGTGCTGGCTTGAACAAGGACTATGTCAATTTGAGGGATGTGTCGCATCAGCATCAAAGCGCCGACACTTCCCTGCACTCTCTCTATGGTGACACAGCTGTCTGGATCCAAGCCAACAATGGACGCATGGGGCGCAGGCAGGCAGCAAATCTGTGGCGTCTGTCTCAAGCAATGTGATCCGTTTTTGTAGCATACTTCGCCTTTATTTTCATGTGCTTTTTTGCTCTGGCCAAGCTTGCTGCTTCCCATTCCTATCAAACGATGTTCATCACATTTTACATATCTAGATTTCCAAAGCACGAATGATCATTGCATTACTCATGCATTCCACCTGGCAGCTCCAAGCGTAGCCTCTTGCTGCTGGCACCTGTGTCAGGCAAGGTCTGGTAACAGCGTCAACAATCTTTCATGTCCGGAATCTGTGCTTGATTGGTTTGCAAACTTAGGCTCAAAGGACTCTTACAAGCAGTGTTCCTGTGCTCTACGGCATGAACTCACGATGGCACTCTGACTCATTGTGAAGCTCGAGCTTGCAGTATAGAATCACGCAGGCCAGAGTAGAGGAACTATTGCCCATACCATGACTGTAAATATAGCATCTGAGATGCCGTTCAATGAATCGCGCAGCCTGACACAACCCTGCGTGACTGCATGCTGTGCCACAATATCTCCGTGATCCAGGCATGTTATCAGGCTCTGCAGATCAGTGCATCCTTGGGAATGTGTAAGGGAACCACTCACTGCCTATGGTCATTTCCTGCCGGGCAAAATTGGTCCCGACATGGTGTCTATCACGTAAGGGCTCCGGCAGCATATGCAGCACGTGAAGAAGCGCTAGGAACCTTGCGGCAACAGAATCCCCTCACAGACTTGTACGGCATCCTCATTTGGGCGCAAAAAGCGTAGTTGTCGTCTGCATTCGAGCAAGGACACCAGTATGGCTGTCGGCACCCAAAGCCAAGCATCCGCCGAGGTAAGTGCATATGACGGTGGTGTTGCCGGAGAAGAAAGAGGGAAATTTGCGGCTGAAAGCCAGCCCCACTATTGCGTCTCGCATATCGACACTGAAGCTCATCATGTCTGCAGCCTCAACCTGCCGATGATTGCAAGCTGCAAGCTTGGTACATGGACGACTCAAAGGAAGACCAAAGGCTTCCGCACAAGTAATTTACTGTGCTTCGTTTGTGACTGCTCTTATTTTGGAGTGAGCCGCATTGTGCGTGTCTGTGATGAATTGCGTCCTGCACCGGCACGATGCGCCTTTGTAATCGTTTGTGCTCATCCCAGTTGTGCTCACAACAAGCACAATATACTGATTTGGGTGTTATGTGTTATGTGTGGGCATCTATGTTTAACGTATATTCCCGACGTGTACACGTATTTTATTGCCGGGACTTTTGGATAGCTCTGATGCCCTGCTTCACCTGCTTGAGGTTGAATACAACGCACTGTTTATGCTGTCTGCTCATTAGCTGGAGTTCAGACAGAGGATATAGCAATTGTGTACATGTAAAGTGGGCTGCTGCCAGTTTGCTCAATAACGCTGCATGCTGCAGGTGCAAGCCAAACAGGCCTGCTTCCATTGCTGATATTAGAAAGCTTGGTGTACTTTCTTGGCAGCTAGACGCTGACAATCATGAGAATGACCCTACACTGAAAGCCATTCGTGCTGACCGAAATTACTCATACCAGGTGAATAGGGAAACAATGTAAATGGTAAAAGTATGCTGATGATGCTGTTCACACACTGTGACAACGACCTTACGCATACAATGCAGGATGTAATTACCATCAGGCCCGACACACTCCCAAACTATGAAGAAAAGCTCAAGTCCTTCTTTGAGGAGCACCTACATACAGATGAAGAGATCAGATACATTTTGGAAGGCAGTGGTATGCTCCAACTGTATACGCTACACCTGCTACTGCCAGTGTGTGTGCACAGCACATTCTCAGACCCTAGAGCCTATGCGTCGACAATTTGCAGGCTACTTTGATGTTCGAGACAAGCAAGATCGGTGGGTCAGGATTGCTTTGAACAAGGGTGACATGATTGTCCTTCCTGAGGGCATATACCACCGATTCACTCTGGACGAGGTCAACTATGTCAAGGTAATAGTGCAAGCTTTGTCATATCTAGCAGACACCTTGTAAGTAGGTCCTCATCAACAGTAGCTTGTCTCATTGTCACAGCTGCATGCAGATTTGTGTCAAAAGTGCAAGTGATCGTCTGTGATGCAATGTAGGCCATGCGGCTATTTGTCGGTGAGCCTGTCTGGACGCCATTCAATCGTCCTCAGGATGACAAGCCCTCCAGGAAGAAGTATGTGCAGACATTCCTCACAGCGCCAGAAGCTTGAGCTGCAATTGCAAATGGTGTTGGTTTTCACTGGCTTCTGATTCTGGATGTGGTTTGTACTGGCATGGCACCTGTGTCATTGTTTTCAATGCCACCCTCCATCACAATCACATGCAGTCTGACTCAAAAAGTCATCAAGAGGGAAGGAAAAACAACTCGGCATTTTGAGCGTTGTCACATATGAGTGACTTTGTTGACAATGCTGGTCAAGGATGCAAATTTGTTGACAGGTCGCATGTGATCCTGGTGTTAGCAGGGCTGCCTGGGAAGGATTATTGTGTATGTGAACGACATCATGCTCAGTCTGATGTAACTTGACTGCTCCAGTAGTACTAGTCTGGCACTGGAGCGGTGTGATGTAAAACAGTGCAAGAGGCACAGATGCAGCTGCCATTCAATCGGAACATCTGGCAACGCCATCCTGCTGTCAGTGTTGGTAGCTGTACATAGCAATCTTGAGTCTTGCTGAGCACTGTTGCAAGACTTGGAGCACAACACAGCCCTGGCTATTACATGATATGAGAATACCGTGGATAATGATGCATAAGCGGCCAAGCATGTCCAGGTCCTCAACAGCACATGTCTTGTACAACAGCATGTGTTCAGAAAGAGCCTGTGAGTGTGCATATACAGCACAACCAGACCTGCTTCACTCTGCTGATATAGATGTAAACACTGCATTCTCAGCTCAACATGCGTCATGCTCAAGACCGGCCGTCAGGTCTGTCAGCCTTAACCCAACAGCCAGACTCTACAAATGTTTTGCAGCAGCTTTCGAAGTCAGCAGTTCTACTGACCAATGACTGTAAATATAGCCTCCGAGATTTCAAACATTTTCACATGTTGCGCAGCCTGACACAACCTTGCATGGCTGCATACTGTACCACTATACCTCTATGATCCAAGCGTTTTACCAGGCTCTGCAATCAGTGCATCCTTGGGAATGTGTATCTCAGATCTGGTCTACACAAAACACAGCCTTAAAATACAGACCATCTACACAAAGCATGTGGAGCAGATACCTAAGCCATGCCTGTCACTTATATACAGTTGATACACATGGCTATCAAAGCCTGTGCTTGTTCTTCTGTTCCCAAGCCACATCTTGTTCTGCATCGCGAACACAGATCAGTCAGCATGCCTGCACCTATGGCTTCACCTACGGCTGTGTCGTACCAGTTGTGACAGTGAATTGAGCAAGAGCCAAGCATAGCATCCTATGCAGTCATGTGGAGCAGCTCACCGTACAAAGCAATGGCATCCTTAAGGTTTCCTTCAGCCACATCCAGATAGAACTTGGCTGTACCTTCCTCAATGCGAAGACCTGCAGTCAAGTAAAAGAAAAATTGAGAGCCTGCTAGACTGGCAGGTTGTGCTCCCAAGATATCTGCAGCTGTACCAAGCTCTTGCATGGCAAGCGATGCATGAAGTGATTAGGCATGAGCCCTACCTCGGCCAAGCATACGGCTAAGTTTTCTGCTGAGGGCATCAATGTTTACTTGGTCCGGAGGAACAGATGGTTTTGCATCTGGCAAGTATGCTGATGACTCGCTTCCATCTGCCTCAGTCACTAACACCAACTCTCGGCAGGCAGTCATGTCATAAATGAAAGTGCCCCTCTTGCCATGCAAATCCGCATGGCTGCTTACTGCATCCAGACAACAGGTGTCAAGCACATAAAGCATTAGCAGCTAGCCAATGGCTGATATTTGAATATGTGATGAAAGAGGCATTGCTTATGTCTGAGATTGTCCTCGAAGGACGATCTGAGATTGTTCTTGAAGGATGACTTGTTCTTGAAGAATGACAACAACATTCCTACCTGGGACATAGATGATGTTTCTGGACTGCAGACCTATGTCTGATATAAGGTTGTTAGTCATCTTGATTGCAAGGGGTGTCACACCATACTTGACTGCCAGACCTGACAGAGTATCCTGACGAGAACAAGTATGGCCCCATGCAAAATTTGACAGGCCTGCAGACTGCAAAGCACAAACAGTAATTATGAGCATCCCTGATCATCAACTAGGCGCAAATAGAGAAGCATGCATGCATGCATATGCAATCAGCAACACAAAACTCAACCAAGTAGAAGCCAGGATGTCGTGGCTCATCTTCAATGTCTGCCAGTAGCCAATGGTTTTGAAAGACGCCCCGCCTTATCTGCAGAAGTAACCTCATAACAGCGGTCCCTCATAGTCGTACAAGCTTGTGCAAGGCAGCTGGTGAAGGTACCTGAGGACAGTCTATCAGCTCCTTCCACTCTGCGCAAACCGCCTGGAGGCAGCAAACTTATGCCTGATCGTTGTCACACACGGTCAAAAACTGCAAGACTCAGACCAGTCCTACCCTGCCCCGTGCTAGGTCTGCAGTGCTGAGCCAGGAAAACACTGCTGTCCACGTCTGATCATTGAGCAACATGTGAGCAGGGTCTTCACAGGTCGCGGCGTCTTCGGTGCTTTCAGCGGCTTTGACAGACTTTGAAGATAGTCTAGCCAAAGCAAAGCCAAGCTTCATGCCGTCGCAACTGGAGTTGTGCAGGTTGGCGTTTCACTGCTGTTTGACGTGGCTTGACCGCAAAGACCTGTCTCAGGTCGAGTTGCTGTGCGTCAGGAGTTACGTCCGCTCTGAGCGTTGCGACGTTGGCTTCTGACGATTGCCAAGCGTACGTCACTTTGTGTCCCGCACGACATAGTTGTCCTTGCCGAGACCTCATGCAGGATTAGTAACCTGGGAAGTGTTGAAGAATGCAACCATTGGGAGAGAAAGCACAAGTAGTGTCATCATATCCACACCCAACCGTAACGAAGACTGGAGCTTCAATCAGCCTAAACCTCCCGTTGGCGTGCAGAGGACTGACTCAGCAAGCATCACTTATGACATGATGCATGGTGCTAAGTGTAAAGGCGACACTGCTGGCCCGCAGCACGGCTGAAGTAGCACTTCAGCTACATAAGCTATCTGTTGAATTTGATGTACAGATACACAGATTTACCACTTTGCGTAAACAGAGTTGCCCGGATTCGCTGTAAGCTGTGCGCAGTGAATGCACATGTGCTCAGCCACAGACCTGAAGTATTTTAAAACCGGTCACTGTTTGTCATCCTGTGGCCAGTTGGCGCTGGTGAGTCAAGAGCTCCATTTGATGTCAGTGGTAGCCTTTGCATTTGCAGCTCTGACAGACTGGCTGCACTGAATGTTGACTTGGTTGCCGCATTGAGGCCAGCCAGAGTGATGTCCAGGTCTTTGGTGGAGTGCAATAGGAATGTGCCTATGACTATGGTAACAAAGCCACACACTTCAGTTGTAGCTTGCCTTGGACTTTGCACTTCCTGCATATGTACACAGCAGAGCCCAACATCTGATTCAGCTGCAGGAATCAGCAGCAGCAATGCATTTGGCTTGAATACAGGACACATTTCAGCTGTAGCATGCTCAATACAGTGTGCAGGATGCAGCTCACCTGGAAAAGTATGACTGATGCTGTGATGGTGAAGGTAGTGAACATAACATAGTATATAGGGCTGACAATAGCTGTATTGAACAGATCCAGTGCTTTGTTCAAGTAGTTCATCTGGGTCACAACACAAATAGCCACAACCTGCACTCAACAAGGCAAGTCAAGGAAGCTATGGCATACCAGGTTGGCAGTGCACCATATAGCTTGAACAACAGCAAAACAGATATATTAGATATGTTAGATGAGGCCTCACCAACAAGCAGAAGTATATCTGAGGATGCACAAATTGATTGTCGCCTTCAAATGTCAACTTAAGCGCTATGCCCAAGGCCTGCAAAACAATTGAAAGCAATTTAAGTTGATTCCAATGAGTATGCTTGGTTTTACACACTTGATACGAGGCAGGTTGATTGGATATTCACAAATCCTGACAAAGACTGCAGCGAGAACTAACACTCAACTTGGCACAAGCCATCCAGATCTCACAGTCAACACATACCCCCAAGTGTGCATCCAGGCTGTCTGACTTGCGTTGCAGACATACAATATGATGCAGGCGGAGGAAAGGCACTGAGTGAGGGTATACCTTACAACTCATGACTGACAAGGAGCCCACCAAAGAGCAGATAGTGATGTAAACATAGATCGAGGTTGTGCCATGGGCAGGAGCAATGTGCAGCATGAACACAAGAGTCACTGCTATTGCACTCACCACATATAGCAGAAAGCCTGCACGTCCAAAACACATTGTAAGCAGCATTTTGACCAAATGGGAGCCCGGCGTGCAGCAATGACATGCATACAATTGGACTGAAACAGATGTGATCAGGCACGATAGTGTTTGATGTACAGACAGCAGTACAATGCATGGCCAATATGAGTGTCAGTGTCCTCTGCACATGAGGCAAGGCTGAGAGTTGACCTGGCTGTAGTGCCAGCTGCCAGACTTGCAGCAGAGAGGTGATTGGCCTTTCCTCAGGTGCATGTAGTACAATGGTCAGGGATCCAGCCACACAAAGCATGCCGCCCAGCAGGCCAAACAGGTTAAGCTTCTCATTGAGCAGGTAGTGCGCAAGCACTGCACTGTACATGAAACAAGATGGTCAGATGTGACTGCCAGTACAGAGCACAATCCTGGCTAGGCCATTGCAAGTGCCAGAAAGAACCTGAGCTGTCTGACATACCTGACAATAATGCTCAAAGCCCCTAAAGGGGTTACCAGTATAGCCGGTGCAAAGGCATATGCTGCAAAATTTGCAATTTCTCCAACAATCATTGTCACCATGCCTGCCCACCATAGTGGCTTGGACAGGTAAGAATATCCCCCACTGCCTGCATTATAGGCGATGTACACTTTGCTCAAGTTAATGTGACTTAACCATAACCACTGTGACTACTGCTCCACCAGGTGTCGAACCTGCTCGGATGCCTGTTGCTCCCGCCGCTCTCAAACCTTTCTTCTTGACGATAAAGCTTGCGCCAATAAAGATAGACGAGCTTACAGCCAGCACCAGCCCTTTGTTCCGATCGGACAGAGACTCTTGGTCAGGAAATTGCATAGACATTCTGCTGTTGCTTCATTGTTAACATTGCGCACAGTCCGAATCACATCGGCCTGTCATGCACATTTGCAAGCGTGTCGCTGCCTTGCAGCAGCTCTATGAGAACGGCAGATGCTCTGTGAGCAAGTAACTATATGCGAAACAGCTTGGCAAGTCGAGTGCTTGCTGCTACACTTTGCTGGTTGATTGACCTTGTTAAGCCGGTAGAGCGCCCAAACAACGAGTCACTGATAGTTGCGCAATATGGCGCTGCATCACGGTTTCCCGAGTTCGATTGCTCCGTGTACCGACGCTTGTCCGTAACATCACGTCTTCCGTGCGCAGATACAGAGTAACAATGCAACAGTCAAAGCAAAAGCATGTTGACCATTTCCGCACATAAAATGAGCTTGGCAGTCTTGTGTTGTACAGAAGCTTTCAGCCTGAACATCAGTATGCTAAATATCTTTCTACTGTCAAGTGTTTTTCCCAATAGGAGGATGCTTAGCAGATTCAGATGTGGCTGTCATGGTTTACATGTTGACACAGGACACTGGGTATGATCTGAAAGGAAGGACAGGCCGTGTCAGGTATGTCATTCGTTACAGGATGCAGAGGATGAACAACATTTCGTCTTTGAATGTCCAGCTTACAGTCACATTAGGAACAAGCATGCAAATCTTTTTCAGCAAACTTGTACATGTACAGGACCAGGCTTCATAGCCAGGTGTGAGCCAAATGCATATGGTGAGTTTCTCAGGGAATAATTTTCTTGTAGCAAGTGTGTATTGACTGACTGAATTCACAAGAACAGAACTCTGTCTATTGGCCCCCAGTACAGTGTCAAGGTGGCTTTTGACTGCCTGCAGACCAACTGACAGGGCTCCACTGATACAGCCTTTGCTGTGTCTCAGGTCGCTTGCCCGTATCAACGCTTCTCTCAGAAAATTAGCCAAAAAGTTCATTGGAGGACATGTCATTTCCTTTTTTATGGTAGCGGCATGCACTGGGTTTTTGCATGTACAGTCTCCACTGGTCGTGGCTTCCCAGCCGGCTGTCTTGTTAGTAATGGTTGCTTATGTAGTAATGACAGGATCTGTAGCCTGTTCTGGTGCTCACTTTATTGGTAGGGGAATTGCAACATGCAGTTTAGGGTGCTCGGCACTTCGGTTGGAGTGCATTGATTTCAAGGGATTGAGACTGTGTCACACTATGCATTTATTGCTTTGCCCATAATGATCAGTTGGAGGTCTGTCCTGGTGCGTCCTGATTTCATGCAAGGTCAGTTGTTGTTGGGCCCATGTGCACATCGCGTCATAAGGCTACATGTGTAAGCTCCTTCTTCTCCTCCATGATGAGGGACCATGAGGACCCTAATAAATTTCAGGACAGGCTGTCAATATCACACATTCCAGGATCACTCCTTCCTTGATGCTTCAAGCCTGACTTGCAGACAAAGCACTCATTATAGACACAAGCAGCAGAGACAGAGCAGACGGAGGGTTGAAAGGGGGATATAGTTTGGGCAGGCCAACCGCAGGCATCTGCTCAGGATTTTACACTTATTCTGCATGGAAATGTTTTGTCATGGGCACCGCTGTTACTTTTACCATCAAATGCTGAACAAACATATGCCTATATAAAGCAGGTGTGTTCTTTTGCAGTATGCATAGTACTTGATAATTATACTGTTATCAGCAACGTCAAGGCAGAAACAGGAGTGACTGACCTAGGGTCGGCGCACAGACATGGGCATCAGCCTTATGTTGAATTTGGTGTGCTCTTCCTTTGCTTTCAATACAGCTTGGTCGCCAGACTCATACTGTACATTCAGTATGCCCTGCCTAGAACGACACTGCCTGATGTGTGCATTGTACCAGGATCCGGCCTCGGACTGAAAGACATGTACATTGCGGCCCACTGCTTCATTCCCAAGCTTAAAGATGGCTTGCAAGCCATGCTGCATACTGTTGTCATCCCCTGACTGTTGACGTGATGGGCCGCCAGATGCATGCCTGCATTCGCACCACATTTGCTCCAAAACAGTCTAAACACGGCAATAAATTCCCTTCATTGCGACTAAGTCAGGTTGCAGGACAGCAGACTGTCATGTTACAGCACAACGATGTAACCCACTGCCAACAAGCAGATGCAAAATAGCCAGGCTCGCTGTGTCCAGGCCTCTGTGCTGCCTCAACAACCTAATGCGGCAGCATGTTCTCTTGCAATGCAGCTGTGTTGGTGACAACATAAGAGTTCTCCAGAAGGCGAGTGGTATCTACTGCGAGGTGCAGCCCAGCATCCAAGATCAACTCCAGCTTCATTTTCCGCAAGCACCTCATGGCAGCCATGTGCAGTCATTATCCCGTCATCTAGTAAACTTGCACTGCAACTGAGCAGTGCTTCAACAGGTGAAGCTTGGCACCTGTCTTTGGGCAGGTGTGTGGTGCGGGCATTGGCAGATGGGGCTCCAGATGCACGCTGGCGGCGGGGTGCTGCCATGCCCGGGTGCTCCAAGCTCCCACTGCTGCTCTCCTCTGCCTGCTGCGCCCCTTCAGCATGTCCCCTGCCTGCCCTTTGCACACCACTGCCTGCAACATCAGGTGCACACCTGTCTGGTTACATGGGGAGAAAAACAGGGTTGCATCATCCCAGCAGCATGATCCTAAGCTGTGTCATAGTGACTTATGCTGTCTGAGCCATTGGGTGCCTGCGTTCTGTTATTGCGCGTACTTTGTACACCACTGTTGTCCACACTGTAAGCAGCCCTCTGTGTGCTTGGAGCCCAACTGTGACGCAGGTACATGCAGAATCTGCAGCATGTGGAGCATCCAAACAAGCTTGTCAAAAGATGAACGATCTGACAGCAGTGCTGACCTTGCTTCAGGGGTGCAGGCTGTGCAGAGGAGGGCCGGCTAGCAGGCTGACTGTGTCTGCCAGGGGGCGGCTCCTTACGCTTCCTGGCTCCCCCTTGCTGAGGGCTTGGGGGGCTCTGCTTCTGGCCATGCCAAGCCTGGAGATTTGAGTCCTCAGCATGCTCAGCATGGCCTGTGCCAGGCATGTCCCTCTTGTGCAGCCAGGCTACCTCACCCTCCCTAACCATCTTGCCAAGATCCAAATCTTCTTCTTCGCCTGCAGCAGGTAGTTGTAGGTCAGCAATGTCAGTTTTAACATTGCTTGACAAGGGCTTCTGCAGATAATTTGAGATTGGCAAATGCAGCGGCAGCAGCGGCATTGATTTGAGCTGCAGGAGGACTTGTTTGGCTTGACATTGACACTGGGTTTCGACACAATGGATTTTAGATTCTGTATGTGCTCAATCCCCTAATGTTAGAATGGGAAGGGGGCAAGGGGGAGGTGGGGGGGGATTGTCGCATTAGGGTATATGCTGTTTCACCAGATTGACATACGCAAGATTCTTTGATCTCAAGTATATGTCTGATTTGTACCTGTGAAATGTCATGAATAACAACCGGGTCATGTGACCTTGACAAAGTTGATTGGCTCAAGTAGGTGTTAACATCACAGACTGTTTCTTACTGGACTTACACAACTCAGTTTATGAAACACATAGAAGTCTGAAACACTTTGCAATGACTGACAGTTGCTTCCAATTCCTTGTCAACTAGCAGCTATAATGGCCTGCTGAATCCCTGTCACATGCATGTTGCAGGGGCACACCTGTTTCGTAAAGCAGGTGAGCCCGATGTCGCTTGGGGTTGACTTCAGTGACCTGGGCAGGCCACCAGCGGCTGTCATCAGGCCAGTACAGCTGCAGCCACTTCTGCTGCAGCTGTGGCTGGATGTCGCGCATGCGTAGCAGCATCTGCCGGGGTGGTGGCTCCTCCCACGCCACCTCTGCATGTGCAAACAACTGTACTTCTGACCCATCTAGACACCTTGAGTATGCAGATATCTATTCAGCTGCGGTGCCATTGGTGGCTGTTCGCGGCGCTGGGCAATACTTGATGCAACTTGTATGATGCTCACTCTGTATGTATCTGTAGACACACGGGTGCTGCTAAGTGCATGGCAACATGCAGGTCATACATCCCTACATTGCTGAAATTGCAGGGAGCTGTTGGTACCTACCCTGCTGAAGTGGAGTGGCTGTGTTGCTGACGAGCTGAATTACACTGAAGCCTATAAGAGTTGAACTAAAGTAAATGAACAGCAAAAAGACACATGCAATGGAAGGTCAGGGACGCTCATGCAAAAGCAGTCTTGCTCATTATACACCATGACGCAAAGCCAAGACTGACCTTGCTTGGGCTGAGGCTGAGGATTGGCCTTGCCTTTCTGACCAGCCTTAGAACCAGGCTTACTGGCAGCTGGCCGAGCTGATGCTGCAGTCTCTTCCTGCCTGTTGCTGGGCCGGCTCTGACCCAACAGCTTGTTGTGCGCCTGTTGAAGCTTAGCCTGGATGGCAGGGTGCATGGAGGAGGACAGGGGTGGGAGTGGGGGTGAGTTGGGGTGTGCCTGGGGCTGCCCCCTCTGACGCTGTGGAGGCTCAGTGTCAAGTTGTGCTGCAGGACGTGCTTTTGGACCATGACCTCTGCTGGCTGTTGCAGCTGCTGCATCAGATTCAGATTGCTTGCACAATATGGGTCAAATGTCTTCTGCTGTGCAGACATTTACTGTTACACAGAAGGCATGCAAATTAGTGTATGTGCATCAGGGTATGTGCCAAGAGAGCACAAACATATGGTCACAGACGGTCACAAACGGTAAAACTCCAGCTTGTACAAGGTGCCAAGAACAAGATTTTGGCTGATCTGGTATTCAGCATGGCCCTTGGTGGAAGCAACCTTTCAAGACAGGGCATGACAACATCTCTTGCTACATGTCTGAAGCATTCCAGACAGCAGCGACTGAGCACAATAAAGATTGCACCAATAGTATGTTGTACTAGACGGAAGCTTACCTCTTGGGCTGAGTCTACCACTGCTGGATGCCGGGCCAGCCTGTGTCTGATGCCGCTTGGATGCAGCCCTTGGCGGACTGTTTTCCAATGCCTGATGTATCTGGTCCTTGTTCTGTCTCAACATCTGCAGCATCATAGGTAAGTTTGAGCCATGACGATCAGCAAGCGCAGTGAAATTGACATTTGGCAAGCTGACTGATGCTTCACAGTGTATGGCAAGGTATTGACTGAGCAAAACATATTTGTCAAGCCAACATCAGTGCTTGTTGATGTCAATGTCAGATCAATGATTGCATCTGGCTGGCTCAGGGATATCCACATATGCTATTCTGCAATCAAGCTCCAATTGTCAAGGTTGGGTTCTGCACATGAATGTCTGCAGCTTCTCTTACCCTTACTTTCTGTTTCACAGAGTTGTGTAGCGTTACACAAGTGCCACTCCTGGGTTAGCAAAGGTATAACACCAATGTGCACATGCTATGAGGTGAACTCCTGATGTTTTGCATATGGTGCAGGGCATTTGCAAAGATGTCACTATCAATGAGCAGATGTTTTAAGGTGCACTGCTGGAGTCCTGCGCATCATGATGCAGGGCATGCCATGACAACAGCCTCCCGGACAAGCTATTGGGCAACAAAGGCAATGAGGGGATGATAGCGTGAAGCAGGGCAAGGGCTGACCTGCTGCAATGTGGCCCGTCCAGGCTGTTGCTGTTGGTCTTTCTGCTGACTGCTCTGCCGCTCCATGTGCCTTGCAGCAAGTTGCGCCTGTACGGCAGCAGCTTGTGCTTTCTCTAGGCGCTGAGCCCTTCTTGCCATGGACTGCTGCGCAGCCTGCGCTTTTCGCTCGATCTGCCTACTGTCCACCTGTGATTCCATGAGAGAAAGTAAATCCAGCTGTGCTGCCTTATCCGTTTGAGCATATCATATTAGGAAAGTATGATACAGAGACACCCAGTCGGGATGCACTCTACTGCTTCAACTATGAATCACACTATCATACGCATGGTCTGCGGTGCCATTCAGTAGCGCCTTGTCGTCCCACGACATACCAAGCAGGAGATGTTAGAGTTTACCAAGCAGGAGATGTTGTAGTTGTCACCTTAGCAACACGCGGTGTATCCAGTTGCATGTCGGGAGGAGGCATGTACTCCAATCCAGCCATTGCTGCAGCTTGCACTGCTTTGGACACAGCAGCCTCAGCAATTTTGGAAGCTGCGCGCACTGCCCGTTCTGCATCAGCTTCAGCTGGGCCATCTGCAGTCATCATAAAGTTTTGTCGTCTGCCGCCTATTAATACATGCAAGCATGCTGAGCTGCCTTGACACAGGTGCTGCTCCTTCACCTGCAAAGTCATCCTCTGGTGGTCTGTTTTTGACCCTTTGCATGAGCTTAGGCAGCTGCATAACACAAGCTTGTAGCTTACTTTTGCAAGCGGATGTTTGTGTGGTTTCAGCTTGAAACACTATTGGTGCAGTACGCACCTGAATGTCAACTGCTGCTTGCGGCTTGAACATCTTCTGCTGCTGCTGCCATAATTGCCATAAAGAGCACACCTGCTGTTGATGGCGAGCAGAGTCTCCACCTCCGGCTGAAGCAGCCCCTTGTGGACAGTAACACAAGGACGACCTGCATTAAAAGCTGGCAAAGGTCAGCACAGCTAAGCTTGACCAGCTGACCAAGCAACAACCTGTCTCACCCGGTGTACATGCAAGCAACATGAAATGGTTGATCCATATGTGATGTGTCTCTGGCTAAACCGCAGGCCGCAAGGACTGAACAGTGGGTCGATGCTGCCTGAGATGTTTGACCAGTACTCAACTCGAGGGAAGAGGAAGAAGCATTGCAAACAATACATCCCAGACATACAGTTGCAAGCATGGAATGGAGATCTTTGTTTGCATGCTGAGCTCTGTTGCGTACAAATTGAGTCTGACTATGTGATGCAGCTCTTGAGTGCCCCAGCATGCGAGATCTGGAAACCTTTCGGACAACGGGTTTTCCCGAAGCTCCGCCAACTTGCAGATCCTTGAATCTCTGCGCCAGTCGACTGGCCGGATCTTGCATGCGAGACATCCAGATTGCGTATCAAGAGTCGAGGCTCGATATCGGCCACCTTGGGCCTCAGTCCCACGCCGTCCCAGACTTCGCACGAGTGTGTGCCCTTCCTCTTACC
>JAABUP010004469.1_pt1 | contig 22785 bp, 17 predicted proteins | sample 5559201 | NCBI WGS metagenome assembly JAABUP01 (sample SAMN10711887, study PRJNA513373) | rock metagenome | isolation source: Antarctica rocks | place: Antarctica | reverse complement strand
CGGCCGCTACGAGCCCCGGGTGCGGAAGCGACGTCCGAAGCAGTATCCGGTCATGACAAAACCCCGATCCGTGTTACGCAAAGGGTTGCTGGAAGCGGGAGTTACGAATTAGCTTAGTGCCATTCGGATTATTTCCCGCTAACTGGCCGTCCCTCAGAAATAATTTGCATGCACGCAATCGTTAACGGCTTGCTTTCATCGTATTTTTCTGGTATCATCAAATTGGGTGCAGATTTCATGCGAGGAGCTTAGGCATGCTGGATATTAACCGCGACATCAATTCACTATCTAATTTCAAACGCAACACCCCCGAATTCCTCCGGCAGTTGAAAGAAACCGGGCATCCGGTTGTCCTGACCATCAACGGCAAAGCTGAACTGGTCGTGCAGGATACCGCGTCGTACCAGAGGCTGATCGAGCTTGCCGAGCGGGCCGAAGAAATGGAATTGACGCGGCGATCCGTCGCTGACATGGAGGCAGGCAAAGGCAGGCCCGCCGAGGAAATGCTTGCCGAAATGCGGCAAATCCTCGACGAGAAACGCGACCAGTGACCTACAAAGTCTTTGTCACGCCGATTGCCGACGCCGAGGCAATGGAGCAATTTCGCTGGTATGCGGAACGCTCCGAGGCCATTGCCGAACGCTGGCATGCTGGACTAAACACGGCGTTTACCAGCCTTGCCAAAAATCCTACCCGTTCCCCGGTGTCGCCAGAAGCTTCGGAAGCTCTGGGTTGTGAAACCCGCCTTCTTCTTTACGGCCGTCGCCGTGGTGTTTTTCGCATCCTCTACACCATCAATGGTGGTACGGTGTGGATACTTCGCATACGCCACAGTGCCCAAGGCCCAATCGATTTGGAGGGAAAGTAACGTGGATGAACCTGAAACACTGGACCTTGAAGAATCATAGACCGCACCAAGGCCGGTGAAAGCCGGTGCATGAGATAACCGGGGCCGGTTTCGGCCTATGAGATATCCGAGGCCGGTGCATGAGATATCCGAGGCCGGTGCATGAGATATCCGAGGCCGGTCTATGAGATACCGGAGGCCGGAAATTCGTCGTAAGTCCTTATTGCATAATAAAATTTTTTTCCGGTAACACTATAACCTGATAACCTAAAAGAAACCAACAACCACGGGAATTCAGCGTTGTTGTTTTTATAATTAAGGATTGATAGAATGAGACCAGCGACCGAAACCACCCGCCCCCTCTCGCCAAAGCCGCTCAGGCAGCTTGGCCGCGATGAGATGAACCTAGCGGAATTTCCGTTTACGCTGCTTACCGACCGCGTGCCGAAAGACCAGAAAGAAGCCATCTATCAGGACGAGATTTACGACGAACGGACCGGCCTTAATACGATTCGGTAAGATGACCGGATTCTGAGCGGGTGTGGCCGGCGGGCCCTCGGCGATCCGGCAAGGACGCCAGCCGGGTCTGGAACAGGCCAACGGCGACGGATCCGGGCGATCGCGCGGATTATTCCGCCGCGCCGGATTCAAGGATCCCTTTCCTTTATGCCGATCGTGAGGAAGACGGTCCTGTCCGGTCTGTCGCTGCGATTTGGCCTGCGCCGGATGGATCGGCGGGCCACTCCATCCCTTCGAGCTGGAGGTCTCACGGATCCCATGCGTCGCGAGAATGACCTGATCCATCCGCTGCCGGACAGGGCGTACCTCGGGTATCCACTCCCCGAGGCCACGTTCGAGCACCCGGCCATGCTCCACCGCGAGGAGCGAATCCTCCCGGCTCATCTGGCCCGCGAGGCCGCCGGAATCACCGGGGCGCACGTCGAGCTGGGGTGCTACCTCGGCGGATCGAGCGTCTCCATCCTGGACGGGCTCCGCCGGGCGGGAGCCCTCTCCGGTCCCCCCGGGCCCCGCCTGCACTCCTACGACCTGTTCGTCGCCAACCAGTACATGGTCGACCACAGCCTCGGCCAGCACGGGGTGGAGGCCGGGGAGTCGTTCGAGCACGTGTTCCGCTCGATGCTCGGCGACGACTCCCGATTCGTCGAGACCCATCCCGGCGACATCCGCCAGGAATCCTGGGACGGCGGGCCGATCGCCCTGCTCTACGTCGACATCCTCTGGGACTGGAGCATCAACCGCCACGTCATCGACCAGTTTTACCGCCGGCTGGTCCCGGGGGCCTGGCTGATCCACCAGGATTTCATCTATTCGATGTATCCCTGGATCCCGGTGTCGATGGAGTGGTTCGTCCGCCGGGGGTACTTCTCGTACCACACCTACGCGGAGACCGGGACGGTGGCTTTCCGGTGCGAGAAGGCCCTCGACGACCTCCCCGGTTGGTTCGACTTCGCCGACCACCTCGCGCTCCTGGAGAAGCGGGAGCTGATCCGGGCCGCGGCCGACCGATTCATCGGCTACCCCGCGGCGCTGATCCGGATGAGCGAGTGCGTCCTGATGGACCGCGCCGGGTACCCGGCCGAGGCCAGACGGCGACTCGCTCAGGTCGCGGCGAGCGGCGACCATGAATACATCGAGTTGCATGCCGGGATCGTCGCCCCGCACCTCCGGGCGGCCGTCGCCTGAGCGGCCGGACTTCGGATCAGCCCGCGACGATCCTCACCAGGGGATCGCCGCGGGCGTCCGAAGCTCGGGTCACTTGATCCGGACGTCGCTCGGAGCCTGGGCCATCTCCGCCGTCCTGAGCATGACCCGCCAGTTGCCGTGATCCCTGGGGCCGCTCTCGGGGTGGTAGACCGGATCCTGATTCGGTGCCCGGACGATGGGGCCGATCGCGATCGCGACGCTGGTCATCGCGGAGCCCCCAGCCTGGTCGATCTGCTGGCGGGGGATGAGCTTCTCCTCCAGCCAGATCGTCCCGTCGCCGACGGGCCGCTGGCGCGGGTCCTGGATATAGCTCAGGTCATTCAGGACCCTCCCCTCGCGGTCACAGAGATTGACCACGACGTAGCAATCCAGCGGCTGGGACCGCTGGCTTTGCCACATCAGCCCGACCTTGATCCCCCCCTGGGTCTCGGTCAGCAGGACATCCCGGAGCAGGTAGCGATCCCCGAACCGGATGTCGCGAGCCTCGGGCCGGCCCTGGACCCGGAGGGCGACCGCCTGCCGGCCGGAGAGGATCGAATACGGCCGCCGCTCGACGACGTAGACGACCGAAGCGACCAGGAGCAGCTCGGCCACCAGGATCAGCCCGGTCGGGGTCGGCGTCCGCCAGGGCCTCCGCCCCTCGAAGGCCGGTCGGGTCGCGTCCCCGGTCGCGCCGGGCTTGGGCCAGAGGCGCAGGAGGGATCTCCGCGCGGGGCCCTCGACCAGGACCCAGATGGCGTGCGAGAGCGCCAGCGAGACGATCGCGAACCCCGCGAAGACCATCCAGTTGGGATAGGCGGCAAAGCTCGCCTTGTGGTAATGGACGTATCCGAGCAGCGGGAAGTGGATCAGGTAAAGGGCGTACGAGATCTCGCCCAGCAGGACGAAGACCGACCAGGACAGGGCGCGGGTGAGCCAGCCCCGGCCCATCGCGGCCACGAAGACCAGCACGGCGAAGCTCAGGCAGGTGGTCCAGTGGGAGAAGAAGATCTGGAGTTGAGAGGACGTCCCGGTCCGCTTCATGATCCAGTTGGCGATGTCGGTCCAGGAGTACGCATGGATCGCCACCAGGGCGACCGCGACCAGTTCGACCAGGGTCCCCGCCGCCCTTCCCAGCCGGATCCGGGGGCTGTAGATCCGCCAGAAATAGGCCGTGGTCATCCCCAGGGCGAACTCGGAGACCCGGGACAGCGGGTTCATGTAGAGCAGCCCGTTGGTAGTCACCGACGTCTCCGAGTCGTACGGGACCTGGAAGCGCTGGCACGCCGCGAGCGCCAGGAAGTCCAGGAGCAGGCAGCACGCCAGCTTGACATGCCAGGTCCGGTCCAGTCTCCAGATCAAAAGCGGGAACAGGAAATAGAACCCGAACTCGGCCGAGATGCTCCAGGACGGGTTATTGCCCGCATAGTAGAAGGCTTTGAGCGGGATCCAGGCGTGGACCATCCCGATGTTGGCCAGGTACGGGAGGACGAGGCCCTTCTCCCGGATCGAGGCGATGGTGACCCCGTTAATCAGGCAGAACAGCACGAGGGCGAGGATGTGGCATGGCCAGACCCGCGCGAATCGGGCGAACAAGAATCGGTGGCGCGCCTCGGCGGACTCCAGCTTCGGGTAGACATACGTCAGGATGAAGCCGGAGAGCACGAAGAAGAAGCTGACGCCCAGATAGAGCGGGATCCGGTGCCTGCGGGTGATGTCGGCCGGGAAGCCGAAGTGGCCGCCGCAATGCAACACCACGATCCCACTGGCCGCGAAGAATCGCAGCGACGTCAGGGCACTCAGCTTCTGGGCGGGCGGCTCGGTCGCCATGTCGGGTCCCCTCCTGGGTTCGGGTCGACCCCCATCCATGATGGGGCCTTATCGGAATGGTCGGAGGCCGCCGCTCCGAACTTGAACCTCTCCGGGTCGGCCGCGTCGGAATCGGCATTGCTATCAGAATCCTCTGAGATGGCAACGCGAGTCTCGAAGCAAATCCTGGGGGTGCGGGGGGAGAGCCGATCTCGACCCTTCGCGGATCTCCCCACTTGCCTAACTTGGGATTATCGACCGGTCTGTCACCCGGCGGTTGACCGGACCCCACGTCCGGGGGATGATCGAGGCGACCGTGCCGCGTCGCGCCGGAGCCCCGTGGAGGGCCCGGGCCGGGCGCTTCCGCCCTTGGGGTCCGAGCGATGGATCGAGTCGAGGGGGGCCCGGCGCGACCGCCCGGGTCCGAGAACCGGGCACGCGACCACCTGGCCAACGAGCGGACCTTCCTGGCCTGGATCCGGACGGCGCTGGGCCTGATCGGCCTGGGGTTCGTGCTGGCCCGGATGGGGCTCTTCCTGGAGCAGCTCGCCACGGCCGGCATGGCCGGCCCGGCCCGATCGGTCCACGGGAGCCGCGAGTTCCTGGTCACCGGGGTCATCTTCCTGGCGCTGGGCACGGGCCTCTCCGCCGTCGCGGGGTGGCTCTACCACCGGGCGGGCCTGGCCATCGACGGCGGCCGGTACGAGCCCGCGCGGGGGGCGGTCTACGCCCTGACGGCCGTGGTGGCCGGGGGCGGGCTGACCATCGCCGGCCTGGTGGTCTGGCAGCTTGCCCTCCGGTGAGGGCCCCGCCCAGGAGCGGCCTCAGCCCTCCAGCCGGGGCCCGCAGACCGCCCGGGCGGGGAGCCGGACGGTGAAGCGGGCCCCTTCGCCCGGCTCCGACTCGACCTCGATGGTCCCGCCGTGGTCCTTGACGATCCCGTAGCTGATCGAGAGGCCCAGGCCGGTCCCGACCCCGACCGGCTTGGTGGTGAAGAAGGGGTCGAAGATCCGCTCGCAGATCATCGGGTCGATCCCGCAGCCGGTGTCGCTCACGTCGATCCGGACGCCGTCGTCGTCGGGCCGGGTCCGGACGGAGACCGTGCCCCCCTCGTCGCAGGCGTCGATGGCGTTCATCACCAGGTTCATGATGACCTGATTGATCTTGGCGGCGAAGCAGGTGACCGAGGGGAGGCCGCCGAGGTCGACCACGACCTCGACCTGCTTCTTCTTGGCGTGGCCCTGGATGATGCTGATCGTGGAGGTGACGCCCTCGTTGAGGTCGACCTCGTTGAGCGCCCCCTCGTCGAGCCGGGCGAAGATCCGGAGGTCCTTGACGATCTGCTGGATCCGGCCCAGGCCGTCGCGGGTCCGGGCCAGGAGCCGGGGGAGGTTCTCCAGCGAATAGTCCAGGTCGACCCGGTCGCGGATCTCGCGGACTTGCTCGACCAGGTCGGGCCGGACCGACTCCAGCGCCTCCTCTCCCTCGCGGTAGGCCGCCAGCGTCGCGATCATCTCGCCGAGGTCGCGCTGGAGGACCGCCACGTTGTTGCCCACGAAGGACAGCGGGTTGTTGATCTCGTGGGCGACCCCGGCGACCATCTGGCCGAGCCCGGCGAGCTTCTCGGACTGGACCAGGTGGCTCTGGAACTTCTTAAGTTCCTCGTGCGCCTGGCGTTCGGACTCGGCCATCTCCTGGAGCAGGAGGTTCTGAGCCTGGAGCTGCTCCTCGGCCCGCTTCCGCTCGGTGACGTCGGAGAAGATCCCCTGGATCCCGATGACCAGGCCGGAGGCGTCGAAGAGCGGGGTCTTGGTGACCTGGACATAGGTTACGTGACCGCTGGGCGTCATGTGCTGCTCGACGGCCTCGAAGAGCCGGCCGGCCTCGATCACCGCGGCGTCGTCGTCGCGATACTTGGCGGCCAGCTCGGAGGGGAAGAAGTCGAAGTCATCCTTGCCCTTGATCTGCTCCGGGGACATCCCCATCTCCTTGGAGAAGTTCCGGTTGCAGAAGGTGAACCGGCCTTCCAGATCCTTCCGGAGGATGCTCTGCGGCAGGCCCTCGACCAGCGAGTGGTAGAAGACCTCCGACTCCCGGAGCGCCCGCTCGGTCCCTCGGAGTTCGGCGACCTGCTCCTCCAGCCGGGCCCGGAGCCGGGCGTGGCCCCGGGTGAGCCGGAACGCCAGGACGGCCATCGCCGCCGTCAGGATCGTGGCCGCGATGGCCCAGAGGGGAAGGATTGGGGCCAACTCGATGCGGCTCAGGTCCGGCGCCATGCTCCCTGCCCCCGACGGAAGTCGCGAAGCCCCGGCCCGTCCTTCGGAGGGTGATGACGGACGCCGGGTTGTCTTCGAGAGCGACCTGCCCCCGATCTTACCGGATCGGCCGGCGCGTCTCGCGGGTCCAGTGGGAAATCCGGGCCCGACCCGGACCCTCTGACCCGGAGTCGCCGGCCGCGCCTCCGGGCCGGCGGATCCTCAGGGCTTGAGGGCCGAGGGGACGGAGCCGTCGCGGGCGGACCCCGAGAACACGACCCGGAGGGCCGGACCCCGGGGGATCGCCGGCTTCCTCGACACCTGGACCGCCTTTCCCGCGATCGTCCCGGCCCCCTCCGCCGCGACCGGGGGGAACGCCCGGGTCTGGACCGGGCCCTGGGCCTCGGCGGGGTCCAGCGGGGATCCCGGGGGCGCCGCCGCCGGGAGCGAGCCGCCGAGCCCGGCCGACCCGAACGGCACGACCACGTCCGAGGCCCCGCCACCCGGGCGGTCGGCGAACGTCCCGGAGCCGGGCTGGAAGGTCGCGAGCTCCATCCTGCCTGACCCGCTGTAGTCCCCCGGGACCGGGACCGACCCGCCCCCCGCCCGGCCGAACGGCTCGATCACGTCCGGGCCGCCGGTCGTCGGGCGGTAGGCGAAGAGCCCGAGGGCCGGCAAGAACACGGCCAGGTCAACCCGGCCGTCGCCGTCGTAGTCGCCGGGGATCGGGATCGACTGGCCGGGGCCCGCGATCCCGAACGGGACGATCAGGTCGCCGCCGCCCTCGGGCGGCCGGATCGCGAAGGCTCCGAGCGCGGGGAGGTAGGCGGCGATGTCGTCCCGCCCCGTCCCGAAGTAGTCCGCCGGCGCCGGGAGGGTCTGGCCCGCCCCGGCGATCCCGAACGGCACGATCGCGTCCGGCCCGCCGCGCGACGGGCGGATCCCGAAGGCGCCCAGGGCCGGCATGTAGACCGCGATGTCGTCACCGCCGGTCCCCTCGAAGTCGCCGGGCGTCGGGATCGACTGGCCCGCCCCGGCGATCCCGAACCGGACCACCACGTCGGGCCCGCCGCTCGACGGGCGATAGGCGAACGCCCCGAAAGCCGGGAGGTAGGCGGCGAGATCGGCCCTCCCGTCGCCGTCGAAGTCGCCGGGAGCCGGGAGGGTCTGGCCCGCCCCGGCGATCCCGAACGGCACGACCACGTCGGGCCCGCCGGTCGTCGGGCGGTAGGCGAAGGCGCCGAGGGCCGGCAAGTAAACCGCCAGGTCCGTCCGGCTCGACCCGTCGAAATTGGCCGGCGGACGGGGCGGGGTCGGCTGGTGAGGCGTCGGTGCCGGCGTCGGAGTCGGCGCGGGAGCCGGAGTCGGTGGGGGAGCCGGTGCCGGTGCCGGTGTGGGGGTTGGTGCCGGCGTCGGTGCCGGATTCGGAGTCGGTGCGGCTGGCGGGGCCGGATTCGGGTCGTGGTCGGCGAACGTCTGGGACGACGTCGTGCCCAGGGGCAACCCCGACGGGTCGAAGGCCGTGGCGTCGACCTGATAGGCGTGACCGTCGGCCAGGGCCGGGGCCGGGATCGGCAGGGTCCAGGCGGCGGACCGGTCAGCTCGGAAGGGGATCGCCTGGTCGCTGGCGACGAAGGCCGAGCCGTCCCAGTACCGGCCGGTCGTCAGGTCCCGGAGGGTCTCGATCAGGTGGTCGGGCTTGCCGAGGTCCCCGATGGTGGCTGAGGTCCGCCAGAGGGTCAGGCCGGCGGTCCCGGTCGGGGTCCCGCCCGGGGAGGACTCGTCGACCGAGGCTCCGACGACCTGGCCGCTCGCCACGTCGAGCTGGCCGCCGAGGATCAGGTTCCCGGGGAGGACCACCCTCAGCTTCGAGTTGAAGACCGTTTCCTCAGGGTCCTGGGCGAAATCCGCCTCGATCGACTCGACCGAGATCGAACCGCCCCGGACGTCGGCGAAGTGGACCGACAGCGGCCCCGAGAGGACGACGGCGCCCGAGGCGGGGTCGATCGCGAGGCCGCCCGCCGGGAGTTGGGCACTGGTGGCGATCGGGCCGGCGATCGAGACGGTCCCGCCGATGAGCGGTCGGGCAGCCCCGGCCGACCCGGTGAGATGCACCGGGGCGGTTCCGTCGGGCCTCACCGTGAGGCCGAAGAGGTCGAAGGGGCCGGTGAGGGCGACGTCCAGCGACCGGACGCCGGCCGGGTCGAAGACCAGTCCGGGCGTCGAGGCCGTCCCGACCGACCCGGCCACGCCGTCGAGGACCGCCCGGCTCGACCCGCCGAAGCCCTGGGGCGACGTCGAGATTTGGGTCGTCCCGAACATCGCGAAGTCGGAGGAACCGGGGCGGTACTGGATGGTCAGGCCTGGACCGGAGGGGGCGAAAGCCGATCGCGGGGCGCCGAAGGTGATGCCCTGGAGGCGGAAACCGTCCCGGGGGGCCATGTCGAGGGCGACCGGGTTGCCGTCCTGGAGGCTCAGGCCCTCGGTCGAGCCGGAGCCGAGATCGACGCCGATGGTCGCCCCTCCGAGCGCGAAGTGGGAGGCTCCCAGGACGTGGAGCACGTCGGCGGCGGGGTCGTAGCTGGCCGCCAGGTCGTCGGCGTGGAGGGTCAGGGAGCCGACGGCGAGGTCGCCGGCAACCTTCAGATCGAGGCTCGCCAGGGCTCCGGCCTGGATGAGGAGCCCTCGGCTCGGGCCGCCCCCGAGCTCGACGGCGACCGAGCCCCCGCCGAACGCAAGGCCGGCGTTGCCCGTGATGGCGAAGTCGCCAGCGACCTCGTTCATCACCAGGCCCGAGGAATGGAGCGTCAGCGTCCCGACGCGGACGTCGCCCGCGATGACCATCCCGAGCCCGTCCAGCACGCCGGACGCGAGGACCAGCCCCGTGGTATTGGCCCCGCCCCAGAAGGCATAGACGCTCCGGGAGCCAAGGGCGAAGTCGGCAGCCCCGGTGACGGTGAACCGATCCCGGGCGGGGCCGTAGATCATCGCCAGGTCGTCGGCATGGAATGCCACCGAGCCGACGGTGATCTGGCCCGAGACGGCCATGTCCAGGCCCGACACCACGCCATCCCGGAGGACCAGGCCCCGAGGTTGAATGACCCGGGTCGTCGCCCCGCCCCAGATGACGTCGACGGTGGCCGATCCGAGCGCGAAGTCGGCGGCCCCGACGACGGCGAACGTGCCGCTGGAAAGGTCGTAAGCCATCGCCAGGTCATCGGCGTGGAACGCCACCGAGCCGACGGTGATCTCGCCTGAGACGGCCATGTCGAGACCCGAGAGGACGCCATCCCGGAGGACCAGGCCGCTGGTCGGGGTCCCTCCGGGCGTCGTGCCGCCCCAGTGGACCTCGATCGTCCGGCCTCCGAGCGCGAATCGGGAGTCGCCCGTGATCGTGAACGTGTCGTGCCCCGAGGTCTGCGAATAGCCCACCGACAGGGCGGACGCATCGAAGCCCAGGTTCCCGATCGAAAGACTCCCGGCCAGCGAGGGATCCACTCCGGTCAGAGTGAGACCGCTTGCCCGGATGTTGACGTGATTCGATCCATTGATGCCGATGTTCAGCCCGGCGATCCCGGGGAGTGACAGACTCCCCTGGAGCTGGACCTCGGGGCCGTCGGTCGGGGAGTTCCTCAGCGTGATCCGGCCCGGGGTGAAAGTCCCGCCCGCCGCTGGGAGGGTCTTGCCGTCGAGGGCCGAGACGCCCGGATTCCGGATCTGGGGGATGTCGAAGCTGTCGTCCCCCTGGAAGAGCGTGAGTCCGCCCCCGGTCAGGGCCTCGGCGACCGACCCATTCACGCGGAAGGTGGGGTCGGACCCTTCGACCAGCTCGACGCCCCCGCTCAGAACCAGCAGCGGGGTGAACCTCGCCGAGGGGTCCGGGACCAGGCCAACCTGCACCGTCCCGCTCGCGGTCTCGGTCGTCCCGGAAGTCGTGAAGGCGGTGGGGCTCTCGAATCGGAGGCCGCCCAGGTCGATCGTGCTGGTCAGGACGAGGCGAACTTCCAGGGCCTCCAGGGCAAGGCGACGGCGACACCCGCCGCGCGGTCGGGGGGCACCCTCCGCCCGGCGACGGGGCCCGGACGATCGCGAGGTCTTCGAGGACGCGAAATGGTCGGTCACGCGAGGAAGCCCCTCTCGGATTCCGGGACGGGTTACGGCGGCCGGCGTCGCGGGTCGGGCGGTCCGGTCGAGGCGACGGGGACGCTCCGCCCCGCCGATCGCCGTCCGATCGTCGCGGACCGATACCAGAACGCTAGGTCACGAGGGAGACCTCGGCAACTCCTCGGACCGAGGGCAAAGGAAAGACGAACCCAATCGACCGCAACCTTGGATAATCGCACGGTTTGCGTCGCGGCCTTGGGCGTCCGGGCGAGCCGGCGGAACGAACCCAATGGCCCGGGTCGGTCGCCGCCCGTCGGACCGGGTTGGTGACGAGGCCGGAGCGGAACGAACCCGAAGGCTTGCCGATCGCGTGCCCAGACGAACCCAAACACCTCCCCCGAGTCACGGGCCGAACGAACCCAAGGACCGCGAGGAACCCCCGGCCAAACGAACCCAAGCCCACCACGGATCGACCCGGCGCGACATCCCCCCGCTCCGGCCCAACGGCTCCCCCGACATATTCCGTTCTGGCCAGCCTCGGCCAACACACAATCGCGTTGGGACGACCGGATTACCCAAAGCAGGTCCGTCGGGCCGCCTCGGGTTTCCAGGCGACGAATCGCGCGGGGGTCGCTTCGGGTCGGGTCCGAGCACGTCGAGGGCAAACGTATCGGCTTTTCCAAACCTTGATGGCGTCGGGACGAGCCCGATGGCGATCCGGATCCGACGGGGATGGGGGATCGGTTCAGGGGGCCGTCTTCCCCGTCAGCTTCCGGATGTAGGCGACCTCCGATGCGTCGTAGGGGGTGCCGTCCCTGTGGAAGATGTCGTGAAACCATCGGGGGGGCTCGGCGGCGTAGGGCTTCTGCCAGGAGTCCCAGGGATACATCGTCTGCGACTTGCCGTCGACGAAACCCCAGTTGTAGGCGCCGATGCCCTGCTCGCGGAGGTAGCCAAGGGCCGGGTCGAAGGTGCTCCCGGCGGGGCGGGCCATGTACTCGGTGCAGAGGATCGGTCGGTTGAGCTTGGCCAGGCTGGCGACCCGTTCCTTGAGCTTGGGCAGCGGCGAATAGTCGTGGAACGAGATCACGTCGGACTGATCGAGCTGGACCCGGGCGGTGGGCGAGGCTTTTTCGGGCGACCAGTCGCCGATCCAGACGGCGGAGGTCAGGGGTTGCGTGGGGTCGACGTCGCGGGCCCAGGCGTAGGTCTTCCCGAGGAGGGCGAGGGAGAGCTCGACCTTGTCGGGGGCTCCAGTTTGCCGTAGCTCGACCGGTTGGTGTTGTCGGGCTCGTTGAAGAGGTCCCAGGCGAGGATTCGCTCGTCGGCCTCGAAGTGGTTCATCACGCCCTTGACGTAGGACTCCAGGTCGGCGAGGCGGGCGGGGTCCTTCAGGCTCGACCGGCCCGGGGACTGGACCCAGCCGGAGTTGTGCAGGCCGGGCTTGGGGTCGCGCTGCTTGCCGAGGGTCGGGTCGGGATCCCAGCAGGAGTCGAAGAGGACGAACATCACCCGGATCTTGTGGCGGTCGGCCACCTGGAGGAACCGCTCGATCCGGCGGAGGAAGGTCGGGCCGTCCTGCTTCCAGGCGAGGTCGTGGAGGAAGACCCGAACCGTGTTGAAGCCCAGACCCTCGGCCCAGCCGAGTTCGCGGTCGATGGTGGCGAGGTCGAAGCTCTCGGCCTGCCACATCTCCAACTGGTTGATGGCCGAGCTGGGGAGGAAGTTGCAGCCGACCGGCCAGGGGCGGGCGGCGTACCAGGCGGCGGCTTTCTCGGGCGACCAGCGCTCGCCGGCCTCGGAGACGCCCGGGCTGAAGATGACGGCGGCCAGGAGCGCGGCGAGGAGGGCACGGATCCGGGTCATCTCGGGTTCACCTGGGGTCGGAAGGGGGGGCGGACGCCTTCGAGTCGAGGCCGCCTCGATGGTCCGCATCTTCGCCGATGGGTCCGGGCCCCGTCAATGGACCGAGACGCCCCCCTTGGTGACCGACTTCTTCATCAGGAAGACGAAGGGAAGCGCGACGAGGGCCATGATCGCGAACAGGACATAAATGTCCATGTAGGCGTAGAACCGGGCCTGGCGGCCGACCATCCGCCCGAGGAGGCCGACGGCCTGCTGGTCGGCCATCCACTGGGTGACGCCCCCCCGGGCCATCCGGATCTGGGCGTAAGCATCTTCCCAGCGGCGGACGGCGGGGTTGGTTTGGGTGACGTGCTCGGCCAGGCGGGACTGGTGGAACTGCGACCGGCGGTCGACCATGGTCGACACGATCGCGATCCCGAAGCTCCCGCCCTCGTTCCGGAGCATATTGAAGAGGCCGGTCGCGTTGTTGATCTGGTCCTTGGGCAGGTACTGATAGGCCGAGTTGTTCAAGGGGACGAACAGGCAGCCGACCCCGGCCATCTGGAGGCATCGGGGAAGGTTCAGGGCCCAGGGGGAGGAGTTCAGGGTGAATTGCTCCATCCAGTACGAGGCCCCGATCAGGGCGATCAGGCCGACGGGGATGATGTAACGGGTGTCGACCTTCTTGCCGATCAGGAAGCCGACGACCGGCATGATCGCCATCGTGAAGAAGGCGCCGGGGGAGAGGATCAGGCCGGCCCGGAAGGCGTCGTAGCCGAAGAGTTCCTGGAGCATCTGCGGGAGGTTGAGGTTGGCCCCGTAGAGGACCGCGAACGAGAGGAAGATGATCACGCCGCAGGCCAGGAAGTTCCGGTCGCGGAGCAGCCGGAGGTTGACGATCGGGTTCTTGTGGTGATACTCCCAGATCGCGAAGGCGACCAGGCCGAGGACCGCCGCGACCATGAACGGCTGGGCCCGCCAGAAGGGGTCGTTGTACCAGTCCCACTCCTGCCCCTTGGCGTAGATCACCTCCAGCGAGCCCAGCCCGAGCGAGACCAGCGAGAGGCCGATGTAGTCGATGTTCAGCCCCTTCGACCGGGTCGCCTTGACCCGCTCGGCCATCCCGGGCGGGTCCTCGACGATAAAATGGGTCAGGATCAAGGACAGGATCCCGACCGGGATGTTGATGAAGAAGATCCACCGCCACGAGTAATTGTCGGTGATGTAGCCGCCGAGCGTCGGCCCCAGGATCGGGGCGACCACCACGGCCACCCCGTAGATGGCCATGGCCATCCCGAGCTTCGCCCGGGGGAAGGTGTCGACCAGAATCCCCTGCTCCGACGGTTGCAGGCCGCCGCCGCCGATTCCCTGAAGAAGCCGGAAGAGGATCAGCAGCTCGATGCTCGGGGCCGCGCCGCAGAGGGCCGAGCTGACCGTGAAGAGGAACACGCAGCCCATGTAATAGCGCTTCCGGCCGATCATCCCGACCAGCCAGCCCGAGAGCGGCAGGACGATCGCGTTGGCCACGAGGTAGCTGGTCAGGACCCAGGTACTCTGGCTCTTGCCCACGCCCAGGCCGCCGGCGATGTACGGCAGGGCGACGTTGGCGATCGAGGTGTCGAGCACCTCCATGAACGTCGCCAGCGTGACCGTCAGGGCCACGATCCAGTGGTTGACCGGGGCCCGGACCGCCGGCCCGGTCGATCCGGCTCTCATGGTCGGCCGGCCTCGCGGGCCCGGATCTCGGCGCGGTTCCCGGGCTGGCGGCCGGCGGGGCCGCCCCCGGCGTCGGGGTGTTGGCGGTAGCCCGAAGGATGGAGCCGTTCGCCGGCGTCGGGGCCGGTCGCCGTTTCCTTGATCTTGATGTACGGCACGACCGAGAGGCCGATGAACAGCGGCGTCTCCTTCGGGTTCGGCTCGACCAGCTCGATCCGGACCGGCAGACGCTGGGTGACCTTGATGTAATTCCCCGTGGCGTTCTCGGGTGGCAAGAGCGACTCCGAGAGCCCCGTCCCCGGGTTGAACCCGGCGACCCGGCCTCGGAAGACGTGTTTCGGATAAGCGTCGACGTAAAGGTCAACCGGCTGGCCGATCCGGATGTCGTTGAGCTGCGTCTCCTTGTAGTTGGCGTCGACCCAGACGTAGTCCGGTCGGATCGAGACCAGCGTCTGCCCCGGCTCGACCCGGTTCCCCGGGTTGGCCGATCGGTCCTGGATGGTCCCGGCGACCTCGGACTTGATCTCGGTCCAGCTCAGCCGGAGCCGGGCGGCGTCGAGGTCGCGCTCGGCCCGGTTCACCGTCGCCCTGGCCACCCTGACCGCGGGGGCTCCCTCGATGACCTGGCCGAAAGCATCCTGCAACCCTCGGCTGGTGTCGAGGTGGATGATCTGCTCGAATGCCTCGCCCGGCTTGATGTCGTGGGCGTCGAAGGGGATCCCGACCTGCGCCAGCGACGAGGAGATGTCGGAGACGGCCGACTGGATCCCGGATTGCTGCTCGACGAGATCCTTGGGGACGTTCAAGGGGTTCTCGGTGTCGGACCCCAGGCCGAGCGCGGCCCGAGTCTCCTGGATCGCGGCCCAGGCTTCCTTGACCCGCTGGTTGGCGACGTCGAGCGTGTTGTTTCGCTGGTCCAGCTCGGACTGGCTCGCCGATCCCCGCTTGACCAGGTTCTGGATCCGGGCCTGATCGAGCGCCGCGAGCTTCTGGCTGGACTCCTGGGCGTGGAGCGTGGCCACCTGAGCCTCCAGCGACTTGATCTGGCGGCGGAGCTGATCTTGCTGGTTCCTCCGGCGGAAAAACGCCCCCCGGGCCCCCGCGAGCTGCGACTGGACCATCGCCTTGGCCTGATCCAGGTTCGCCCCGGCCTCCACCAGCGCCGCCTCGGATTGCGCCAGCGCGATCTCGAAGGGCTCGCGATCGACCCGGGCCAGGACGGTCCCCGGCTCGACCCGGTCGTTCCGCTCGACCATGACCTCGGTGACGACCCCCTCGACCCTCGGGCTGACATAGGTGGTGTGCCCGGCGACGAAGGCATCGTCGGTCGAGGCCGTCTTCAGGGCCCACCGGATCGCCGGGACGCCCCTGTTAAGCACGGCACCGAGGATCGCGGCGAGGATCGCCAGGACGACGACCCGGCGGACCCAGTGACGCGGCGTCTTCTCCGGCTGTGGGAACGCGGGATGCCCACGCTCGGCGAGCCAGGTCCCGCGCGGGTCGGCCAGGACCTGCGAATCCATCGGTCGGTCGACCGGCTCGGGGCGGCCATCCTTGCCGTTCGGCTTCGGATCCGACGGGCCGGGCTCGGGCGGTGTGACGTGGCCTTGGAGGAACTCGGCGGCATCCCGGTGGTCGGCGAAAACAGGATCGGTCGAGATCGACGATTCGAATAGAGCGGGAAACCCGCCGGGCCCCGTCGGGCTGGTGCTCGCCATTCCTCGGAACTCCAGAACCCTCCGGACGCGCCGATTTCCCGGATCTTTGGCATGAAGCCGATCCGTGGTCGAACGGGAGGCGGAAATCTCCGAGACGTTGGTAAGCAAGTCGCGTGCCGGCGATTCGCCTCGATCGCCGCCCGGCCCCTCAGCCGACGATCACCCGCCCGCCCGGCCCCTCGTCCGACACCTCGATCCGGATCGGGCGGTCGAGGAAGGCCCGGATCGTCTCGGCGTTGGTCCGGAGGTGCTCGGTCACCCGGGTCACGGTGTAGACGCTCCGGTCCGGCGCGAAGGCCAGCGGCAAGAGGATCTGGTCGGCCGAGTGGAGGTCGAGGGCCCCCTCGGAGGCCCCGAGGTGATCCAGGAGGTCCGCGACCGCCTCGTCGGCGACGGCCTCGGCCGGCTTGCCGCGCCGGCCGAGCCCGACGAACGTGGCGGGCGGAGACCCGGCGAACTCGGCGACCAGGGCGATCGACGCCCCCTGCCCCGGGCCGGGCCGCTCGATGGTCTCGATCTCGATGGCGATGGCGACGTCGCGACCGGCCAGGGCCGAACTCACCCGGTCGGCCATCCGGCGGGCGATCCCCGGGTCGAGGTTGGTGGTCTCGGCCATCCCCCGGATCCGGACCAGTTCGCCCCGCCCTTCCAGGATCAGAGCCCGGGGCGTGGCCGGCTCGATCCAGCCGTCGAGCACTCCGCCCCCCTCGGGATAATAGCCCGCTTTGGGCATGGTCAGCGAGGCCGGCATCCCGATCGCGGCGAGATAGGCAAGCCAGGTCGATTCCAGGAACGGGAACGACGGGGCCGAGGTGTTGAACGTCCCGCCGCTCAGGATCAGCCGGACCGCCCCCGCAGAGCGGAGCGCCAGCGGGAGGTGGAGCGTCTGGAGGATCAGGGCGGTCGAGCCGGCGGTCCCGATGTCGATCCGGAGGTCGCGCGACTGGATCGGGCCGGGGCGGAAGCTCAGGTCGCGCGAGCCGACCGAGCCGCCGGAAACCTCGGCTCCGCAGAGCTGCGCGGCGGCCTCGACAGCCCTGGCGTGCTGGGGCCGGAGCCCCGGCTTGTCGCGATTGGCCCGGATCTTGACGATCCGGAACGGGCGGCCGGTGAGCATCGACAGGCTCAGCGCGGTCCGGAGGATCTGGCCCCCGCCCTCGCCGCTCGACCCGTCCAGCGTGATCCGTCGCGATCCCGGTTCGGTCGCCACCGCGAACCCCCCTGCCCCGCCCATCGCCCGCTCAACCGCCCGATGCGGCGCCGGGCCGTCGTGCCGGGCGTGAGTCACCCAGCGCCTGGTCGACGCCGCCGGTCCGGGATTGGTTCGGCCCCGGGATCCAAGTTGCCATTCCATCGGCGTGGTTCCTTCCCTGGGTTGGATCGGCTATTTCCGAGCCTTGGACGACCCCGAATCTTTCGAGGGCATCGGGGCGGCCCGGACGGCGAGGTCGGGCAGCTCGGCCGGCTCGTCGACCGGCTTGAGGGGCGACTCGCCGAGCTTGTTGCGGGTCGCCTGGAGCAGCAAGACGCTCTGGAGCATCCGATCGCTGCCGGCCTCGGGCTGGGTGAACAGGAACGACCCGAGGCTCCGGGCCTGCTGCGGCCGACAGCCGATCACCAGGGTCTGCCCCGGCTGGACGTCGACCGAGGTGGCCAGCTCGCGGAGGATGTCCTCCTGCTGGCCGTCCTTGATGGCGAACTCCTGGGGGGCGAACGGCCCGGCGTTCTGGAGCGGAGCGATCGTCCGGCGGGCCTCGCCGTGGTGGACCTCCGGGACCAGCCGGAGCGTGACCGCCTTGGGCCCCTGATGGCCGGGCGTCAGGATCAGCCGGCCGCTGGCGTCGTGGTAGTCACGACCGTCGACCTTCCCCGCGTGGTTGAGCAACAGCGTGACCGACTCGGTCTGGCCGCCCAGCGCGATCGGGGTGTGTTCCCCCTCGGGCAGGGCGATGTGGACCCACTGCGTCTCCTTCTGCGGCGGGCTCGGCTGGAACGCTTCGAGCACGTCGAGCGGGAGGGCCCCGGTGATCACGCCAACCCGGAGCCCGTTGGCCTCCAGCGCCCGGCGGAGTTCCAGCGGGATCGCCTGCTCGTCGGCGACGTTCCAGAGCGAGGCGTCGACCACCTTGTCGCCGACCGGCCGGGACACGATCGCGCTGTTGACCTTGCAGTAATTCGGTTCCAGGACCCGCCCGGGGCGTTGCGCGTTGCTGTTGAAGACGGTGGCCGTGACCTGGTCGGCCTTCTGCCGGAGGTCGGAACGGGACAGGTTGCAGCCCGCCAGGGCCGTCATGGCCAGGGCGGACGCGGCGATCTTGCGGTTCATGGGGCGGAATCCTTTCCGCGACCGTGCTGGGTCGACGAGGCGCCTCGCCGGCCCTCGAATCGACCTCGAAGGCGGATTCTAGGGTCGATGGGCCGGCCCGTCAACCGCAATCCGACCTCGACCGGGGACCGCCTCGCGTCACCCTTCGAGATCGGCCGGGGCGGATCCGGGGCGCAATCTCGATCGGACTCAAGGTAGAATGGTCCGGTTGGAAGGCCGGGCATCCCGCCCGGGTCGCCCGCGATCGGGGCACCAGGAGAGGACTCGACCATGCCGGACCGGATCCATCGTCGTCGCTTCCTCGCCGCCAGCGGCGGAACCCTGGGTGCCCTGGCGATGGCCGGGCGGTCGTCGCTCGCGCGGGCCGAACCGGCGACCGCCGACGAGTTAAAGGCGAAGGCCGTTGCCTTCCTCCGGGCCCGCCAGAAACCCGACGGGAGCTGGTCGGGCGAGCGAGGGCCGGGCGTGACCGCCCTGGTCGTCACCGCCCTGCTCCGCTCGAAGCGGATGACTCCCTCCGAGCCGACCGTCGCCAAGGGCCTGGCCTACCTCGAAGGCTTCGTCTCCCCCAAGGGGGGCCTGGCCGAGGGCCCGAACGCGAACTATGTGACCTCGATCGCCCTGATGGCCTTCCACGAGGCCAACGTCCGGGGGCAGTACGACGCCCAGATCAAGGCCGGCCAGGCGTTCCTCAAGACGCTCCAGTGGGACGAGGGCGAGCAGAAGGGGCCCGCCGACCCGTTCTTCGGCGGCGCCGGCTACGGCGGCCGGAGCCGGCCCGACCTGTCCAACACCTCGTTCTTCATCGAGGCCCTCCGCGACACCGGCCTGCCCGCCGACGACCCCAACCTCCGGAAGGCCCTGGTGTTCGTCTCGCGGTGCCAGAACCTCAAGGGGGAGTTCAACGATCAGCCCTGGGCGGGCAAAGTCGACGATGGCGGCTTCGTTTACTCGGCCGCCGCCGGCGGCCTGAGCATGACCGTCCCCCCGACCGACGCCGGCGGCGGCCTCCGCTCCTATGGCTCGATGACCTATGCCGGCCTCAAGAGCATGATCCACGCCGGTCTCAAGCCCGACGACCCCCGCGTCAAGGCCGCCTCTGACTACATCGGCAAGCACTACACCCTCGACGAGAACCCCGGGATGGGCCAGGCGGGCCTTTTCTACTACTACCAGACCTTCGCCAAGGCCCTCAGCCTGATCGGCAAGCCCCACCTGGTCGACGCCGCTGGCCAGTCCCACGACTGGCGCACTGACCTCGTGGCCGCCCTGTCCAGGCGTCAGGCCGCCGACGGGAGCTGGGTCAACCCCGCCGACCGCTTCCTGGAAGGCGACCCCAACCTCGTCACCGCCTATGGCCTGCTGGCGTTGGCCTACGCGAAGTGACGTATCCGCGGACCCTTATCGGTCGATCGCCGCCTTGATCCCGGCCTGCATCCGGTCCAGTTCGTCGCCCGAGTAGGCGTCATGCGGCCAGGGCCAGTTCACCGGGTCGCCGACGAACCGGGGGATCAGGTGCCAGTGGCCGTGGTCGACGGTCTGCCCGGCGACCCGGCCGTTATTGACGACCACATTCAGGCCGTCGCCGGCGGTGGCGGCGAGGATCGCCCGGCAGAGCCGGGGCAGGAGAGACGCCGTGGCCGCCGCGACCTCGTCGGGCAGTTCGGCAAGCGTCGCGTGGTGGGCCCGGGGGACCAGGAGGACATGCCCCTTGTTCACCGGGTTGATGTCGAGGAAGGCGACCGCGTGGTCGGTCTCCAGGACCCGGGCTGCGGGGATCTCGCCGCTCGCGATCTTGCAGAAGAGGCATTCTGGATCGGAGTAGCCCATGATTTCGCGTCTCCGCACCTAAAATAGGTCAATGGATCGCTTTGTACTCAACCTTCCCTGTAACATGAGCTATTAGATAGTTAATTGAAGGAGCGAGCTTCCGGCCTGCTGGTGTCAAGTAATAATGATTGCGCTTGCCTCGGCGATGACAAGCGATGAGGCCACCATGACGAAGCGAGGCGAGATGATGGCTGATTGCCGATTGACTCCGTCCCAGATTCCTGACAAACTCGCCAACATCCCGCTCACCATCTATGAGAATCAGAATAATCTCTAAACGAGTGGGATTATTGATATCTTTAAATAATTTTACGCCACTTTGAAAATGTTTTTTCCTGTCTGCCGCATCCTTTGCGAGAGTAGACTTTGAAGACGACTCAATTGCCCTTCGATACTCTTCCTTCACTAGAGGAGATGGGTCGCGAAGGAGGCGATCGACCTCCCGATGACTGAAGGAACAACCAATCTTTTTCAGAGATTTGAGAGCAGAATAGCGGACTAGAGGTTCTTGCTGATCGTCGAGAAGACGTCGCAAATAACGCTCCGCGCGACGATCACCTATGGCTCCGAAGAGCCGGGCGATCGAGTCGCGCAGATTCCAATCGGAATTTCTTGCGAAGGGAGCGAGTTGGCGAATCAACTCGGCCCGCTCATCAATAGACTTTTGAGCTAATGAGGCGCCCATCTCTGCTAACTCGGGGCCGCCAGCCTCGTCGAGGAACTCTTGCCATTGCGAGACATCCGAGTGCTCGGCCGAAATCAGATCAGCCATCACCCGACGGAGTCGATCGAGTGAGGAATGCGATCCTGTGGGAACGGAATTTCCGCGTAAGGTCGCCATGACCGCCACCTGTAGGCGCTTGACAGGCTCAGGAACCACGGACTCGATTGATGAGGTCGTTATCAGTGAAGATTTTCTTCGCCTTATTTAATTCCGATTTGGACATACCCTCGTTTCTATAATATGCAAGGAGGCCATTGATTTCTTGCCGATAATTCGCGGGGTCGATCTCCCAGGAGGATAGGTCGTCGCGGATCTGTCCGGGGAGTTCCCTCAGAAGCGTCGGAGTGATCTTGTCTTTAATGAAGTCAATAAGCCGGACCACTGAAACATTGCTCCCCAACCTGGGAAACACAGCACATGAGGTCGCATGAGTTCCAAGCTGGGTTGGATGATCTCTACGACCCTATGTGCTTGAAATGTCTCAGACCGCGGCCGGGGCGACGGCGGGTCGGGTCGGTGTCTTGATCTGCTCGTCGGCTCCGAGCAGGGTGATGATTCCCATCGGGGCGGCGTCCCCCTGGCGGACCTTGGCGAGCTTGTAGATCCGGGTGTAGCCGCCCGGGCGCCCCTTGAAGCGGGGGCCGATCTCGTGGAAGAGGTCGAAGGCGACCTTCTTGCTGGTCAGCACGGCCAGGACCCGGCGGAACCGGTTGAGGTCCCAGCCGTCCTTGGCGAGCGTGATGATCTTCTCGACGTACGGCTGAAGTTCCTTGGCCTTGGCCAGGGTCGTCTCGATCCGGCCATGCTCGATCAGCGAGGTGGCCAGGTTGCGGAGCATCATCCGCCGGTGCGACGGGGACCGCTTGAATTTGCGGCCGGCATTTCGGTGACGCATGGTTCGTTCGGGGGCTCTTGAATGGGGAGTAGTCAGTAGCCTGTCATCAGTAGTCAAACATCCCGAGCCGGCAGATCAGTGGTAGCGAGGCGGCCCGATCGCGAGGGAGCCCCTCTGCGCCTTCCCACTGGCTACCGGCTCCTGACGACCTTCTTCCTATTGAGCGACGACGTCCATCCCGAGGTCCAGGCCGATCTCGTGGAGCTTGGCCTTGACCTCCTTGAGGGTGGTCTCGCCGAAGTTCCGGACGGTCAGGAGCTGGTCCTCGTTCCGGCTGACCAGGTCGCGGACGGTGGTGATCCCCTCGCTCTCCAGGCAGTTGGTGGCCCGGACCGAGAGTTCGAGTTCGGCCAGGCTCATGCCCAGTTTGCGCTCTAACTCGGCGTCCAGCGGCATGTCACGGAACCCGTCGTGGCCGCCGGGCTCGGCGGGGAGGCCGGGGCCAGGCTCGTAATACTGGACGAACGGGTTCAGGTGCTTCCGCATGATCTTGGCCGCCTCGACCAGCGCCATCTCGGGGCCGAGGGTGCCGGTGGTCCAGATCTTCAGGACCAGCTTGTCGTAGTTGGTCCGCTGGCCGACCCGGGTATTCTCGACCTTGTACTCGACCCGGATCACCGGGCTGAAGATCGCGTCGATCGGGATGGCGCCGACTTCGAGGTCGTCGGTGTGCCCCTCGGCCGCCGGGCGGTAGCCTCGGCCATTCTCGACGGTCATCTCCAGGACGAAGGGGACGTCATCGGTCAGGGTGCAGAGGATGTGGTCCGGGTTGATGATCTCGATCGACTCGTCGTGGAGGATGTCGGCGGCGGTGACTACGCCCCTCCGGTCGCGGTCGATCCGGATCGTCCGGCCCTGCTCGGAGTGGTTCTTGACCACCAGGCCCTTCAAGTTCAGGACAAGGTCGGTGATGTCCTCGACCATCCCGGGGATCGACGAGAACTCGTGCTGGACCCCCTGGATCTTGATCCTGGTGACGGCGCTCCCCTCCAGGCTCGATAGGAGGATCCGA
>JAABUP010004467.1_pt1 | contig 22804 bp, 18 predicted proteins | sample 5559201 | NCBI WGS metagenome assembly JAABUP01 (sample SAMN10711887, study PRJNA513373) | rock metagenome | isolation source: Antarctica rocks | place: Antarctica | reverse complement strand
GAGGCCGAATGGGATGTTGGGGTTTTTGACCAGGAAAAAGGGGAGGCAGAGGAGTCCGAAGCCGATGGAGGCGGGGGTGTTGGGGAAGGAGGGGGCGAGGGTTGTTGTTGGGGGGAGGTGATGGCATGTATCGGGCGGATTTGAGAGAGATGCGTGTGGTGGGGGGGGATGAGGGATGCGACATGTGTTCGTTCACTTCTTCTTACGCGGACTGGGAGGCTTACTGCTTGACTCGTTGCTCGTTGTCGTTGCTGGGGAAGTGTGTGTTGCATACATCGATCATTGAAAGCGAAGCGGTGTTTGGCGAATTGTCGATTGCAATTGAACGTTGGGCGGTGCGTGTGATGATTAGACAGGGGGAGAGAGAGAGGAGATGTACCATCACGGAAGTGTGTGTCATACGTACGGGAGCTTTACTCTACCTTATGAGATTGAGATTGTGCGGTGTTACTCTACAAATACCATGGCAATGATAGCTTTTATGTATACTCTGCTCCGCATCATCCGTCCATTCTCTCCATTTATCGTGATGACCTGCTTCATTTCGGTTCATATTGCTCATGGATACTAACTACATGAGGATATCCATTTGATGGATAGGTTGGGGTATCTGTGGATATGGATATGGGATGAGAGATGCTTTGAAATGCCTTTCATGTCTTCGTTATGGATGTGGGGGTCCTCTCTGTGAGCTCATGGCGGTTTCGCCCACGGGGCGCGGGTGGGTGGTGGCATTGATGAGCCACTATTGGGTGTATCGGTGCCTGGCGGAGGAGGTCTTTGCGTCCTTGTCGGAAGCGGGGCTCGAGATGTCGTGGATTGCGGTATCCGAGGACTAGGTGCGAGGGTATTCGCAGTCATAGGGGCTCTGCTGCCAGCCCAAGGCGCCGCTGTCCCTGCACCCAACGCAGGAGCTTTGTTCGCCCAGGGCGCCTTGGTTACCTCCTGGCCCTTTCCACGAGCAGATGCGTTTTCCAGCACTCCAGTTGGGCCGTCTCGGATGGGTTGGTTGGATGTGTGCGCTGAGGTTTGGGGCGGTGGGGCGGTGGGGTCTTGGGACCAGGGGAAGAGGGAGCCGAAGTGGAAGTGCTGGACGACGGGGAATTTGGAGAGGACTTCGGCGGAGTACATTTTTATCATGCCCTGGAGATGGGTTGGATTTGAGGGGTTTGGTATGGGGAGGGAGGAGGGGGGATGGTATAGGAATTCTGAAAAGGAGAGGAGAGGGCAATGAAAAGAGCATACCTTATTGATCTTCCCCCATCCAGCACTCACACCAGAAATATCATACAGCATCGGCGAATGTTCCCAAAACGGCCCCTTTTTCACATCATGAATAAAGCCAATAGCACCGAAATACAAATTCTTGTTCCGTTCCCGCTCCACAGCCGCAATCCTCGCTACATCCCCCGGCTCAGGTGCATCCGCTCGAGAACCCTCGGTCGGTGTTGTTTGATCCGGGGCAGAGATCGGGGGGCCGTATTGTGCGGAGCCAAAGATGTAGGGGATGAAGGAGTGGTCGTCGAGGCCCCAGACGCCGTGGGAGCCTGCGGGTTCGAGCGTGTAGGTTTTTATTAGGCGGCGGATTAGGGATAGGTAGCGGGAGATGAGGTGGAGGACTATGGCTCGTTCGGTGTTTCCTGGTGGTGGTGAGGGTGCAGGTTCCGGTGATGGCGATGTTGATTGAGATTGGAATCCTCCGAGTTTCCAGATGCAGCCTAGGAAGGCGAGAAAGCTGAGTTCATGGCCGGAGCCGTAGTCGAGTCGTTGGGCGGATCCGAAACTGCCGAGGAGGTAGGAGGAAATTTCTTGGAGGGGTGTGGTCGGGGTTGTGTGGGGGAAGGAAAGAATGTTTGTTGGTAAATGACTAGCTAGCATGTCGTCCATCCGGGATTCGACTACTTCGTACCATTTCCTGAAATTCATGTTGCCAAATCGGCGGGGACCCGGGTCTGGCGGGACTTCATCGACGATTGCGTCCAATCTATTCAGTAGCTCGACCAATTTTACAATATCTTCTGAGACATGAAGATTTTCAGAAGAGCCTAGCTCCCATTTTTGGACATCTGACTTTTCTGATATTGGATTTTTTATGCTAGATGGAAACATTGCTCGATTGAGTTGAAGTAGAAATGTCATGATATCGCCATAGGCTTTTGATGTAAGAAACATAGGAACGTCATGGCCTTCATTGATTTTCTTGAGCGGAGTTATGAATGTATGGGGTTGGGTGTTTTCTAAAGTAGCTAGGGAAGGAGCAGTTGGGGGAGTGCTGGTGTTCGACATTTCGCGATACTCAGACTTGAATACAGAACTTGCTCTCAAAGCAATCACCTTGGAAACCCTTAGTTGACAAAACTGACACTGAATACAAGGAGATTAACATACCAGGGTTCCTTCAACGGCTTTGGGTTGAAGAAAGGCAACCTCGGCAAAACCTTCCGCCCCGAATTGAGCTCCAATCGCGCGCCATGCCGCAACGAGTTCTATTCAAGACTAAACCATGGGTCTTCGTATCCGCCGATGATATGTCAATGTACGAGCAGATATCAATGTATGAACAAATACCTGAGCAGCAACTCAGAGAAGAAATACCCACGGAGGATCCTTCCGACATACTGAACGATGCCGCCTTGGGCACTTACCCAAGATCTAATTCAACGGTTGTCAGTCCAACGAAGAGGGAGCGGGAAGAGCCTCCGGAGGTGGAATCCTCCCCAAACAAACGCATGAGGGAGAGCGAGGACCAGGAAACTCCCGACCAAGCCACTGTAACGCCCCCAAACACTGGCCCTAAAAAGCTAGGGAGACCGAAAAAGGTGCGGCGACGGCATATGATCAGCACCTACCCAGCTGTCAAGAGAACCAAGGGAGACATTTGGGATCCAGATTCTGGTCCTGAGAAGCCATCGTCAAAGCCGGCCGCGCACAGACAGCCGCAGAGGCCAAAGAAAGCGATGGCCCCAAAGGCAGGAGATGCCTCCACCAACAAGCCTTCGAGTCCAATTGGACAGGTGAAGGGAGCATCGACACGATCACCAAGGAGGTCTACACGCGCTAGTACGAAAGCCGAGGGTCAGAGGAGCGCTTTGCTCAACGGAAAGGTTGATCTCATCAAGAAACCTGAACGCGATGCGCAGAAGGCGAAAAAACAGAAGAAAACCACACGATTAGGCCCTCCAACATCTCACCCGAAGGTAAAAGCTCGTTCGACAAAGCCAAGATCAGCTCCGACCTCAAACAGTATCAGCCCTGAAGCTCGGAAAGCCAAGGGCGTCTCTTCGGAGAAACCATCGCAGAACCAGCCCAGTGATGACGAGCGACAAGATGGCGACGACGATTTCGAAGAAGTGGAGTCGAACGAGGGAGAAGCCCAACAAGACCCTAAGGGGCAACAGTCGAATCACGATGGGCATAGGCAACTTGGCAGCGACGATGAAGCTGCATCAGAGGCAATGGATCTGCTAGGCCAGGAAAGGGAATGGAAGAAAGTGCTTGAAAGTGCACGTTCTGTGCATAAGATCAAACTTGCTACGGCTACCATTAGAGAACTTCTATTGGACATCAAAGAAGCCAAGTCCATTTACAAGAAGCTTATCAATTTGGAAGAAATCGCCCGTGACGAGATCGACGCATTGAATGAGCAATTACGAGACAGTCTTGATGCCGTTGAACAGCACATCGAACGCATTTCTGAGAGACAGGAGCCTAGTAAAAGACCAGAAATGGTCCGAGATATATACGCTCGTGCCATTCCACAAACGGTTTTCCTACTAGAGTGTGCTTTAATTTTACGTACATCTCAACCTCGTGGATTACGCGTATACTCGGCGCTAGCAGAGGTTGTACGTCTCCAAACCATCATTGTCAAACTTTGCATGAAAGCCAAAAGTTGGAGCATCAAGCCCAATACTAGCCAGCCTATTGTCAAGCAGACGACCTCTGTTATTCTACCTTACGTCCGCGATACAAGGGACAAGTTTTTTTCCAAAGAATTGAAAGCACTGTATCGACAGGAGAAAATTAAGCAGAATGCTCTCTGGACCCAGCAGAGGGAGATAGACAACATCGAGCAATCGCAACGAGACGCAGCAACTTTTTCACAGCAATGTAGTCAAACCGATCCGAACAGAATATTAAACCACATCCGAGAAGAACAACAGCGATTGCGGAATTTGAGGAAACCTGTAGCTTCTCTTATCAACGGTGTTCGAACACTAAATGTTCAGCCTGTACCGCCTGTACAAAAGAGGAATACTGGAATCACTCATGAATGGACGGAGGAGGAGGTCATTGAGTTGATAGTGCAATTAGGGAAGAAAGAATCGAGGCATCTCCGCGGTAAGCAATTATGAGCCTCTCTGTCGGAATCCTACTGAATGTCAGTGTAGGTGACGAGCGCTGGGCAGATGCCTTAAATACTTCGCTCTTGCAAAACATGCTTCCGGAGCACATTCGAGAGAAAGCTGTTGCTATGAAACCCGACCTAATGGATCTAACGGGGTCAGCTCCCTGGGTGTGTAGTATAGAATAGCTAGCACCGCTAAGTCTACGGATCGTCGTTTGAAAAATACCCAAAGCTTCAGCCGTTCAAATTTCGTTCAAGCTCTGTGGAATGTACTTGAGCTTCGGGCAATTTCAGAACGATTACAGTCTCCAAAGTCTTATGAAAGCCTCCCGTCCGTCGTCGCCATCGCAGACCATTCACCCCTCCAAAAAATCGTTCATGGCCTTATTGACCTCATTGGCCTTCTCCAACATTAGGAAATGCCCAGAAGTGATCTGCTGAACCCGCAGATCTGGTGCGTACGGGCGGGTGAGACTCTCAGCGGCAGCTGGGGTGCCGATGGGATCGTTGGAGGCTGTCAGTAATAGCACGGGCTTGGTCAGATTAGCGGCGGATTCGGGGATGGCTGTAACCAGAGGTTGTCAGGATTTGCGTCTCCCACAAGTTTCGAACAGAGGGCAGGCGCCTTACCGTTCTCATCCGCAAGATTCAGGTTGCGGTAAATCGCTCGATAATGATTGAGCGATGGGTTGTAGCCGCCTCTCTTGGCTGCGAAAATGCTGTTGTGGATTGCTTCGTCCTGTGGGAGGAGAAGAATCATTCTTGTTTAGCCACGTCACCGAAGCAAAGGGCTCATTTACCTGGGCTGTCACAAATGCTCCGGTGGGCACTGTTCGATCCGCTTCTAGAAAAGCCTCCAACGCCCCTGTTGGGCTAAGATACGTCGACCAGTTCTTCAGATCATTGTTCGTGTAGAGGAGGGAAAAGATCGAGTCTTGCTAGATGGTGTCAATAACCCTCTGTCGCCAACGCTGGTGTAAGGGGAGAACTTACATGCTTGTCTACGACGTAACCTGAGTTATCCCTGATGAAAAAGATCTGGTACCCCAACACCTTTTGGTCGGCTTTGACCTTGGCTTCGGTGTAGAGCTGCCCAGGAGCCATATAGCCGATATCAAGGAAGACATAGTTCTCGAAACGATCCGGGTAGTAGGTCGCTATTCGTGAGAGCAAAGGAGCTCCAATATACAAATCATCCGCTATCGACGTAAGCTGTTCATTCACCTCCAAGCCAGACAATTAGAATCATCCATACATATCATGTCCAACAGCAACAGCCTTCCCGCCACCACCAGTGGCACAATCCAGCAATCCCACCACCTCAGCTGCCTGCCTCTTCAACGTATAAGCATCCGGATCACTAGGCTTGTCCGTCCCGCCAAAGCCCAACAAATCCGGTGCCACGATGCCATAGCCCCGTGAAGCGAAATACCGAAATTGGCGGCGCCAGTCGAATGAGGTTGAGGGAAAGCCGTGTATGAAGAGGATTGTGGGTTTCTGGGCGGATGGGTTGGGATGGTAGTGGACGTAGCGGTATTTGCGGTTTGTGGAAAGGGTGGTGGTACGGACGTGGGAGGTGTAGGTTGTGTTGGTGAGGTCGGACTGGGGATGTGTGAGATGTAGGGGGATTCATGGAGGGAAGTGACGGGCTTACGGTGTCTGGATGGTTGTTGATGGTGCAATTGTGATTTGGGGCTATGGCCGGGTTTGGGTGGGCAATGGCATAACAGCTGTTGAAATCAGAGAGCAGGAGTAGGATCCTAAGGAGGCAGGTCAGTATAAAAGGGACAGTGCCGCGGGCCATGTTGACTACAATGAAGGACAGCGTTTGTCTCAAAGTGGTTCGACCTTGTCACGGTAGAAGAACGTGCATTTATAATGGCTTTTGTTCCTATGCGGTATTTTCTCTGATTGCGTTTTTCGATTTCAAATCATCTTCAGCCTCGCAGTCCGCCAAATCCTCCGTCCAGTACGTCAGATATCAGGCCTTCTCCCGCTGATCCTACGTACGTAATTTGCTGCCCAAACTGACATGCTAATCTTCTATACGTATGTTTTTGCCAGAGGAACAATTCTCACAGATGGAGAGACAGAAGAAGGAAACGATTTCATCGGAAGGAGAAGAAGAGAGAACGAGAGCGAGACATGGTTTCATGTATGGCAAACGTTCCATTCCATATACTATCAGAGCTGCACAAATATCACCGACTAATAGAAACCTACCATGACTCCTTAAATATGCAGAAGAGAGAATGATATACTATCCAATACACAACAATAATGAATTAAGCTGGAACATAATCGAAAGTGAACAGCATTCGGCCTGCCGCGGAAGAGGAAAGTTTCCACAATAGTCCTGTGCCTTTTCTGGAATGCAATTTTTAGGGAGTGGAACGGGCAGCAAGATTTCGATGGTTCTTGATGGGCTGACCGCCTTCTTTGACCTTAAGATTCCAAATAACGAGCCGCAGAATAAGCTCTAAGTTTCAGGAGGATTGAGGAGTACCTCGGGTGTGGTAGAGCTGATCGTTCCAGTATTGCGTGCTCCATTATGATGCACTAGCACTGGACCATCTCGACATCTCGAGGTAAGTAGAATGATCGATCATGCACAGGGTTGAATGTGCAAAAAGGAAAATTTCCTAGATTGGATTTTTTCTAGCACAAATCAGATCATAGACGTTGATCATGAGTGCTCTATTGAAGCCAAGCATAAGCATTTAACCTTCATTGCTGCATGTCGAGTCCTAAGCAAGCGGACACTTTGAACATTAGATTTCCCTTTGACAGGCATCAATTCGAATGCGGTCTGTCACTGCAATCAAGTAGCAGTCGACGCAGTTGAATCCGATTTTCTTCAACGACGCCGGTTACATGATTTGCCTCGATACCTTTCTCTTCATCAACCAACCTCGCTCTCCTTGAAGGTATTGATTCCTGAAGATGACAATCTTCGAGGCTTGATTCGAAAGCAGAAATAGCTGGATACTCAGTCGCATCTGATCAGCATGAGCTTTGAGCTTTCTTCAACATGCTGGAGACCGTTGAAAATTGTTGTGAACTCGGTTGAAGTGTAAGACGTTGGATGGATATCTTGGATGATTGGATTTTGGATGACTTATCTTGGCACTCACCACGGGGCAGTTTTAACCGACATACTCGCATCCTGTTTCTGGTGTTAAGCCAAACGTTCCATGAATCTATGAGTATCATTGCGTAGTCAAGAGGACAGACTCGAAGCCTTTCAGAATGAGACATATCGAGACGCTATCGACCCTTTGCCCGCCTCTCCAACCCTGTCATAAGTTGTGAGTATGTGGTCTCACACCATCCAGGCATCCAAACCTAAGGCTCCCACGACGTCAAACGAAAGATCTACAAAAGCAAATGGGCTCGCATCTCCGAGCAAGAGATCTAGTCTAGATGCAACACTATCGGAGGATATGTCGCAAGGATTTGACACAGATGGCTTCAGCAAAACGTCACGCGTGCGGGCCTCGAAGAAGCCTTTGACCGTAGCTAAGGCTCCCATACTTGGGAGAACAACCTCACCAAAGCCTGATGGGCAACCCACAACGCCGAAAGAGGCTTCTCGACCTGCCCTGGAGAAACGGACCTCGCGAGCTCCGCCTATACAGCCAGCTAAGGGAACGACTCCGGTGCGAGCGCCTAAGACTGGAACCCCCGTACCGCCAGCATCCTCGGCGGCTAGGGCAAGGGCTCCTGCGTTGGCATCAAGGACAAGGACTCCGACTCAAGCAGCCGCAACGTCAAGAGCGGGGACGCCAGTCGGTGGACGTTCAGCGATTAGAAGTCCAAAAGCTACTGGGACTTCAAAAGGACGTGTTAGCGCAGAGAAGCCTCAAGCAAAGGCACAGAGACCTACACCTAAGGATGATGATAGCATTTCGGTGACGACACAGGAAATTGAAAAGTCTGTGGATCAGGTCCCGGGCAGTGCAGACACGGTAGAGGGCAGAACATCTTGGAGTGAGAAAGATCTACGCTCAACCCCCAAGGAGCTCGATGGAATCCAGGATTTTGCAGGAACGCCGGACGATGAAGAGACTGTCAGCTCAAATGCTCGTCCCGTCGAGGACAAGGATAATAGCACAGAGCATGCGAGTCATGAAGTTCGCGAGAGATTGAATCGTGAGATCACCCTTAGGAACGATATTATCAACTCCCTACGACGTGAACTACAGGAGGCGCAGTCGGCTCAGGAGCGCAAATTGGAGGAGTCGGAGCCGGAATCGGCAGTGGCAGCGCAAGTAAGGTCTTTGAGGTCAGAGCTCGATAGTGTAAGCGGAACGCTTGTGGATCTTGATGATACTCATCGATCGACACTGGAGAAGCATGATAGCCTTCTGCGGTCGAGGGACAAGATTATCCAGAATCTGTCCCAGGAGGCAGAGGGGTTGCGACTGAAGCTGGAGGCTAATGACCAGATCAAGGAACAAGTTGCCCAGGACCTTGAGCGAAAACTCCTGAACACCGAACAGGACAAGGGACCAGAGAGCCAGAATGATCTGCTGTTGGCGAAAGATGAAGAAATTCGATCGCTGTCTGAAGTTGTACAGGATCTACGTAAACAGCTCGAAGCTGCCGATACTGCTAGGGCAAAGGAGATTTACGATGAGCTCTTGCGGTCAAAGGATAAGGAGATTGCATCCGTGTCGGGAGTTGTAAAAGATTTGAAAGGGGAACTCAAGGCTACGGAGAGACCAGAGAAGCGCCAGAACCATGATAAGCTCCTACAATCCAAGGATGAGAAAATAAAGTCGCTATCAGAAACATTGAAAGGCTTACAAGAACAGCTTGAAGCCAAGGATAGAGCGAAAGAACAAGAGGTCAGTCATTCAGTCTCGAGTCTTCGAGGCGAGTTTCAGGTTTTGCGGAACAAGCACAAGCGCAAAATTGAAGATCTCGAAGGTGCTGCAGCGGCTCGTCTGGCAACTCTTCAGTCAGACTACGACGAGCTCCTGCGATCAAGAGATCAAGAAATCAAGGATATGGCTGGGATGGCTCTGGACCTTCAGAAAGAGATTCAGACAGCTCGTGAGGACCAGAAACAGAATCTCAATGATGCGAACATGATGCACGAGCAGCAATTACGTGATGCAAGGGCCCAATCAGATGAAGAATTTCGAAATGTAGATACAAGACGTCAGCAGGGACTGGAAGTAGCTGAAGCTGCTCGCAATGACATGAAATCAAAGCATGCCACAGAAGTTCAGGAAATGACCCGAAAACATAAACATGATCTAGAATTAGCGAGAACGGAACAACAGGCTGGAATTACGGATCACCAGCAAGAGCTCCGAGAGGCACAACGAAAGCACGAACAGGCAATGGAGAATGTGAAGAACGAGGCCCAGGATGAATACCGTGACGAGATAGCAAGACTTGGACGCCAAGTTGAAGAACATGCTACGAAACACGAGCAAGAAATCAAGCAAATCGAGAGTAAGTACCGCATGGAGATCGAGCGAACGGTCGAAAACCATGAGCAGGCCTCCAAGGACGCAGCCGAGCAGCAGAAGCGAGAGCTAGAAGAGGCCAATGCTAGGTATCAGAAAGAGCTCGCGGATGTAGAGCGGCTTCGCGGTCAAGGTTCCGATGACATATCTCAGAAGCACGAGAATCAATTAACGGCCATTGCCGAAAAGTATCAGCAAGAGCTGAGGGAAGCAGTTCAAAAGTATGATGATGTGGTATCACATCACGAGCAGCAGCTTCAAGAAGTGAGAGCGAATCATGAAGAAGTCCAGAATCAAGCCGAGAGATACCAGCATGAAGTAGAGGAAGTACGCAAGAGGCATGGGGCTCTCGAGCATGAAGAGCGAATCAAAGAAGAAAAGCTTCTAGATTTGACCTCCACACATGAAAGAGAGTTGAATACTGCAACTACTAGTCATAGAGAAGACATTGAAAAGGCCACTGCAAAGCATGACGAGCTCACAGAATCGGTCGAAGAGCAGAAGCGGGAGCATCAGGAAAATGTCAGTGCGTTGGAGCAGGAGATCGAGAACTTGCGCAGTGCATCTTCGAGTGCAGCCGCCGAAGTTGCCTCACTGAAAGCCACCCTCGATGAGCTGGAGCTATCGCGATCCACAGCGGGCGAAGACGCCAAGCTTGTGCACCACCAGGCACTTCGGGACATCGGTTCAAAGCATGAGCATGATCTTGGGCAGCTACGCGCTGAATTTGATGCCGCAGGTGCGGAAGTAGTGTCACTGAAGAGTGCACTCAAGGAATCCGAATCTCTGCGATCTCAGACAGAGGAGGATACCGCATTGAAGCATAGACAAGATCTACGAGATGTAGCTGCGGGACACGACACAGAAGTTGCTCATCTACGGTCAGAACATGACAATACTTTGGCAGAAATGGCAGCAGTGCAAGCCGACTTGCAGGATGCTTATCAACAACGGAGCGAGGAACTCACCAGCTTGAAGGACGCTTTAAAGATAACAGACCTGGCCAAGGACGAGGCAAGCGTGGAAATTGCTCTACTGAAGGACAAATTGGAGCTTGCAAGCCGAGAGAAACACGAGCATCGAAATAGAATTACTGCATTAAAGGACGACGTCAAAAGCTTGCAAGACACGTTAAGCAGCTCAAGAAGAGATGTCGATAGTCAAAGAAAAGAAGCAGCGGTCGAGAACGCATTGCATGAAGACAAGCTGGAGCTTGCCACTCGGGAAACGCATCAGCACAAGGCAACCATAGCTTCTCTTCAAAGAAATCTTGAGGGTCTACAAGCCCAATTGACTGAGTCCTCAGAGGACCTCCAACGTGAGAAAAATGAGGCAGCCGTCGAAGTAGCTTTGCTCAAAGACAAACTCGAGCTCGCGGAACTCCATAGGCAATCTGCCTCTGAAGACATGAGCCTTGCGCAGAACGAAGCGAACGTAGAGATTGCGCTACTGAAAGATAAATTGGAGCTGTCGGACCTGCAAAGTCAACAGGATAAAGAAACTATCGCTGCGTTAGAAGGACGCCTGCAAGAAGTGCAAGCCCGGCCTTTAGATACGAAACCATATGTTCACCACCAGCTGCGCGATGAATTGGCCATGTTGGCTCGGCATCATGCTGCTAATGTGGCGGATGTTGAGGCTCTCAAGGCTAGCATTCTTGCCGAGAGAGAAGTGCGTGAGGAGGAGTGGAGGAGGAAGGCTCTGGGTAGAGACCGCCTCGAAAAGGGGATGCAGGGCATGCGGGCTGAGCTTAATGGTATCACGGGAGTACATTGAGATTCGTGCTCTTCTTTAATTCGGCGTTGATTATATTGAGTTGTTTCCATCCAGCAAATATACCCCTTATGCGAATTAGGCTTGAGTATGGGTCGAGGATTTAGGTACACACGATCTGTTACTTGTAATATCAATTGTGTGGAGAGAACGTTTTCCCAATTCTCCTATCCTGTCAAAACAAAACAGCAATACTGTTGCAGCAATTTCGTAACCACAGCTCGAGCCATGGAAACCGTTATGCTAGCTTGTCCCGAGAGTATGGTTTGCACGTGGACGTTGCCGACAAGCGCTCTCTGCGTGCTCAAACATCTCCATTATAACATCATCTTATTTGAAGTTGTGCCCACCCCAAATATGAACCGTTGAAAGGGTAATGCTAATTTGAGCGATGCCGAGCTCTGTAATATATGTTCGACCAAAGGATACCCCAAGCATATATACAGATGCGATGAGAATGCTTATATCCGTATAACTATCAAAAGCAGATCATGATATGATATTCCCTTTCCTGTACAAAACGAAGCGTTGCTGCTTCATTGCCGTATTGTCCATGGTCCCATCTCGTTATGTTCCAGCGCAATATCTATTTACATGACCGTGCAACATCCGACCGCGCAATCGCATCCACAACAACCGCAGTCAACGCATTTGGTTTGCCCTGGTTTCGTACCAGCTGGCTTGATAATCGTTTCGATGCTTGATCCTGGAGAAACGTGGTCGACGGGTTGCGCTGGTTGAGAGAAGGAGCGTGTGCACATGATTGTGGGGGTTGAGATTCGTTTGACTGAAATTGGATTTCTAGAGTCTGGACGGTCGCTTCGGGGTTTCAATCAGGAAAAGTACGGCGGGCTTTTGGGGAGTCTAGCACTGACCTGAATATCAGACCTTACCAGCAATACTATATATATGTACACGTATTCAATGGACGTTGAGGAGGCTGGCACTGAAGCTGAGATGGGGCCAAGAAGCCTGGGCCACCCATTTCTATATAACCGTTGGATGCCCCCTAGGACGCCCCCCTAAGACGCCCCGTCCTTGATCTTTAGTCGAAAATCGGGGATATCGTGCCTCGCCTGTGTGGCTGCGGCGGAAGGACTCGTCACATCCCGTCTGTTAGCCCGAACTCTCGAAATTGCTCCCTTCAACCTGAAACCTCATAGAGTACTTCAACCCAGTCTCATGCTCCATTCAAAGTCGAGGTAGGAGATGGATACATGGATTGCGAGAGACCGAAGGCCCGTCAGCCTCGGTCCGCCCAGTGCTGGGAAACTCGAAGACTGATTGCTGGCTTGAAATAACAGATGCGAGTTATGCTGCTATTGAAGGACACTCATTGCGAGAATGAAACGGTATTGGGCGTCTTTGGGCCCAATTGAATTCATCGTATGTTCAGAAATGCAGATGCATATGCAGTCTGTTCTATTCGCAGCGGTTTCACGTATCGTGGCCTAGTCGACGATCCTAGGAATCCTCCAGCGGCTAGCTGCTGAGGCTTGCCTTGTCAATATGTATCGAAGCCTTTCGCCTGATCTATTGCCTGCATCTCCTGCCTCTATATTCGCTATGTTCTTTCTATTCACTTCGACAAGTCCTATAAGAATTTCAAGATGGTTTTGAACCCTTCTACCAATCTGGGATCCCTATGTAATTAGCCATGCTTTTCTTGGATTTCGTCCCATTCACCCCCCATGTCTTGCGGCTTCGCGGGAAACACCGATATCTACGGCATCGGTATACGTATAGGCTACTATACACAAGCCCTGGCAGTCTGGTTTTCTAATTACTTTCTTTATCGCGAAGTCCAAGGCCTCCGTGCCGTCAATAATCTTTTCCTCCTGGCTTTGTGTATAGCGGCAACAATCTACTTTGCAAATGCCTCTACGACGCGTGCCGTCGAGGCATTTCTTATGTTGCAAATTGGACTGGTGATTGGTTTAGTCGGCATTACCGAACGTTCGAGGTTTAGTTCAAAGTATGTCAAGAATTCCAAAGAGCGGATAATCCTGCGGATGGTCATCATCATGGCCGGCGGTCTCTTCAATGTCTGCTTTTGGTGGAGAGAGCTCGACGTTATGTTGCCGACGCCTTGCGCTTCTCAAGATGGTGGTAGAGATGCTACGTACATCTTCTACTTTACCAAAGCCAATATATATGGATGGGCTGGCATCTTAATGAAAATCAAATCTCTTGTGGCTGTTGTGTGGACAGCGCCTAAAATCATCACATTCGACGCCATCGTCTTGCTGTATGACCTTCGTCTGAATAAGACTCGGACAGCGTTTATCACAGCAGTCGATCATTCTAAGTCAGTTCGGGGAAACAATCATACTGCCGATGCAGTTCTGCCAAATTCGAACGGCAATCAGCGTCTTGTCTCCATGCCTCCTCCAAGTGCAGACGCGAGTCAAAGAAATATGATGAAACCATCAGCAGCTGAAAAGATCAACATCAAAGAATTGCAGACGGCAGATGCCATTGAGAGCGTCAAGCTCTTGAGAGAAATCGATCATGCAATGGAATACATAGAAACCGTATTCTCAATATATCCACCAGACAAGAAACCAATCAATAAGAAGCGAAAAGTACGACTCTGTGGCAAGCTACTGAATTTTCACTTCTCCTACCGTCAAAATCCCTGCACCGATAGATCCGCCTCATTCACTCAATGCTTCATGGTCTATCTAAAATCCCATTTGACCAATAAGCCCCCATTCGACTTACGCTGGAGAATTGCCGTGTACATGACAGCTTCGGGACAGCATCCAGCTTCGCGGTGGCCACGAATCTTACACCGCATGTATACTCTCGGCGAAGCCTCTCCGCCGCCTGACTGGCGACATGTTGCTATCGCTTCAGACATCATGTTGACGCAGATCCCGGTTGTCATTACGAGGCGGACATGGATGCTCATGGCCACTTACCAGTTCCTCTTCATCGTCATCTTAGTCCTGCAAGTAGAGTTGACCATCTTTTGGAACAATGTCAGTGGCTTGCAGTCTCTATCGTCTCTGGGGCAGCTTATACCGTTTATTCTGGGTGTTGGAGGGCTGATCAAAGTTCTTTGGGGGAAATGGACGTTGGTCAGTAAAGGGATCGGAGAGGAAAGAAATTTGCCTAGTGGAGAGTACGAGGAGGCTATGGCAAAGTTTATAGAGAGCAGAAAGGCTGGTGGGGAGAGAGCTGTCGTTCGTGCCGCGACTGCATGATGTGTTCATGTTACCAAGCGTATAGACGTAATCGCTATAATCCTGTGTCTTGATTCAGTAATACTGCATCAAATCTCCAAATACCAATGCATCGCCATCATAAATTATCACCGTCCTACTTCCTTGTCTAATACCTCCCAAACTCTCCTCTCAGCAGCTTCCTTCCTTTTCCTCCTCTTGCGCTCCGGGTACATCTCGTCCTGATCCCCTGAGACCATCCGTCCTTCAGACTCCTGCCCTTTGCCTAAACCCTCGAGCATCTCTCTAGCCCTTTGCACACTGTCCCGAACATCTTTCGTCTCCGCCCGAACCTTCTCCACCTGCTCCTGCATCATCAAAATCAACGTCTCCCTTGCCTGATGCGGTCGATAGCCATTGATAACTGCATGCACTTCCTTGAAAGATGTGTGGAGAGAATCCCATATCGGAGCATAGGCGCCAGGATTGGTAGCTAGAGTGTTGGTTAAGCTGAGGAAAGAGAGGAGGAGGTTGTCTGTTAGGGTCTGTAGACGGGCAGGCGTGGGGTGGGTTTGGCTTTCGGTGGCCGACGTGGAAGAGACCTGAATAAATTAATGCATGAGCTGAATCCTTAGGCACATAGCATGTTGGGACGTAGATGCGTACATCGTGCTCAATGCCAAAGGAACGATATTTCCCATCCGGCGGCGGGGGTGGAGGAAAGAGGTTGCGCAACTCTGGTGGAAGGGACAGGAGGTCTAATTTGGATTTCGATGGCGACGATGGCGTTGAGGAGGACTGATCATTGGCGTCAAGTAATTCTTTCTGGCGCTCAAGATTCTCAGAGGTGAAAGATTTCCAGAAGGGTGGTGGAGCTGGGAATGCCGAGCTGGCGGCACCGGACTGAGGTTGGTCTGCCATGGACTATCTAGCTAGAGATCAATCGACGTGGTTACAGTCTCTGTATTTTCCAAACGGTAGAATTGAAGAATACTTCTTGGATCAAAGTAGAAATCAAAGAATAGCACCCTATGAGACGAGGGCATCTCAAAATCTGGGGTAAACCACGCTAGCGGCTGAGATCGACGCTACATGATTTGCAATCTCCACCTTTGCGGCTCTGAGAATAACTACTTCTAGAAGTCCTTTAGCCGTCTAGCCAGTAGGATCACGAATGGAGCATCTTACTATTTGACACACCCAATGACGATGGCGCAGGCTCGCCGTAGTCCTGGCGACAGAAGGACGAGCGACAACGATGCAAGCTTTCGCGCATCGATATCAAGGTTTTGGCAAGTATGTAGGGCAAGCGGACCCATATCTGCATTTCAGCTCACTCACATGTTGCAGAGATCCTATGCCGCTGATTATGTCGGCTTTGGCATACTGCTTGTTGCATACACTTTGGTCGGATCAATGAATCTCCAATATACCCTTACGAAGACTTATATTGGTTCAGATCCAATTGATCATCGAGCCCTTCCATCGCATGTTTTCGCTCGACAACATTTCAATACAATACCCACACGCAGCCATCGAACGTGTGCCAGTTAGTATGAAGCGCTCCTCTATGGCCACTCCTACCCTGAATCTGACAGAACGATGCAGCATGGAATATTGCCTACTCTGTCCTTCTGCCGCTATGCATCTTCGTACTATGGGCCATTCTGCTCCAACCCGGTGTGCATAAGACAAATGTCACAATACTCGGTCTAGCTATCAGCGTCATGCTTGCGACTTTTCTCACAGACGTGGTCAAGAACTCCGTCGGAAGACCAAGACCCGATCTGATCGACCGCTGCAAGCCGGAGAAAGGCACACCGGAGCACATTCTGGTCACGATCGATGTCTGTACGGAGACAGATCATCATGTACTGCATGACGGGTGGAGGAGCTTTCCAAGTGGTCATTCTAGCTTGGCGTTCAGTGGACTTGGATATCTAGCTCTGTAAGCCTGACGCACAATAATTCAGTCATCAAGCTGACAAAGGCAGGTTCTTCGCCGGCCAAATGCATGTTTTCAGACCTCGGACAGACCTAGCCAGAGTCCTATTAGCTCTCGCGCCTCTTGTCGGAGCTACCTTGATTGCTATCTCCCGCCTAGAAGACTACCGACACGACGTCTACGACGTCACAGTAGGCTCCATCTTAGGCTTGCTCATCGCCTGCTTCTCGTACAGTAGATACTATCCGGGCTTGAAATCCTCACAATGCGATGTACCCTTTCCAAGTCGTGCAGAGTGGGCCTCGAAAAACAGCTACGGAAAGGTCAAGGACGAAGAGGCACGTATTGACGGCTCTCGCCATTTCTCCGCGGGCGATGTAGAGGATGATCAGGAGCATGTACCATTGAGCGATACCAGTAGAGAGCGTGGTCGGCATGGTGGACGGAATAGCGAGTCATAGTGAGCTGGTGTCTTGGCATTATACCCCTGATTTTCGCCCATCTAGTCATATCTAACACTTCAATACAAACCATCAAAACATCAAAATTCCCCCTGCTCTCCACCTCCCCCACCCCCATCACGTCCAATACCTTCAATCCAAACCCCAAAAAAACAAAAGACTCACAGCATAGCACCTACGTATCTTTCAACGTAAGTGGTACACTGCTACAGAAATCTTTCATCAGATATACATCTGAAAGATTTTCTTCCGTGTCAGGATCGAACCGCGCTCACTTCCACGCTAACCCGTTTTGAAGTCATCGGTTAGAGGAAGTGAAGGTAATCGAAACTGCTGTGCGTTTTGCGCCAGGCCGCCGAGTTTGTCCTGGTGGGAATTGAGTGCTTATCTAAATATATATTGGTTTTTTGATGAGGATTTGGGAACATGTATTGTATTTGGTTACGATCAGAACACATGTCGCTGTCTCTTGTCCTCAACGCTTGGATCTCCTTGCGAGGTACTTATTCTCACATCATTGGATCTATTTCCGACTTGGCATATACATGATTCTATTCTCATACTTGCCATCTCCTACGCCTTTTCCGTTCTCTTATGCGCATATTCATCTCCAATCTTTCAGTGGCCGTTTCACATCTGTTTGTCCGCAACGTGAAAATCTTGGAAAGCTGCCAGCCGTTTGCTGAAAATCCCCTCCTTTCAGTAGTGATTGTTCAACAACATGACTGTTGCCTTCTGTATCACCAATACCAGACAGACTATCCACAATTCAGGGGGTTTGGTACCATTCATTGATAGTCTTTGGAATCAAACACGTTCTTATAGCTATGAAATGTTTCTGCGTTATCGCTCCGGGCAATCCCGCGAAATTGAGATTGAGGCCACTCCCCCGTTCTTCCACCAAACGCCAACACCACATCGGAAGCACCATGAGCAAAGCCAGACCGTTAGCCTTGAACCCAGAGGCTGGCTCGCCAGCTAGGGATTCACAGCCAATCTTTGGGTTGCCTCCTTTTGAGACAACACAATCCTTCCAACATAATTCGCCGTCTGCGTATGGAATTGGGGTACGATTTCTGCCACGATCACGCCGCCGGATTCTAATTTCAGCGAAGTGGTCCACACGTTTTACACCAATTCCTGTCATGGATCCTAAATCGAAGCTCGAAACAACGAGAGAAGCATTTGAATGAGTAAGAAAGGTCGGGATAGGAGATTAGATAAAATTTTGTATGGGCTGGACGGGCTGGACCTCTTTAACGCTTTGCCGCGCTTTGTTTTCGGGCCTACTGGTTGTATCAATTTTGCTGCTTGCTTTGTAGGAAAAAGGGCCGAGTTGGTGGCCTTTAATGAAGTAGCTGCCTAGGATGATGAAGAATTTTCCTATATTGATCTGGGGGAATTGGGAAGTTTAGAGTGTGAGAGTTGACTGTTGGTCCTGTGGCGTACATGCAGATGCTTGAACATGAGAAGTAAGAGAAAACAATCGATCTATAAAAGAAGTTACTTGCAGGCAACCGAGAGAACATTGTCACATCAGCATACGACTAGCATAATGTTTTGGTAGTCAATTTGCAAAATTGTCACTGGACTTTCATGGTTTTCCACGGTTGGGGGCGGTATATGGTGACCGTCGTCTACACTATCATTCAGAATAGCGGGACTCATCCCAGTCTTGGGTAACGACACTTTACACTTGGGGTTTCAGCATTCACCTTCAGGCTCCAAAATTGGAATCACACGTCTGAGACAGATGGCATACACTCGCTTTGACTGACGGAAGTCTCTTGATTATTTGTTGAGGGGGTTCGCCCTAGAACGGCAAATTCTATGTATCAAACAAATCATGCTCCCTACATGGAGGTCGAGACTCATGAGCAAAGCCATACTTGTCAGGCAAACGCTATACTTAGCTTTTAATGCACATTAATCACGCCGAAGTCGTAGTCTATCCCCAGCACAACCCTCATTTTCGTTGCAGATTGCTGTGGAGTTTGTGCTCCCTCATAGCCAGACTGACTGTGGCACCCAGGACACTGATCCCCAGAATAGTCAAGAACACTCCTCTCAGTGCTTCCATGTACACCCCTCGCACCTCATCTCTCCAGTCAACCGGTAACGCGTTGATCTCCTCAAGACTGTCTCTCAACCGGCCGATGACCTCCGCCGCGCCTTCTCGATCGCCCAAGGTCGCCCATAACTTCATCTTCAGGATATTTTGAAAAACAGCGGATGCAATAGTAATTCCAATTGCGCTGCCTGTGCTGCGGAAAGCGTAAGATGCGGATGTGACGACGGCTTGGTCTTTGTGATCGACAGCGGAGATGAGCGCCAGTAGAGTGGTAGTAAGCATGCCGCTGTACCCTATGCCAGACATGAAAAACGCGAGGACAGGCTCCCAAGCGGGTGTAGTGAGATTGAAGGTCGAGACCAGAGCGCAGGCAGCGATAAAGATGAGCTGAATGAAGATGTTAGGGATGTAATATCGACCAGTCCAGCGCATTATTAATCCGGTGCTTATGCTTCCAACACCGGTACCCACTGATTGCGGGATCAGACGCACGCCAGCTGCTGTAGGTGAAAGTCCTTTCACTTGAAAGTAAATTGGTCCATAAAATATCAGCGCCAATACGCTCATACTTACGAACCAATTTGTGAAACAGGCGGAGAGCACTGTTCGCCTGAGCAAAAGCTTCACAGGAATGATAGGCTCTGAAGCATGACTGCTCTCCACGTAGACGAACAATAGGAGGAAAATGAAGGAAAGAGGAAAGGTTGTGTAGATGAGAGGATGGTTCCACGGGACGACATTACCGCCGGAGTTCAGTCCGACTAGAAGTAGAGTAAGCGTGCTCATGAGAGTAGCAGCCCCAAGGAAATCGACTCGTTTGAGCGCAGCCTTGTCAGAGTACTTCACCGGAATCTTGATGGTGAAGCAAATGATGATGCCGGATATGACAGTAAGCGGCACTTGAATAAGAAAGGCTTTCCTCCATCCCCACGTATCGTTGATCCAGCCGCCGAAAACGCCGCCCAGGGCCGCACCAACTCCGTAGCTGACGTTACCGATCCCTTGCCAGACACCTCTTCTACGCAAAGAAACCAGATCGGAGCCGATAAAGGTGGACACAGCCGTTAGCCCACCGCCGCCCATGCCAGCGATGATACGCCCGAAGATCATGACCCATTCTTCAGTAGCCAGCCCACAAATAAGATTCCCTGCTGCGAAGAAGACGTTGGAAAATATGAGACCAGTCCGTCTGGAAAAAATGTCTGTCAGGCGGCCACTAATGGGTTGGATGGCGGCATTGGCGATGAAGTAAGCGGAGGCGAGCCATGAAAGCAGAGAGAGAGAATGAAAGGAAGCCGAGATGGGAGCAGAGAGCGTTGCTACTATTGTAGAATCGAGAGCTGCAAGAAACGTGCCGAACCAGACACTGCTCATGATGAGGAGCAGCTCACCATTACCGGGTTCTTTTGCGAGTGGTACAGAATTCTCGTCGACACCGTTTTCACCATTGCCGGCTCCAGCTGCTTCGTCGGCTTGACCAGGATGCCCGCATTTACCGTTGCTCAGTAAGGGACTCGTCTCAGACGACGATTCTTCGGAGTGCTCCTGAGGAATTGCCATTGTCGAGTGGGATGGCAAACCGGCTGAGTGAAATTGAGAAGGAAACGCAAGTTGGCCAGGTCGGAGAGCAAGTAGCGAGGGGTTCACGACTAGTTATCTCCCTATCCTTCCGGGTAACATAGACCCCAATGTCTTCGGGGCGTCGAGTTCGGGTGTCAGGTAAAGTTCGATAAACCTGCCTAGGTACATGAGATACGCCTGCGCCCCTACACAAATTGATGTACCTCGCCAAGTTCTAACAATTACTCACACAGACTAATGACCCACCGCAGACAATGGTGACGATGAGATCCTGTATGGTCTTGAAAGCAGATAAGCGAGCAAGAGATCTTCAAGATGTCAGATTGACGTGCATGGCAGATCGTGCCACTAGTCCTGGATAGGCCCTGGTGCCAACTCAATCACAAAGCTTAAGCTGCGTATCAAAGCAATCCAAGTCTTGTTGAATGAGATGAAATCGGTTGGAGGCGAAACCAGATAAGTTCACATTTAACGTGCGGGAGACAGCTCGATAGCTCCAAGGCCTTTTTGTGATGGCATTCTACGACACGTGGAAATTTTTCATAAGAATAAATATCTTTGTGGGTAGCGACAATGAAGTCGTTGAATCAATATAATTAGATCATGAGGTCGAGGTCCCATCTGCACTATTAAAATTTAATTCTTGCAAGCAAAGTCGAAGGAGGGACCAGTGAAATTCATAGGAGATAGGCGCTTTGCGACAATTTGATGACAACTTGAGTAATTACAAGACGTTTGGCTCAAAAAGCGTTCGAAAGTACCGACGAAATGACATTAGAACGGAAATTTCTTCTCATAAATCAGTAAACTGCTGGTGAGCGATTCCACCTTAATTCGAAAATAGTTCCCAGATTTACACTCTTGGTCTTGCCGAGGGTGTGAGAGCAGCTCATGCAGAGAAGGTTGAGGTCAATGGAGCTGAAGTGTAGTTGCTACCTGAAGTGGCGTTGATTCCCGAACTGACGTTGGTGCTCGGTAAAGCCGTAGGCGTCACAAATCCAGAAGCCGGAGCATTAGCCGTAGCATTGTATGTTATGTTCGGCGACACAGTGTTGTTCAACAATATCGCACTTGTGGCTTTCGGATCAAATTCCGCAAAGTGGCTGTTGCTCTCGTTTTTGAAGAAACAATCTGACCCAACGTCATTGTTGGGGATATAAGATGCAGCGTAACACACGCTTTGGGAGTAGCCGATGTTGACGATGGCACAGTCTTCGATACACTGGTAGAAGGTCGGGACGTAAAATCCTTGCGAATCTGGCCCAACGAAATTTGTGTCGCAAAGGATCATGTAGGTCTGGCCCAATGTGGAATACGTGGAGCCATTATTCACAGGACAACCTTCTGGTACGGCATTTCCAGTTGGGAGTGAGCCATTGGTCGAAGCAGTGGGAGTCCCTGACACAGATGCGAAGGGTGGTGCAGTGGGTCCAGTCGGTGTGGTCGTGTTTACGGACGGCGGTGGGAACCCGGAGCTTGGTCCAGATGCAGATGGAAGAGGAAACCCGGGTCTATTTCCAACCGCACCTGTTGGAGTTCCCAAGGTGAATGTGGATGGAGGAGCCGTGGGACCGCTTGCAACAGTGGTGTTTGCAGACAGCGGTAGGAAGCCAGAGCTCGGTGCCGGTGCCGATGCAGATGGAATAGGGAAATTGGGTCGGTTTCCGAAGGTGCCCGTCGGAGTCCCCAGTATGAATCCCGATGAAGGAGCTGTGGGCCCAATCGCCATAGTCGTGTTCACAGACAGCGATGGAAAGGCCGAGCTTGGTACCGATCCAGACGAAGGAGCTGTGGGGCCGCTTGCGATGGTAGTGTTCACGGATAATGGTGGGAATCCTGAGCTTGATCCCACGGGTAGACTTGAAGATTCGATGGGGAAACCAGGTCTGTTTCCAAATGTGCCCGTCGGGGTTCCTAATGAGAATGTAGATGAAGGAGCGGTAGGCCCGATCGGATTACTTGTGTTTACTGACACTGG